>Ga0075467_10000148_pt1 | contig 50706 bp, 47 predicted proteins | sample DEB08_DNA_9_FD_75067 | JGI IMG/M metagenome (GOLD analysis project Ga0075467, IMG submission 75067) | Aqueous microbial communities from the Delaware River and Bay under freshwater to marine salinity gradient to study organic matter... | ecosystem: Environmental > Aquatic > Marine > Coastal ... | reverse complement strand
ATTATTTATTCCTGTAGAAGACACACTCATTATTGAGGGTGATAGGAATAGTGTGCCGATCCTTGGCTTTCTTTGCCGCTTAGCGGCTTCGTTCAACAAGAATAAAAACTTACATTCACTTCGTTCATTCGGACGCGCAAAAAACGCGCGCCCGTTTTATGGGCGTTATACCTATGCGTAAAATCCTCATTTTGATTTCCTTACTAGCTCTTTCTGGGTGTCCGTATGATCCTGACAGAATAATGCGAAACCCACAGATCGAAAATATCGTTGGAGTTTGGGAAGGCCGGGGACTTTATGGTGACGTTCCATACAGCCTTGTGGAGATACAGGGAAACTCCACAGGAGTAGTAGTCTTTGCTCATGATGAAGGCGCTGAGGTAGTAGCTACGATAACAAATTTCATTTTCGCCAAGGCCGACTTTAGTTTTGACTTGGTGCCAATAGATGATCTAGATAAAGGTGAGATAATGACAGTTAAAGCTAACCTAGTTTATGGTCAGCTTTGCGTCGTTGGAATTGATGGTGACGAAGATATAGAAATAGGTTCTTTATGGTGCTTTATTAGGAAAGACAAACTTGAGAAATACGAAAATGACGCAACTGAAGCATATGAATCCTTCAAAAGTAAAAACGTATAAGTTCAAAAACTTACGTTCACTCGGACACGCAGAAAACGCGCGCCCGTTTGCTTGGGGTTATGTATACAAGGTGACAGTATGAATAAAGACGATTATCCAGATTTTTCCGAGAAATACCTTTCAATTAAAATTTCGGATTCAGAGCACAGCTTCGATCTCTGTAACCCGAAGTTTGAATGGCAAGCAGGAAAATTATTCATTGTTGGAATAGTTCCAAAAGGTTCGTCGGAATCCAATTGGGATGCCGGCAAAATTAATGCTGTTTTGTGGGATGAGGTTCGGAGTTATCTTGTCTTTGACTCTTTGGAAGAAATTACAAAAGCCTTTGAAATATCTGATAGATTTCATGTTGAAGATGAAAAGGATACATAACAATGCACCAAAGTTTGTTCCATTCGCTGCGCTCATTCCGAGTGACGGCGATAAAGCGCCCCGCCCCTTGGCTCGGCGTTATGATTATTAGAGTATGAGCAGTAAAAACTATGCTTGGTACATGTAACCTGAGCCTGAAGGGAAGCTGTATTCAAAATCAGATCTTGTGAAAATATTAAAGGTAAAAGTTCCAAGACATGTTCGTATTTAAAACCATGATCTGTCACAAGAACAAAAACTACCATTCACTGCGTTCATTAGGACGCGCAAAAAGCGTGCGCCCATTTTGTGGGCGTTATATGCACAAATGAATTGGTTACCAAATACATATATAAAGATACTATTCCTTGGGCAAATTGGGTTCCATTTAGGTTTGCTTATCTCTATGTTTTACGGTCCTGAACTTGATCAATTAGTTACATTTAAAAACATTTTATTCGTGGTTATGACTTTTGGTTTTTTAACGTTACTTGCAACACTTTTTGAAACGTTGATCGAAGAAGGTTTCTTGTCTGCTTTTCTAACTTTTTTCTCTTTAACCATTCCCATTTTAGGTTCGTACTTTTTATTTAGCTTTCTAATCAAAGAAATTAGGAAAGAAAACAAAATTGCAAACGGCATATAACAAGCTCAAAAACTACCGCACACGGCGTGTGCTTGGACGCGCGGACACCGCCCGTTTGTCGGGCGTTATGTGTACTAGGATGATCAATGCAGCGAAACTCTTAGTTCTTCTGGTAAGTATGTTTTTTGCTCAAAGCTCTCAAGCTTTGTCGCTTGGATGCTCCAAGGGAAAACATAGTGAATTAAAATTACCTGATGAGTTTATTGTCTGGGCAATCGAAAAAGATGAATTGCTTGGAACGCATTATTCGCTTGAGTTAAAGAATACGATTGATACACTGAAACTCGAATCAATATTTCTTTTACGGCGGAATAAGGAGAAGATAGATTTTTTTATGAACTTGTCCTTCTTAGAAATGCCTAAAGGACCCACGGATAAATTTCCTTATGCTTCAACGGGCTTTAGCCTTTCAGATGAAATTAGAAGTGGTACAGAACTTTATGTAATGTTTCAAAGGCGGTATGAAAACTGTCTGCTAGAATCTAGGAAATATAGAATTGAATTACCACATAACGAGTAACAAAACTGCGCTTCGCGCCTTGGACGCGTTTTCAACGCACCCCTTGGCACGGCGTTATATTCTTTAACTGTAATCTAGGTTTCTAACTTTGAAGTACTTCCTATATTTACTTGGCGTTATTCTGGTGTTGGGCGCTGTGCTAGTAGCTATTCCAATGTTCTTTCCCAAGGCATGTAATACCTTTGAATATAGAGCTAAGCGTGACCTTAATAAAATCGCTTTAGCTATCGAAGCTTTCAAAGCCCAAAATAATGCTTACCCCACTAATTTGAATGTACTTGTTCCGGAATATATGGATAGAATTAGACGAGACCCTTGGGGTAATCGCTACAGCTATGCTGTTGGTAAAGATAACTTCGTAGTTAAAAGCTTCGGTGCAGATTCCAAGCCTGGCGGTATAGAATCTGCTAAAGATATTGAGTTTTAATATTTTTCATAGAGAATCGAAAATGAAATATAACAAGGTCAAAAGCTACAGCACACTGCGTGTACTTGGACGCGCAGAAAACGCGCGCCCGTTTTAAAGGCCTTAGGTTTACGCGTTACCCACATACTATAAAGAGATTTAAAATGAGCAATGAAGTAAAGCTAGTTATATTGATAAAAGTTGAGTCTGGTAAGGCCGACGAGCAAATACGACTATATGAAAAAATTAAACCTCTTGTATTGAGTGAGGAAGGTTGTCTCCAATACGAAATGAGCAGAGTCTCAGGTAGTGATGTTGAGTTTGTACTTATCGAACGCTGGAAATCTGAAGAGGACTTAACATTTCATGACAATACGGAGTACATGAAAGAAGCTGACTCTATGAGCCCTTCATTTAGAGTTGGGGCCGCAACAGTTCTTAAATTGAATGGCATATAGAAACCTAACAAGGGTCAAAACTACCGCACACTACGTGTGCTCCGACGCGCAGAAAACGCGCGCGGGTTTTAACGGCGTTATGAATGTTTTAGATAGACTGCCTCACTAGTAGAGTAATGTTATCAAACATGAATCCTGAAGAACCATTTTCATTGGTTTTAGTAATTATCATCTATGTATTCGGTGCACTATTTGTTGCCCTGTGGCTCTATTTAACTACAAAGATCACTTTTTCGATCTTTAGTAAAGAGAGAGTAATTCTTAGAATATCTTTCTGGCTTATAATCGCTTGGGTTTTAGCAATAGTTTTATATTTTATTTTTCTTGTAGGTGGTGGGCTTATTGTTCTAGGAATTGAATTAATTAGAGAGCTCATAAAATGAAATACATAACAAGAGCAAAAACTAGAGCGCACTTCGTGCGCTCGGACTGCGAAAAAGCACGCCGCCGGTTTGTCGGGTGTTACCTGTATTGATGAGTATGGAAGGCTACATAGAAATAAAATCGCAGGAAGAGCTGAATCAATTTTTATATGAAACGGTGACTTTTCATGATGGCATGTTAAAAGAGATGCAGGTAATTAACCGTGGTTACGTGATGAAGGACAAATCTATGAATATGGACCATAGGTTTGACTCGAAAATCCTCTTTCAAACTCAGTGGGAACCAATAGCTTTTGAATTGGTCTGCATAGGTATAAACCACCTAAATATAACTAGTTCAGAAGAGTTTACGGGTAGTCCAAGCGAAGGGGAATTTGTTGATTCTCCTGTACAACAAATAGAGTTATCGCTCGACGGTGATTTTGTAATTCAATGTGAAAAATTATTTTATAAAATCACTCCAAAATTTCATGGTAATAGCGAGCATTTTGGCTCTCAGGTTCCAAGTACAAATATGGTGCAGGCTACAAAGCTTGAAAATATTTGGCGGCAGTGTGGTAATTGTAGTAACGCATGGGAAATTTCTCTTGTATTTAAAATCGCTACTTGTCCTTCATGCAATAAAATAACATGCTTAAGAAACACGTAACAAGAAGCCAAAGTTCGCCTACGGCGGGACACGCAGAATACGCGCGCGCCTTTGCTTAGTGTTAAATTTACGAGATACCATGGAAATTAAATTTGACTACAACCCTAAAAGAATCGAGTTAATCGATCACGTAGTACGTGAAATGGATAGCATTGATGAAGAAGACAATAGAATTAGAAATAGCCCTCATATACAAATTCGTTGTAAAGAGTTATCTAAAAAATATGAGGGTGCAGTTTACGTGTCTATTACATATAAAAATAGCGAAGGAAAGTTTTTAGGTTTAGATGAAGGCTCGGCTTGGAAAAACGATAAAAGCCCGTCTAAGTTAATATTAATTACTGTTCCAGTTTCAATCCCAACGGATTCGAAGGTTGCTGTATGCAATATTTCTGTTGATGAAAAATCTGGTTGGTTTTACCCTTTATCGGGTAAATTGGCAGTAATAATGTTGCTTTCTATTGTCGCTAGTTGGGTATTAAAATCGTACGGGTTACTTCAATGAAATTTAGCAAGGTCAAAAACTACCGCATACTTCGTATGCTCGGACGCGCAGACAACGCGTGCCCATTATAAGGGTGTTATACCGATGAACGTTAATTTACGGCGGATCTCTATTTTCTGTCTTATGATTTTATTGCTAAGCGGCTTTAATATGCCTCTTGTTTTAATCGAACCTAGCTCTTGGGAAATAATTTCTGACTATGATTGCGAGGAGCTTCATATATTTAACGAAGATCAAACAATTAGTGTAAGTAGCGGCGAGTTGAAGGTAGTTATTGGCTATCTGATTAACGAAATAGACAATAGTGATTTTCTATCATTTCAAACGATCGTTGTGGAAACGAACGAAAAACCGGACTGTCTGGGAGAAAGAAATAGCAAGATTGGCAATGAATTCAAGTTCTATATACAGTTCAAATCAAATAGAACTGAAATTCATTTTTACCATTGGCCTTCAAAAGATGGGTATATGAATATCTTCTTAAAGAAACTTCAATAGTGTATAACCAAAACTTACACCCGCTGCGCTCGTTGGGATGCGCAATAAGCGCGCACCCGTTTTGTGGGCGTTAGTTCTATTCAATGGCAATTTTAGTTCTACCATTTGCTCTTATATTTTTGTGGGGATTATTCTTCTTTATATTTTTGGCCATAAAATCTGCAGAAGGTGATACAACGAGATCAACAAGCAAATTTTGGTTGAAGTTCTTTGCGCTAGGAATTTGGTGTGGTTTTTTATCCGATTTAATTTTTGATTTCATTTATAGTCAAAATATAATGCCGTTAGCTATCCAAGAATCGGTATTGCCGCGAATAGGTTTCTTGGTCGGTGTGATAGCCGGTTGTGTCTATGTATTGGTTACACATGAAAGAAAGAACTAACAAGAAGCAAAAGTCCGCCTGCGGTGGGACGCTCATAAATTCGCGCCCCTTGGCACGGTGTTATGTATGTAAAGATGCTTAGTGTTAGTGAAGCTAGAAACCTCGTTCTTTCAGAAATTGAAAATGAGTGTGGAATTCTTGACGATCACACTATTGAACGAGAATGGGGCTGGGTATTTTTCTATCAAAGCAATGAGTTCATAGAGTCTGGAAACTTTAGAGATATGTTGGCGGGTAATGCCCCGTATATCGTCAATAAAGAAACCGGCAACTTGCATATCACTGGAACTGCTTATGAAGTTAAGCACTATATAAATGAGTAATAAAAAACTTTATAAATCACCAGCTATAAGGTCAAAAACTACCGCACATTTCGTGTGCTCGGACGCGCAGAAAACGCGCGCCCGTTTTAAAGGCATTATGTTTACATAGAATTATGCAAAGAGAATTAGTATGAGTGTTTATGAACCACCTGCATCAAACCTAAAAGTAAATGATAACTATAGAGGCAAACCTGCTAAAGCAATATTTTTTGCCTTACTGATCAGCATGTTTGGCTCCATTATTGGGGCCATTGTTGTGGTTATAATATTTTCAATATATTGGGGCTCAATAGGAATAAACGCTGAACAGATAGAGTCTCTAACTCAAAAAGATACATCTATTCTAATTGCTTACTTAATAGAAAGTGGAATATTTTCAATTTGGTCTGGTCATTACGTAGCAAAAAAAACGAATTATCAAGAATATAAGTACTGTGTAATTATGGTTGTAATTAGTTCATTGATTGGTGCACTAATAATGCTTTCCGCACCAGCAATGTATTCAGATCAGCCATTGTGGTATTCGATCGTGGGCTTTATTTGTTACCCAATAATGGTGTTATACGGTTGTTGGTTGTTTGTTAAATCAAAAACATAAGTTCAAAAGCTACCGCACACTACGTGTGCTCGGACGCGCAGACAACGCGCGCCCGTTTTAAAGGCGTTAGTTGTACATGAAGAAATTTCTACTAGATTACAAAGAGCCTATTATTGTAGCTTGTTGTCTGCTGCTATTAGTTATTGCGAACTTAGCTTCAGGTTATTTCCTTGACCCAACTATACTGGGTTTCTTTTTAACGACTGTTTTTTTTATTGTGTTCGGTTTGTCTGCACTTATATTTTCAAGCATTTCAATTTTTCGATTATTCAAGAAGGAACATCGGAAGAAAACAGGAACTGTAAATGCTTTAGTATGTGCCTTATTTTTGGCAATGAACTTTTCTGACTTATTCCCAAATGCGAGTAATGGTGTTGAATATAGATTAAAGCAATTTTCGAAGAATGACTTTCAAGAAATTGAAAACGAAGTAGAGTTGGCTTATGAAAAATTTGGAAAGAATTCCAAATTTTTCTCTAGAGGTGATGAAGGATATAAACAATTCTTGGATCGACTTAAAAGAAAGCACAGTATTTTTAATATTAGTTCTTTTCCAATAGATGTATTTAAAAGAGAGGATAGTGTTCGCCTTGAATGGGCAAGTGGACTGACTGGTGGGTTTGAAATAATAATATATGACGGTAAAAATCTGCCGCATTGGGCTGATAACTCCAAGCTTGTGCACATCTACGAAAATGTAGCCTTCTACTACAAAAGTTAATGAAAAAGACAACTAACAAGGCAAAACACCGTAACTCACGGCGTTCGTTTGGATGCGGTAAGCCGCGCCCGTGTTCACGGCGTTATACAAGGATATCGAATGAGTTCCAATACAAAAACGCCTGATGAATTTTGGGATCGTGCCGATAGCTTCATCGAGCTTGCCAATAAATATTGTGATGATGTAAAAATTGGTCAAGTTAGCTCTTCGTTGTTGTACGCGGCAGCTCGTTTTAACTCATTTGTTGTTGCTTCCTCTGCTAAAGATGCAGAGGAAATGATAAGAGAAAAGGACGCTGCGATTGAATATTTTACTGAGCAATATAAGAAAATGTTGTCTGAAAATTTAGATGAAAACATTAGGAACTTTAAGGTTTTAAAGGAATGAAGCACTTGTACATAACGAGGCACCAAAGTAAGGCTTCATTCGCTGCGCTCATTCAGCGAGACGGAGATAAGACGCTCCGTCTTTGGCTCGGCGTTATGAGCACCTAGTATGCGATCCTTGACTGTCTTTCTAGCTCTAATCATTTCGTTCACTAGCCTTGCGGAGGGCGTTATTGCAAATCGGATCGAGCTCAACCAAAGTAACGCTCAAGAGCTAGGAGTTGTGTTTTCGATTGAGTCAGGTCAATGTGATGAAAATACTCCTCTTCTTGAAGTTCGTCCTCGATGGGAGTTTCGAGAATCGATGTTAAGCGGGGCTTTTTTGTCTGTGTCTAATGGAGAGACGACCCTGATGAGGGGGAATGTATTGACGAGCCAGGATCCTGAAAATAGTGAGAAAGGTTTGATTATGTTTTGTCTCAATGAGTCTGTTTATACTGATACAAGGCTAGTATTGTTTTACTCTAAAGATGGGCACACCACTGAAGAAGTATCTATAAAGGATTTCAGTAAGGTGCTGGAATGAATTAGGCATATAGCAAGGCAAAATACCTTCGCTTCGCTTGGACGCGCTTTGCGCGCCCGTGTTCACGGCTTTAGATATGTCACTGTTTAGATCCAAGAAAATTAGAGCTAACAAATAATGGACATCCAACTCTAGTATAAATATTCGAGCTCTATTTGATCCCGCATCCAAATGTCGGAGGTCATTTTTATTCGAAAGGCTCTAAGGAATGGTCTAAATTAAAAAATCGTTGTGTTCTGATGCAGTTTGTCAGACAAGGTGGCGCATTAGTAATGCGGCCTCGAGTACTCCATTCATTAACTAAGCTAAAATCTGGAAAAAGACGTGTCCTGCATTTTTATTTGGCCCAAACAATGCGCAGTGGGCAAATGCTATATAAAAAAGGCAAAAACTATCGCACACTTGAGTCCTGAGTGTTGCGGGCCTGTTTATGAAATGGGTCGAAGCTTTACATCTCCGAAAGCATCAGATATCAAACAGTGGAAAAAGGTTCAAGGTTTGTATGCGGCAGGTTTTCGTTTCATTGGCAGCGGCCATCATGATTCATTACCTCTGCCAACAAAGTTGTCAGAGGTTGAAAGGTTCTTGCAAGAAAATCCTAAACATTATCTCAAGGTGGCAACACCTAACGAGAACTTAAAATTAACGCCGCTACGTTCAGTCGGGCGACGTACAAAACAGGGCGCCGTTTAAGTAGGCGGCTATATTCGAGATATGAAAAATTATAGAATCACAACTCTCTATTCTGTACTTAGCTTGCTCAGTACAAATGCCTTAGCTGATAACTTTGAATCAAAGCTTGTTGATGCCGCGATTGAGCGCACAACAAAATCCGTTACCTACGATGGCTCATATTTTTCTATCTCCTATCCAAACGGTGACGTACCTAAAAACATTGGCGTTTGCACCGACGTGGTAATTCGCAGTTATCGTAAGCTAGGCATTGATTTACAAAAGCTGCTACATGAAGACATTGCTGCCAATTTCGATAAGTATCCTTCAAAGCGTATCTGGGGATTAACTCGTCCTGACAAAAATATCGATCACCGTAGAGTGCCCAATCTACAGACGTTCTTATCTAGACAAGGGACGTCGTTAGCAATCAGCAAAGCCCCAAGCGATTATAAGCCAGGGGATATTGTTACATGGATGCTCGGTGGTAACTTGCCCCACATTGGTATTGTTACCGATCAAGAAGCAGCTGACGGCACACCAATGATTGTTCACAATATTGGCTCAGGGCCACAACATGAAAACATGCTTTTCTCTTATACGATAACTGGGCATTACCGCTTTATGCCAAATTAAATATAGCAAAAATATCAACCTAAATGCACCGCTGCGCACAGGCGTCGCTCTCGCACCGCTCGATAAATTGGTGTCATATCCCACGAATAAGTGGTCCCCAAAGTCAGAAGGCTGTTGTCGTTCAAGGGTTAGTTATTTAATTGCTGTATTCGACGTCGAATGGAGGCGGTGTGTCAGCTAACGTACTAACGTTTTTCCGGTGAGCGTCACCCTTGTTCTTTAAATTCAATCCTTTGAGGGTTAATGCAGGTAGGTGAAAACGTCCATTTAAATGATTTGGGTGGGTGTCCGTTTCTCAGAAAATAGTGTTGTTATATATCGAATCTGTCGTTTCACATTGTTTCAACTCGCCCAAAACTTCAATAACTCTGCTTTGTAATGGTCACTGACATTAACGCTATCACCGTTTGCTAAGACCAGCCTATTTTTGTTATCAGAGGTGGATTTTAATTCTCTTGCCAGGTCAATGCGTATGACTACTTGCCGGTGAACGCGGCAAAATACCTTGGGGTCTAGGAAGTCTATTAGGTTAGACAAACTCCCGCGGTGAAGGTGACAGCCTTCAGTATGATGAACTTCTACGTAATTTCCATTGGTGCCTAGCCAAAATATATTCTCGACATCAATCACACGTATCGATGCGGTCGACTTTATAATGATTTTTTTTAAATATTTGTTGTTTAGAAAATGCTCGTAGTTTGGTGGGAATGTTTGTTGGTTGGCAACCAACATATCTACCCTGGCTACACATTGCTTAAAACGCTCTGTGTCAAAGGGCTTTAAAATATAGTCTAGTGCGTAGAATTCAAATGCTTGAATTGCGTAGTCGTCAAAGGCGGTGACAAATACGATATGCGGAATTTTTGTTGTCAGCTTAGTGAGTTTTTTCGCAGCGTCAACTCCACTCTCACCGGGCATATCAATATCAAGGAATAACACATCTGCATTATGCGCATCTATCGTTTCAAGCAAACGGTTTGCGTTACTTAGCTCCGCTACTAGTTTCCAGTGTGGGTGGTCTTTTATCGCCTCGATTAAATTAAGCCTTGCAAGGGCTTCGTCGTCGACAATTATGGCGTTAATTGAATTCAATTTGTCGTGCCTACAGGTATTGATATGTTACACACATAAAGCTCGCCTTCACGCGCATGTTTCAACGATGAGTCTTGCTCGAATATTACTTCTAAGCGAGATCTAAGGTTGCTAATGGCTGAGCCAAAACTTTGTTGGGGGTTTTCTATATCGATATAAGTATTCGATATGCTGACTAACAATCGTGACCCTTGTCTATGTATTTTTAAATGTATTTGAACCGTATTCTCGGTTTTTGCCACGGCATGAATAAAGGCGTTTTCAATCAGCGGTTGCAAAAGAAAAGGGGGTGTCTGGACGTGATCGAGCGCATCACCTATAACGGCGAGATACTCAAACCGTTTGCCAAAACGTAGCTTTTGTAAGGCGATGTAATCGTCAACAAAGATAAGTTCATCGTGCAGAAAAACTTTATGGGACTTGGCGGACTCAATTGTATAACGCAATAAATTACCCACTTTATTTACGGCGCTTAGAAGTTCATTTTTATTCCCAGTGCGAGCTAGCGCGCTAATTGAACTAAGACAGTTAAAGACAAAGTGAGGCCCTAATTGTGACTGTAAAAGCTGCAGTTGGGTCTCGGATTGTTGCGCCTGAGCCTTTAACGCATTGAGCTGCGATTTAAGCGCATTTTTATGCATGAGAATGCAAACACAGACGAAAAATGTTAAGGCATATAAGATGCCGTAGAAAAAAATGAGCGCATTGGGAGTGCTAATAAGCTGCTCAATTAACCCTTCTTGTAGTTGTTCGTTAAGCCATAAATTAATTGTGTAATCGATAATGAAATAGCTTGGCAACCAGAGTAATAATGCGATCAAAAATATAGCGCTGAATCCTTTTAAAATAGATCCCTGTTTGATTTTTTTTAGTAGCTCAAACAAAACCAGACTAAAGACAGCCCAACTTCCGTAGGCTAAAAAGTAGTATGCGTAATGAGTAAAATCAAGCGTATATTCAGGGCGAGAAGCGATTGCATCAAAGTAACCGGTCATGAGGTGAACGTAAGCAATACATTGCCAAAGAAACAGTGCTATGCCGAAGCGCGCAGCGAGCAATTTAATGGTCGTGACTGTATGTTTCATAGTCTTAGTATTAATCGCTTTAGGCTTATTTACAACGCAATAATTTAGTCACTACGAAAGGCTGCTTTCGTCACTAAAGCAGCTTAGTTGGGCCCTAGTGCCTTGTGTCTACTAATCGATGTGATAAAAATTCATTAGTTTTTATCCGCCCACCAACATCGAGGAAAACGACAATGAAGCTTCAAATACGGTATTTAATTTCAATATTTTCTATTATTTTATTCTCAAGTTATGCCCATGCTGACAGGGAGCTTGCGCTGGCATATTTAACCTTAGATGGTATCCATGTAAGCGATTCAGGTGTTATTTACGCTGCGGATGGCTTCGAAGGGACTAAGCTCTTTTACATCACGCCTGAGGGAGTCACCTATGACTACGCATCAGGTCTTGATGGCCCGATTGACATTACCGAAGACAGCCGAGGGAATTTGTTTGTTACCAACTTCAATAGTGCCAAAGTTAGTAAAATTGACACGGACGGTGTTGTTACCGACTTTGCCAAAACCAATCAGGGGCCGGCTGGTATTACCATCGATAACAATGATAATTTGTACGTCACACACTACGGGGTAGGTGACGGCGATGGCAATTCAATTTTAAAAATTACGCCAGATGGACAAACAAGTATATTTTCACAAGGGGGCATGTTGGAGGCTCCCGTTGGGATTGCTATTGACGAAGATGGAAACATTTATTCTGCGAATTTTAACAACGGGGTCATCATCAAACACGATAAGCACGGAAGTCAGGCGTTTATCGCTACTGTAGAGGCTGAGGCCGGTTTCGCCGTTGGTCACCTTGCCTACGTTCAAGGCCGGATCTTCGCGACAGGCATAGCCAGTCAGAAAATCCATGTTATTCGAAAAAATGGTAACGTAAGAATTCGCAATATTGTAACACCAGGTGAGTTTCCTAATGGCATCGCGTTTAATCCAACAACAAGCGAAGTGATGTTTATTAATGCGTTTGCGCCGGCATCGGCGTTTACTAAAATACGTATTCGTCGCCGCCACTAATATTGTGGCGTTTTGATTTACTAACCGATATTTGATGCTAGTTGCTGCACTAGGGCGGGGTACAAATCATGCCCAGTCAAGGCTTGTGATAAGCTGTTTATTGTTAACAAGGCGTTTATACGCCTTGCTCATTCACATAGACATTTAACTGGCCGGAGGTTTCTTGGGTTTGCGTGCTCAATTACGCCAGCGCCGATATCGGCGCTTGGGTTTAGCGCTGTTCGCCGCGTTAGCGGTTCACCTTGGCTTGGTGTTGAGTGGCAATTGGGGCATTCTGCTATTTTCTGCACCGTCGAATCAAGATCGGGTGCTGACGCTTACTCTTGAGAACACCACCTACGAGGGGCTGAAGGAAACAAGCCTCGAAGAACAAGATACGCCTAATGATGCCAAGCTAGGTAAGACCTCTGAAGTGCCGAAAAAAGCTAATGTCATAGATGAGGTACAGCATCCTTTAGAACCGGCCACTATGACAGTGACCGGTGAGTCGCCGACGATAACTCCTGACCATGAGGACGTAGAGAGCCGCGTTAGACCCGCAGAGCTAAATACGGCTACTGTAGAATCAGGTGAGGCGCCGTTAGTGAGTTCTTGGTCATTATCTGAGCCGTTGCCTGAGCCGTCCAAGCCGATTATTTCGCAGAAATATTCCGATACGAAAATACTGCAGTCGTCGCATCAGGCCGATAGTGAACCGGCTGAGGGTGTTGCCAGTTTTGAACCAATTGACGCGCAAGAGCTTGAGATGATAACTCGCAAAGCAACTCAATGGTCCTCCAATATTTCAGAATATTCCGAGCCGAGGGAAACGCAGAAATGGCAGCAGGGCGATTATCAGTACAATGCGACTTTCGAGAAGCGAACGGCTGAAAATGACATGGATACTGATGAGGTGCTTATCGAAATAGCGACTAATCGCGATGGTAAAAAGCTAACTACTAGCCTTCGGCTTAAGAAGATGGCGTTCTCAAATTTTGCCCAATTTATTAACCATTGGGATTCTTCTATTAGTATTCATGACGATGAGATGAATGGCCGTTTTCATTCGAATACCAGAATCAATTTACTAGCAAGCCGGAACGCTGCGCCACTCTTTCACGGCAAGGTTACAACTGCCTCGTACTTTGTCGATATCACCGGAGGTAAAACTAAAAAAGATATTTTTTTAGCTGGCATAGAAACCGGTGTTAAGCGAATTGAGATGCCAAAGCCGCGGACTTTGTTTCAAGAGGTGCAATCGATCAAGAGTATTAATTCTAGAGTGGTAGAGCAAGACTCTAGAATTGTTTTCACTCATGACGGTCACTATTTAGTTCAACCTCGCAAGCTGACTAGCGTCATGCAACGTTACCCTATAGGCGATCGACCTTTGTATATTCTAGCTGCGCCGCGCGTAAGCCTCTGGTTAAGCGGCACTGTGAATGGCGCTGTAGCGGTGTATTCGCCAGAGAGAATCGTGATCGAGGGGAGCTTAGAATATTTAAGTATCGAATCTATCGATCAGGGCGGTGACTTTCTCGGACTGATTTCAGGCCGTAGTGTGGTCGTGGCCAATCGTAAAGTAGTACCCGAAGGTGATCTAAACATTCAAGCGGCGATCTATGCAAAAAACCGATTTCAGGTAAAACAAATAGGCGGCAGGCAGGCTGGCACGCTAAATATTTATGGCAGTCTTAGTGTCGGCACTATCACCGCAACCGAACCGCGATACGCCACTAATATTGTATTCGATACCCGTTTAGAAAATAGTCGACCACCTGGCTTTCCGCTAACAGATCGCTATGAGTTGGTCGCTCAAAAACATCATTGGCAGCTTTCAGAGGACCCTTTCTATGAACCCATTGCGGACACGGTCGAAGACGAGCTAGAAACTATCGAAGCGGAGTCTGATATTGAAACCCCGTTATTCAATGACTAAGCACTTGCTGAGCGTTTACTCGAATAGCCTAACGGAAAAAGTAGGCTTCATGAATCTAGACTTGTGGAAGCCCTAACTTGTAGAATTATAAGCAACAGCGCATCATTAGCTATTGATGACCAATTTTTAAATACGAGAGCGTTCATGATTCGATTTCTTTTTATCACCCTAGCCACAGTGCTTACTGTCGGCACAGTGAGTGCCGATGATCACTCTACTGATAGCCTTGAGACTATTTTGAGCGACCATTGGGCGGCGGCTAATGAGGAGCAGTTATTTTTTCGTAAAGACCCTGATACCTTCCGTATGAATGGTAAGTTACCCGATATGTCTGAGCAAGGTCGAACTCGTCGGGCCGAGTTTAATCAGACGTTGCTGCGAAGAGTTGAGGCCATAGATAACAAATCATTAACCGCGCAACAGCAAGTGACACTAAGGTTGTTTAAGTACGAGCGCGAAGCCGAAGCCGAAAGCTATACTCAATTAGATCGGTTCTACCCACTACATTATTATTCGAGCTTTTCATCATATTTCGCTGGCGCGCCCGGCAACATGTCGTTTCTGACTCAAGCTGACTACGACAACTATTTGCTAAGCCTAGCCGATTATCCGCGTTATGTTGACCAGTATCTAGTCGATCTACGAGAAGCAATCAGTAAGGGGCATGTGCACTATTGCGAGAGCTTTAAAGGTTATGAAAAAACTATTTCAAAACATATCGTCAACGACATAAAGGAAAGTGTTTTCTATGCGCCGTTAGCGGCTATTCCGCCGACCATCGGGGAAGAGCAACAGAACAGAATTGTTAGTGAGGGGGCCGCATTAATTAGTAATACAGTAATACCCCAATATCAACGCTTCTACGACTTCTTCACTAAAGAGTACATGCCTAATTGCCGCAAAGAGGTTGGCATTACTGCGCTGGAAAATGGTCAAGAGTATTATCAATATCTCATTCGCTATCACACCACTACTGATTATAGCGCTGAGAAAATCCATCAATTAGGCTTAGACGAGGTGGCTCGGATTCGGGCTGAAATGGATGCTTTGATTAAGCAGATCGGCTTTCAAGGAGACTTCAAAGCCTTTGTTGAATTCCTACGTACCGACCCTCAGTTTTACACTACTACTGCCCGGCAGATGATAGAGAAGGCCAGTTACATCACTCGTAAAATGGCGGCGCAACTACCGAAGTGGTTTGGCGTGCTACCACGGAGTACCTTCGATATTAAGTCTAGCCCCGGCGGCGGCGCTTACTATGTGGCTTCTGATGGCAGCGGCAAAACATCAGGTACCTATTTCTTGGATACCAAAGATCTCTCTAGCCAACCATTATATAACCTCGAAGCGCTAACCTTTCATGAGGCCGAGCCAGGTCACCATTTTCAAGGTTCGATTGCGATGGAGTTAGATGTGCCAGAGTTTCGCAAAACTCTATACCATTCGGCCTATGGCGAAGGTTGGGGCTTGTACTCGGAAAGACTCGGTAAAGAAATGGGCTTCTACCAAGATCCGTACAGTGACTTTGGGCGACTTACCTATGAGATGTGGCGGGCTTGCCGACTGGTCGTAGACACGGGCATGCACGCTAAAGGGTGGTCGCGTCAGAAAGCGATTGACTACCTAGCTGATAACACCGCATTGAGCTTAGCTGATGTGGTTGGCCAAATTGATCGCTATATCACTTGGCCAGCGCAAGCCTTGTCTTACAAAATAGGCGAATTAAAGATTAGAGAATTGCGAGCGATTGCTGAAAAAAAATTAGGCGACGATTTTGATATTCGCGATTTTCACGACCAGATGCTGAGTAATGGGAGTTTACCGCTAGCGTTGTTAGAAGAGCTAACATTAGAGTGGATAGCACAAGTGAAAGCGTCGCATAACTAGCATTTTTAGGATGACGTGGGATTTAAAAAAGCGGCACGCTTGCGTAATTTGATTTCCAAGATGATATTTAAACTTATATGAAAAAATACGTTATCTTTATTGTTTTGCTCGGCTTAAGTTTTAAGGCAGCAAGCGGGTATGACGAACTAGCCGCTGTTGAAAAGGTATTTCGGTCTGAGAATATAGATGCCACTTTTGTTGTTGCCTCTGCCGATGGTGAGCTGCATAAAGTATTTAACCAAGAGCGGTCGCTGATTAGGTTTTCTCCGGCATCGACATTTAAAGTGTTAAACACATTAATAGCGCTTAAGTTTGAGCTGGTGGGTCTAGACGAGTCAGCATTTCAATGGGACGGGAATCAACGTGGGGTTTCAAGCTGGAATAAAAATCATTCCTTAAGTTCAGCTTTCAAAGTGTCGTGTGTTTGGTGTTATCAAAAAATAGCCAGAGAGGTAGGCGTTTCAAGATATGCCACGGAGCTAAGAGCGGCGTCTTATGGGAACCAAGCTGCTCATGCGCCGGTTGATCTATTTTGGCTAAATGGTGATTTAACCATTTCTGCCAATGAACAAATAGATTTCTTAAAGCGTTTGGTAAGTAACACCTTGCCTTATAGGCGAAGCCACCTAAAAACATTGAAAGAAATTATGTTGGTAGAACAAACACCAAACTACTCTTTATATGCAAAATCAGGCTGGACTGGTGCCGAGTTGGCAACTGGCTGGTATGTCGGCTACGTCGAAACAAGCCGCGACACGTTTGTGTTCGCAATGAATATGCTTATGCATGACGCTGAGCAAGCGCCATTGCGTAAAAAATTAGTCATTGAATCGCTCCGCGCACTTAAGTTGATTTGATGCTCTATCAGCTTGAAAAATTTAATCAAGGTGCGCAGCTCGACACTTGATTAAGAGTTGTTGCACTGACTTCAACCGGCTTAAGATCTGGCCCGATTCGAGATGCGTCCGATTCACCGATAGCGGCGATATCGATACAAATGTTTTTGCTCGCGGCAAAATCAATTGCTTCGGTTTGAATAAGCTCACCGCCTATGATCCGCGCTGTCTGATAATCTATGTAAGATAGACGCTGTGCATCGCTGTATTTGTTTGGATCCATGTCGTAAAGGCCGTTAACGTCTTTTAGCAGCCGCACGCAGTCTAGCTTTAGTGCTTGTGCCACATAAACGGCGCTTATGTCGCTTCCGCCGCGCCCTAGCAGTATACAATTTTGTTCGAAATCAATTGCCGAGAAGCCTGGCATAATGATGATCGGTGTTTGCTTAAGAGCAGCGATAATTTTCTCGGCATCTATCGAAACAGGTGCTGCGCAGTCGCGTTTTCCCTGGGCAATGAACGAGAACGCCAATGGTGTCTTGAATGATGCATTGAAGCCTTGTTGAATTAAATGCGTGCTCAAGTCAGTCGCCGATTGAAGCTCCCCGCTAGCAATCAGTTCGGCGTACTCAACACTGCTAGTGCAAAGGTTTCTGTCTCTTGCTTGTGAGATTAGCTGCTCGGTAACGCCAAAGTAGGCGGATACAACGGCTATAACTTGAAAGCCTTCATCTAGGCACTTTTGAATTTCGCGTATTATGCGTGAAAAATCAGCGGGGCTACTTAGCACCGAGCCGCCAAATTTCAATACTGCGCGTTTTTGGGTGTTCATTGTTTATTGATCTCGTATTTATTTAAGAAGAGGCCAAATAAACGAAAAAAAACAAGGAAAGGGAGCGAATCGAAAAACTGTCGATGGCCGGCTCACTTTAGCTGAATTTATTTCGCGCCCGCAATCAGAGTCAAATCGGCGCCTTCGAGATTATTATAACAAATTATTTTCGCTGTTGTAGCAAAAATAATTTGTTACTAATGTAGCGTCTACACTGCACCAAGTTGGGCGCTTATTACGCTAATAGCGAAGCAATTCTTTTACTGGCGAGGCTATGTTGTGACTTGACCTAGAGTATCTAACTCTTGCTTATTATTGGACAGTGATGCATTAACGATGTACAACTGGGTAGCGAAAATTATAGATATTAAAATAGGTTAGCCCGCCATATGAGTATAAAATTTAATCTTCGATTGGCTGCTTTGCCTGGTTTGGTCGTTTTGACTGTCGGTTTGTTTTTAGTTTTCAGCTTTAGATTGTTTATCGTTGGGCCGCCTGAAATTGCCGCTGGTCATGCCTTTCAAACTGACCGTGCGTTCTCACGGTTGGTTCGAATCTTGGCCGAGGAGTCTCCCCATGCGGTTGATTCATTAGCCAATGATGGCGTGCGAGAACGATTACTCAGCGAGATTCGCTCGCTAGGTTTTAGCCCTATCGTTAGAGACGATTTTCATTGTAGCGAAGGCCGCAAGGCAATGCGTTGCGCCCGGGTTCGTAATGTAATGTTTTGGATTAACCAGCCGGGGCCGAATGCGGTAATGGTGGCCTCGCATTACGACTCTGTACCAGCAGGCCCTGGTGCCGGGGATGACGGTGCGGGAGTTGCCGCGAGCCTTGAGATTGCTGCGCTCTTGAAAGATAAAGACTTAGCTCGCCCAGTGTTAGTACTGATTACCGATGGTGAAGAGATAGGCCTCGTCGGTGCCGCTTCATTTGTCGCTAAAGACCCTTTCGCGAAACTCGTTAGTGCCGTCGTAAGCATGGAAGCGCGAGGCGTAAGCGGGCCAGTGGCCATGTTTCAAACGAGCACACCGAACGGGCGTGATGTTAGCGCGCTTAAGTCAGATATAAAGACAGCTTCTAGTAATTCCCTCGCCAGCGATGTCTATGAGCGAATGCCAAACGGGACTGATGTTACTGAGTATCTAGCGCTAGATATAGACGTAGGTAACTTTGCCATTGGTGGCTCACCTGAGTTTTACCATACCTCGCGCGACAACCTTGCCATGTTGGACAAGCGTTCGTTCTTTCACATGGGCGCAAGTGCTTTTAATACGGTCGAAGCTTACCTAGAACAGTCCGGAGACGAGCCAGAGCAACAGTGGATTTACACTGACTTTTTGGGAGTTGTGGTACTTGCTTTACCTCAGTTATTTAGTATGCCGCTGATTGTGTTAGCCGGGTTTTTAACGTTGGCGGTGTTTTTCATTAAGGGAAGCGGTTCGCCAGTGCGCTCCCTAATGTTGCCGTTTGTGGCGATTGTTCTGGGGGTTGGTTTTGCACTTGCGATTACCATCGGGATTGATGCCGTTCGAGCGGAGGCACATTTTGCTGCGGCTCATCCATGGGCTCTGCGGGCAGCGCAGAACTCGGCCGCTTTGTTTGGCGCGCTGTTGGCAATATTGTTGCTTGGCAGGAGTGTCTCTAGGCGGCGCTTATTAATGTCTTCCTGGACATGTCTGGCGCTGCTCGGCGGAGTTTTGAGTTTGTTCTTCGCTGGTGCTGCCATTTTGATTGTTCCGGCGTTGGTGGTGATGATCCTTTGTTGTTGTCTTATCTTTATCAAAAAGGATACCGTTGCTGACCTATTGGCAATCGTCGCGTCGATTGTGTTTTTGGTAATTGTGGTGCCTATCTCAGCGCTAGGCGAAATGATGCTCTTCCTTGAGTATGCAGCACCGTTTACTATTTTTGTGGTTTTTTGTTTGCTGCTTATTGCGCCACATGTTTTACCGCGCGATGGATTTCAGCGTAAGTTTTCTTGGAAGCTGCCAATGGCGGGGCTAGGAGTAATTCTGTTTTTTACCCTAGCAGCTGCGATTGTGCCAGCGTATAGCGTCGATGCTCCGCGGGGCTTGTCGATCATACAGTTTACAGATGCTGACTCGGGCGAATCCCAATTCGGAGCGTTTGGTAAACAGCCTTTACCTAGCTCGATGACTGATGTCGCGCCATTCAAACGAGGCCTGATTATCGGCTTTGAAGACGCTGCTTATGTAGCTAAGGCGCCGAGCTTTGAAACCTTGGGAGTTGAGGTGATAATTGAAGGTGATGAGGTGGTTGCTGATCAGCGTTTGCTGACTATTCAAATTAACGCGGCAGACAGTGACATTGTTACCGCCCGCCTTGAGCCGAGAGACGCGATGGCTAAATCAATGTCGATAAATGGGGTTGCTAAAAGTGATGCCGATACAAAACGTTTTCTTTGCCATGGGCGCGGCTGTCGATCAATAACGTTAAATCTAGCGGTAAGTATCCATGAGCCTGAATTAAACTTACAAGTGAATGGGTTCCGTTACGGCTTAGAAGAAGCGCAAGGCCTGAAGCTGTTGTCGTCGCGACCAGCAAGCGTGTTGGCGAGAGGTTGGGGTGACTTACGGCTTGTTTCTAGAACGATTAAATTGAAGTAAGCGCGCGAGCGAGTTCCCCATTCGACTGATATTTCTCGACTACTGATACTTCTCGACTATTGATACTTCTCGAGTATAGCTTCATTACTAAAAAAGCAAATATGCTGCGACTCTTAAACGAGTCGCTGCGTTTTAAAGCCGGGGTTTGTTGTTGCTCAGTTGCTGGCTTATGGCTAGACTTTAATGCCTCAAGTTAACTTGAGGTTAAGTATAAAGGTAATCGGATTTTATCGATATTGAAGTACTTTAGTTACAATATTCAGTCATTTCATCAACGTCTTAGTCGCTTAGTCGTCTAACCTACGGTCGATTGCGGCCCAGCTTATCGTGGCTCGAAACCCAATCGCCAGCTAGCACCGCTGAGCCAAGAGATATCTCGCCGGCTAATACAGTTGCCGCGCATATCTCCGCCAGTTTTAATGCTTTGCCGTTGCCATAACAGTCCATTATCTCTAGGCATTCGCGTTGACTACCTAAGCCGGTGCCGCCGCCGTAGCTGGCAACAATGACCGAAGGCAGTGTGATGCTCCAGTAAAGGTCACCGTTTTCCATCAAGTCAGAATATACGATCGCCGCCTGTGATTCGGCAATGTTAGCCGCGTCTTGGCCTGTAGCGATAAAGATAGCGGCTAAGCCGTTAGCGGAATGCGCGCCATTGTTGCTAGTACCAGCGAGCATGCCGCCTACATTATTAACTTGCCGAGCATCGAATAAGGCTTTGGTATCAACACGCAAGAGTTTTAAGGCCACGTCTCGGGGTAATACGGCTTCAGCAACGACACGCGTACCCCTAGAGTGCAGTGTGTTTAACTGTGAGTGCTTTTTATCGGTATCAATTGCGCCTGACAAGGTATAGCGGTTTAGCTTTGGGTAGTTTTCAGCAATCCAATTACAGGCGGCGAAAGTGGCCTTACCGCACATGTTCTGCCCTGCGGCATCGCCGGTGGTGTAATTGAATCGCACGAAGCGCATGCGAGATACACCATATTGTTCTACGTGTGACAGCTTGCCGATTGAGGTTGTTGCTTCAGCGATTTGACGAATAGTGTCTATATTTTCGTCAAACCAAATGCCAAAATCTCGCGCATCTTGTGCGTTGTCAAAATGGAATACTGGCGCACGCTGCATATATCGTTCGATAACAGTGGTTTTCACCCCACCGATTTCTGATAACACACGCATACCTCGGCTATAACTTGCCACCAAAGTGCCTTCAGTGGTCGCCATAGGCACGTAAAAGTCACCATTTGCATGCTCGCCGTTAATACGCACCGGGCCGGCCAAACCAATCGGCACTTGCGCTACCCCAATCGGGTTCTCAATATTACCCATGAGGCTTTTCAGGTCTTGCGACGAATGCGCTACGTGCTTCAATTCCACACCGGTTTTTTCGGCAATGAAACGCTGTCGTTGTGCGATAGCCTCGGCTGAATAATTATCTTCCAAGCGCGGTATCTTTTTGTCAGAATCGATCATACACCGCCTCTATTGTTGCCGTTGTTTGCGAATTGTTTGTAGCATTCCACCTAGTTCTTGTAGGTCTAATAGGCCATCTTTACTGGTATCAAATTGATCAAAGTTGTCACCTACTGCCCGAGTCAGGCCGTTAGTCAGTTCCGATTTTGCGACCTTGCCGTCAAAATTATAGTCCATTAAACCCTGCATTTGAAACAAGTCCGCTCGACCACGGTCATGAATGGGTTTGTCGGTGGTTTCATCAACCCAGCTGTAACCGACTGAGCCATAAAGCATCTCTTGCTCTGACTGCAAACCCCAATAGACAATTTCGCCTGGCGCCGGATTGCCACGGTTTTTGGCAGAATTATTGTAGATGGTTCGATGAACCACTTTGCTGCCGGCAGGTACAGGTTTTGGTTCGGTAAATTGATAAGTGCGCTGCCAGTTAAAGTCATAGTTAGGTACTGACAGGATGGTTTCAACTTTGCCATCAGGATATTGAATTTCAAAGGTAGAGCTTACACCACGATAATGCGAGTGCGGAAATAGCGCGTGGATTTCAGCGTCTTTATCAAACATGAAATAGGCTTTCTCTTCATGTTGCTCAGCATTAGCCGGAATCGCCAGTTCAAAATTAACGATAACCTGTTCGCGATAAAAATTCGCCGGTGGTTTGTCGGAAAAATGTAAGCCGATTCGGCTGCGGTCTACGGCTTTCTTACCATAGGGTGTGTAATGCATTTGAAATTGGTACACGCCGCCTTTGGGTACAAATACACCAGTACCGGCAGGCATTGATGATGCTTCGTTACCTGGTGCGTAGGTGATAATAAAGTTTTCAAAAATTTCTGATAAACGGCCTTGCGGTTGCTTTGCTGAAGAGCCGGCTAGAATATGGTGTACCGCTTTAGGGTCTCCGGGTATCACTTCGGCAGCAACAACCCAAACATCTCTATCGTAAGGGTTTGGAACATTGGGAAACTGATAATCTACTGTGCCTGTGGCGGGTATTTCAAATGCTGGAATGTCGATGATTAGGTCAGGTTCACCTAAAGTCCATAGGTTTTCAAGTGGCTGTATTTGCTTTAGTGGGTCATCTCCTTCACCACGAGGTGCGCCAGCTTCGATCCACGCAATCAGTGTTTTATTATCTTGGTCACTCATGCCGACATCATTGCGCCAATGGCCAATTTCAGGGTCGGCGTGCCACGGCGGCATGCGCTTAGTTCGCACAACTTCACGAATCATAGGGGCAAAGCCTTTGATCATGGCGTATTCAGACATGGCCCACGGTGCGATACCACCTTGTACGTGGCAAGCCACGCAATTCTCTTTGAGGATTGGTGCAATGGTCTCACTGTAGCTAATCTTAGCTGGGTCGATATCGTCGTAATTGATTATGCAGCCCGGCGCGTTAACGGTGCTCGGAGTCACTTTTTTACCAGCGATAAGTGCATCAAGCGTATCGCGCACGTAGCGCTTATCGGCTTTATTTTTTTGACGTTCAAAGTCGACTCGGTCACTGAGCGGGCCGCGATACACTACCTGCCAGTTTCTTGGATCAATGACCAACACTTCACCGGTTCGACTTAGCTTTAAAGAGCGCGCGACGATTTGGGTGCGATCTTTCATTATCGCGAAGTCGTTCCCCCATTCTTCCGCTTCGGCCACGATTGTTGCACGGCTGTCTTGCAAATTGGCGTTCAACATCAGAATTTCAACGCCTTGGTTAGCGTAGTCTTTGCGAATTGCTTTTAGGTCTTCCAAGTTAGATCTAACGATCTGACAACCATTTCCTTGAGCGACAATAACAACGGCTTTATCGTCGCTATGGTAGTACAGTTCTTGGGCTTTGCCTTGGTGATCGATGAGTACGAAGTTATCGGCGGTTAGTGTGTCAGCCGCGGCGGCGCTTGATAAGAGTAATAGAGCTAGGCTCAGCAATAGACTGGACCGGATATAGTTGATAGACACCTGTAGATCTCCTCTGACTTTATTTTTGTAGTTATTTCGACACTATTACATAGTATTGGTCGACAACCCGTCAAGGTTCTGCGGTTGATCGATGAGGTTGGCTGTTTGCGGTTCTAGGCGCACACAGATAGCATTTCTGTTTTCAAATAAAAAGGCCTCAGAGATAACTCTGAGGCCTTTTTATTAGGCGCCTAATTTAACCTTTGAAACTAAGGTTTTAGGCTTCGGCTCCCTCTTCTTTAGGAGTTTCCAGTTTCACTTGGGCAATGGTGTTTTCAGGGTTCTTTAGATTGTGTAACTTAATCAAGTTATTGAATTGATAGATTGAAGTTAACATCGAGAATAGAGGTAGCAGATAGCTTTCTTTTCTCAACTCTTCAAATTTTTCGCTTTCAAGTTCATGCAGAGCGAGCTCGTCGATCGTATTCAGTCCCTTAAGTGTGTTAACACGACCATTATGGTACTGAACTTGTAGGTCAATGGCTTTTATCAAGCCAAACTCTTCGATTTTTTTGGCAAACTTATAGGTGTGCACGTCGTGCTTAACTTCTAATTCAAGTTGAGCCGTCGCTTGGCTTAGGCGAATAGACGCCTTGCCGTCTTCAAATAATGCTTCACCTTGGTCTTTTGAAAAGACATTGCTTTGCTCATCGATGCCAATTGTGAAGTTTTTTGTATCAGTGGGTGAACGCATCAAAAAGAAAGGGTAGGTTTGCATGCCGATTGGCAGATGCGTACCGGTCCAAGCGTCGTCTTCGACGAATAAATTACTCCCTATTTCAAAGCTGTTAATCGCAGAGAAGTTCCAATCCGATTTTTCAGATGCACGACTGATCAACACTGGGAAGCTACTGACGGCCATCCCGATCTCACTGACCTTCAGGTTAATCATGTGTTGATTGGCAGCGACTTTAAGAGCCCCTTTTGGGTCCATCTTTAAGTCTGAATGAGCGCTTAAGGTCAGTTCTGTAAGGGTAGGAATTAGTTGTTCTTCGGCCATGATCTTTCTTCTATTTCTATGATTGTGTATTAATTAGCCATGATAGTTTAGTAGATAACCTCCCATTCTTAAATAGTCGGTTATGTAGCTAGCCATTGCTGAATATATTGCCGATGTGGCGGTAAGCTGCGCAACATCTGTTCGGTGATTTTTTGGTTTTGCTGGATGATACGGTTCGCTTGCGTATGCTCTTTATAAAGATACGCTTGGCGCTCGAAATCAGGCTTAAAGCCCATGCCGTACATCACATATTGGTAGCTAGCTGCGGGGAAAAGTTCTATCGCACTGTCAAAGTCAGTGTTGATCGGCCCGCGGTGACCCCAAATTTGCAAATCCTCTTTCAAGGAATCAGGAATACTAGCCTCTTCGGTGTGTGCTTGCCAATAGGCTTCGGGTCGTTTGCTGAGCATGTAATGTAATTTTAAGAAATCAATAATACGTCCCCAACGATAACCCATCTGTTGGTTAAAGCGTTTGGCGGTGATGCGCATGATATTTTGATCGGGAGGGAGGTTCTCTGCAATATAACGAGCTGAAATTTCTACCAGCATAATAGCGGTCGCTTCGAGTGGCTCAACAAAGCCAGCCGACATGCCTACCGCGACACAATTACCTTTCCAAAACTGTTGGCGATGGCCAGACTTAAAGGTGATTTTACGCGGGCTTATGTCAGCCGCAGCTGGGCCTAAGTAAGCATGTAGATTGGCTTCTGCCTCATCGTCACTCAAAAACTGGCTTGCATAAACGTGGCCGACGCCGCGTCTGTGAGTTAAACCTATATCCCAAATCCAGCCAGCATTTTGCCCGGTGGCAATGGTGTGGCTGGCTATGTCGTTATTATCCTCGGCGTAAGGCATGTGCAAAGCCAGCGCTGAATCATTGAACAGGTATTTTTCGGCGGAGATAAACGGCACTGCCATTTCCTTGCCGAGCAAAAGCGAGCTAAACCCGGTACAGTCGATAAATAAGTCGGCCTTAAGAGTTCGGTCTTGATCGAGCGCGATTGATTCGATATTACCATCGGCCAATTTATTGGCATGTTGAACCGTACCGATAATGTGTTCAACATCGAGATTGGTTTTGCTAAAATCTTTCAATAGCTCGGCAAAGGCACCGGCATCAAAATGGTAGGCATAATTGCACTGGCCGGAATACTCGTTATCGCTCAAGCCACGCGGCGCAAGGCCAGCTTCGCAAATACGGTGTTGAAAATTTGCTTCTACGGCGAAGTCTTCAATGTTCGAGACATAAGGAGCAAGGTCTAATCGGCCATAGCCTAAGGGTACGGTAAAGGGGTGATAGTAAAAATCGCCGTTGCCATGTACCCAATCGACAAATTTGCCTCCTTGTTTGAAAGCCGTGAAGCACTTTCGAAATAAGTCACTTTCTTTGATGCCTATACGCCGAATGGTGTTTTTCATGGTCGGCCAAGTGCCTTCACCAACACCAACGGTCGGTATGTCGGAGGCTTCAACTAAGATCACTTTCAAGCTATTCGCTTGGTCAGATTTGTGATGAGCGGCAATGATGGCCGCCGACAACCAACCGGCTGTACCGCCGCCAACAATGGCCAGAGTTTTTATTGTTTGAGACATATTTTAAAGACTAACTATTGGAAGGTTTATATTACTGCAACTTAGATAAGAGTTTTGCCAATCTTTGAAAAAAGTTATTCCATGGGGCTTAATTGAACTTGGAGTGCTACTTTCTCCTAGTTATTGTTGGCAATTTCCTCGCCAAAAAAATGGCTCGCGAACCGAGATACGCGAGCCATTTTTAATTGTCCAAGTTAATCACTCAGCGTGAACCTGAATGACGCATTTGGCCTAGCCTTACCATTTTCCACGAAGGCCAATTGCGTAACGAGCGCCATTATCTTCGATGTTGTAGGTTTGGTTAGCAAAACGGCCGTTTTGAACCAGCTCTTCTTCAGTGATGTTAATGCCCTCGAAGAATACTGTTAGCGTGTCATTTATGTCGTAGCTAGCGCTAATGTCAATTTGACCGAACTCTTCAGTATTGACAGGTTCTCCGTTAAAGCCATTATCTATTTGACGTAAGAAAGCCTCTCGGTTGTTGTAGGCGACACGTGCTTGCATTACCTCGTTCTCGTAGAAAAGAACTAAGTTTTGCGAGTCACCGAGACCTTCAAGTGCGAAGGTCTCGGTGGTATCAGCTCCAAGACTCACATTGCTATCTACGAAAGTAGCATTGGCGGAAATACCAAACCCGTTTTCGAAAATATGGGTTAGCGCGACTTCGAAGCCATCTACCTTGGCAGACTGCCCGTTGCGTGGACGCGCTACTGTATAGACTTCCGTTTCGCCATTTAACTCTTCAGTAGTTGCGACAATATCTTGGCCAGCAATTAACGCACCCGGAGCACAAAGAGCGTCGGTACAACGGAAGCCGTCGGCGGCCGAGCGGCTGGTTAAGGTAAAGGTTTCTTGCGCCGTTAGAGTGGTAACGAAGTTGCCTATATCTTTATTGAAGTAGGCCACAGAGAACGAGTTTGAGTCGCCGTAATACCATTCAAAACCTATATCAAAGTTAGTTGATTCAAATGGTTTCAACGCTGGGTTACCACCTTGAGCGGTTAAGTTTTGACGGCGCGGCTCGTTATAAGTAGTTGCCGGAGATAGCTCAGATAAAGTCGCACGAGTCAACGATTCATAGGCTGCGAAACGCACAACCATATTGTCATTGAGATCTAATTTAGCGTTCAAGCTTGGTAAGAAATTGTCGTAGCTGCTGCTTTCAGTAAACGTCGTCTCGGGGCCAAAGCGGTTAGAGAATAAGGTTAAATCGCTAGTTGGCACCACATCGGCGATGAAGCTTTGTACTGCGCGAACATCGATGTCAGTTTCAGCATAGCGAGCGCCAAGGTTTAACTCTAATGGCATGTCGGCAACGGATAGTGTGAACGTGGCGTCTAGGTAAGCACTGGTGACATCTTCGTTAATGTTGAAGCGGTTGTTTTGCAGCGTCGGGTTAATACCGAAGCCGATGGTCTCTAAAAAATCTAAATAGGCATCGCCATCGTAAGTGTAGAATTGATTGATCAAGCCTGGGAAAAAGTTTTCAGCGGTAAAAGTGCGAATATCAAGTGCGTCGATCGGTGCTTCGCGAGTGTAGCCACAAGGTGGGCAAGAGGATCCAAAAACCTGAAAGCGAGAATTTTCGCGCGATTGACTGTAAAGACCAAAGTTTATTTCTTGCAGTAGTTCAGAATCAAAAGCGTATTCAAAATCAGCTTTTAATTCGGTGATTTCGTCTTCGTTAGTGACGCCGTTTCGCTCATTGTAATGTAGACGGTTACGACTGATGTCTGGCAATTGGCCATTACCTAATTCGTCATGTGACACTATCGGTGTGCCGCCGGTGCCGTTAAATTGGTAATTGTTGATAATACCAACTACGTTGAAGCGGTTTTGGCCAGCTTGGTCGTTAATTGCGTTTGACTGTGAGGCGTCAAAACTTGCGCTTAATCGGTCATTGATTGCCCATTCAATATTCAAACCAAAGCCGTCAGTTGTTGAGTCGCGGCTATTACGTGTGCTTGAGACGAAGTCAGATGCAGGGTCGCCGGAGCCTTGACTTAAGCCGATCTCCTGAGTGAAGTTAATTAAGGTTCCGGTCGATGGGTCAATTTGACCTGCGCCAACACGATCTGGCTCAAACCATGAGGCTAAATCGGTAACTAATGAATCAACTTCAAATTTAGATTCGAAACCGTCTAAGGTAATGCTCAAGTCGTCCGACGGGGCGTATTGTAAAACCAGCGCTACGTTTTCTCGAGTACGTTCTTGGTTGTCGACAATTTGATCCCAATTTCGAGGAATAAAGGCATTTTCAAACAATACGCCATCACGGTTATTTGAAATGGTTTGACCAGGTCGCCAGCCTGCTGTTTGAATGCGGTTGATTTGCACATCACGTTCTTGGCGGCTATAAGACAAGCCTACTCCAAATGTATCGTCAGCAAAGGTGTTGCTCAATAGTAAAGAAACAGCAGGTGACGTTTCTTCAGATAGGGTTTCGTAAATTGCTTTTACCGAACCAGCGACTTGTAAGCCTGGAGTCGTTAAGGGGCGTGCGGTAGTGACATTAATCGTTGCACCGATGCCACCAGATTGAAGCTTCGAATTACCTGTTTTATAGACATTAGCGCCGGTAATTTGCTCTGACGCAAGCACGTCGAAACTAAATTCACGACCGCCGGTTTCAGTAGCAATCTGACGGCCGTTTAATAGTACGTTGTTGAATTGAGGGCCTAAGCCACGAACCGTTACGGCCTGGCCTTCACCGCCGGAACGATCAATCGCGACCCCGGGGATGCGTTGTAATGATTCGGCCACGTTTAGATCGGGGAATTTGCCCAAGTCTTCAGCGGAAATTGAATCGACAATGCCTGATGAATCGCGTTTGATATCTTGTGCGCGTTTAATTGAGCTGCGAATACCGGTTACCACAACTTCTTCTAATGATACGCCCTCTTGTGCTAAGGCCATACTAGGAGCCATCATTGGGATGGCTCCAGATATGGCGATGGCAAGTGCGGTTCTTTTCAGAGCCGTACTCTTACGGTTGTTTTGCATGACTATGCTCCCTCGAATGTTAATGCTTATGATTAATTTTGTTTGTCGGGTGACAACAAGGGTGCAACGGCGAAGGCAGCCGAGTATAGGTACTCAGGCGAGCGCGAGCTGCGGTAAAATTGTTGCATTCATCCTCCAAACGATTTTTATTCAGCTTCTATATACGAGGTAAATTTACTCGGATAGCGAGGCTGTTATCGGTCTTCTCAGTGGTACTTATTTATTGGTTAAGCACTCACTGGAATTATCAGGTTGAGTAATCTTTTGACTGTATAAATAGACACACGATTATTAAATCGAAAGCTATAGGAGCAGTTCTTTTAAGTATCACTCTTTCTGATTAATCTGTTTTATCATATAAATAAGATAGAGGCAAACAGGTCGGTAAGCTTGAGGTCGTGTCTAGTTAGATCAAGGAATGACATTTTTTAGCACTTTTTCACGCGCAAATGTCCATTTTTAGTGTTGGGCAAGCTGCTATTAAACATTTATTGCTTAAATGTCTAGTAATTATATAGTTCCGGTTTTGCCGGAGTTTTAAACGAAAAGGTAATCTATTTACTTAAACGTCTAATTTTCGGTCGATGGAGGGAGTTGTTCGTTGTCTTGGTTTTTTTGTGCTGCTTCCCAGCTTAAGAAGCTCTCTAATTCCTTTGAAACTTTATTAAAAGTCCACATTAGTACCGCCGCGTCATCGGTAAAGCCAAGGCCTGCAATGAAGTCTGGTAGGGCGTCTATTGGCATCACAAAGTAGATAATTGCAGCAACAATTAAACCAAAGTTTTCAAATGATATCTCGCGATACGTTCCGTTGGCGTAAGCGCGAATCAGTCGATAAGAGGACTTAATTGGCTCCAAAATTTCAACAATTTTAGTTTCCGCTTTCTTTGCTGCTTGTCGAGCTGCTTTTTTTTGCGCCATATTAGCTAAATCTATCAACCTAGCCGGTCTTTCAATAGTCGCACTTACCAAGCGTTTAGCTCTACGATAAGCGCGACTTTGAATAATTTTCTTCACTTTACTGATGATGTTCGGCGAGTTAAGTGATTAGACGCCCAACGACGGGTTAATTAAAAACTTCTCGCCAGTTTTCTTAGCGTTGTACTTAGCAACGTAGCTAGGAGTCATGGCCTGCTTAAAGGTAAGCTCTTCGGTGAAGTTGCTGGCAAAAGTTGTGTCAATTTCGTCGGCGACACGTTTGTGCAGTTCAGCAACGCGTTGAGGGGTTATCTTGCCTAAGAATTGCATTAGTAGAAAACCACCAATACCCCATGACATGCCGTAGGCGCGATTCAGAATCGTTGGTGAGAAGTCTAAGCCACCGTAAATATAGACCTGTTTGTTCGATGGTGAACCATAAGTGTTGAAGCCAACCGCGTCTTTACTGCCGACCCGTTCCATAGCGGTAAGAATATCGCTGACTAGTTCGCCGCCGCCAATTGCGTCAAATGCTAAGGTGGCACCTGTTTCGTCAATAGCCTTTAGTAAATCTTTCTTAAAGCTGTCAGATGATGAGTTGCATATGTATTTGGCACCAATTTCTGTGAGGATATCTACTTGCTCTTGGCTCCGCACTATATTCACCAACGGCACATCTTCTGCGATACAGATTTTGTTTAGCATTTGGCCTAAGCCAGAAGCGGCTGCGGTGTGTATTAAGGCGGTGTGGCCTTCCATTCTCATGGTGTCTACCATGCCAAGTGCGGTAAGCGGGTTCACAAATGATGACGCTGCCTGCTTCGCCGTTGTACCATCATTGTGTTCCATGCAGGCCTGTACCGGTACGCAACAATATTCTGCATAAGTGGCGCCAGATAGAATCGCAACTGTCTTGCCCATTAGCGCCTGAGCAGCATCACTCTCGCCAGCAGCGATTACCGTGCCAGCACCTTCATTACCAACCGGTAGAACTTGGTCAAGGCGTGAGCTAACTCGGGAAGCCATGCCTGGGAAAAGTGGCGCACTCATGATTTTCTTGTCGTCACTGTACTCAAGGGTTGCTGCAGCTAAGTTTGCTGGGCCAAACATTGGCCACATGTCAGACGGGTTAATCGGCGCAGCTTCAACGCGAACGACAACTTCGTGAGCCTTGGGTGTAGGGACATCTACCTCGCGTAGAGAGAATTCAAGTTGGCCGTCAGACGAGATGTTGGAAAATAATTGATTATTGCGTTGCATGAGCGATTTTGCCTAGTTGATTTTTTTTAATTGTAACGTGTTCTGATATTAACATTCTAGCTGCATAGTAAATGTCACATTGAGGCTTCACGTTAATAATGTGATGTTCAATCACCGAAAACCGCTAGTGTTTGTTTGGCGGTGCTTTACACTTCACTTCTAGAGGAGGGAGTGACCAATGTCGGTTAAAAATATCATCGAACTTGTTATCTTAGCAGCGCTTTGGGGAGCGTCGTTTTTATTCATGCGTATTGCCGTGCCAGAGTTTGGCGCGATTGCCTTGATTGAGGCGCGAGTACTCATAGCCGGCCTAGTATTATTACCATTCTGGTGGCTGCGTGAATCAGCCTTAAGCCGACAAAAAGTGAGGCAGCACTGGCCAAGGATTTTTGTCGTTGGCTTGCTTAATTCAGCTATCCCCTTCGTGCTTTTTGCTTATTCGATGCTCTATATTACCGGTGGTATGGCGGCTATTCTAAACGGCACAGCGCCGATATGGGGTGCGGTTGTCGCATGGCTTTGGCTTAACAGCAGAATGCAATTGAGTGGTGTTGTTGGGCTTGTTGTAGGATTTATCGGCGTGGTAGTGCTTGTTTCTGATGAGTTGGCAGTGCCTGCACAGGGTAAAACGTTAGCGATAGTTGCATCTGCATCTGCCCCCTTGTTATATGGCATCGCCGCAAACTACACCTCTGAAAAATTAGCCGATGTATCGGCGTTGAGTATCGCAACTTTTAGTCAGGTATCGGCAGCGCTATGTTTATTGCCCTTACTTTTTTGGTTTATGCCATCACAAATGCCAAGCTTCAAGGCATGGATGGCATTACTAGCCTTGGCGGTGTTGTGCACCAGCGTTGCTTACCTAATGTTTTTTCGCCTACTGGCTGAGATTGGTAGTACGAGAGCAATTACGGTTACTTTTTTGATACCGCTTTTCGGTTCATTATGGGGAGCTTTATTCATCGATGAAGAAATAACAGTGATGATGGTGGTTGGAATGGCAATTGTACTGTTCGGTACTGCGCTGGTTGCTGGTGTAATCAAAATCGGGCAACTAAGCAAGAAGTCCAGTTAATGAGTTTCACCTAATTGCAATATTAAATTCACATCAGATTAAGCAATAGTCTGCATAATACGGCGGTCTCGATAGACAGAGAAAGCTAATTATTTTTGTTCAGCTATGGTGATTTTTATGAGTGCTCCAGTATTAAATCTTGTCTCAAGTCAGATTAATCTTGATCAACCAAGACAAAACGAGTTTGGCGAAACACCGCTGGCTTTTTCGCCAACAATTCGTTTGGCTGATGGAGGCGAGGCTGTTCCTCAACAATATTTAGACGTTGATCGTAAGCTTGATAATCTATGTAATGTCGTTGCACATATTTCGCTACCTTGCGGCTATCAGCTATTCGCTGGTCAAAATGGCTCCTGCTTATACCTAGTTGTTGCTGTTATCGGTAAAGAGAATTACCCCACTTCGGCGAAAAGTGCGAGCAAAGACAAAGTAGTCTACAGCCGTCGCTGGTTAATCGAGCCAACTACACCGACATCTGAAATTGTGCAAACCGCGTTGTTAGCCATGAAAAAAGCCCGTGAACACGAAGTGCGCGAGTTATTTACTGTGCGAATAGACCAGAGTTTAGACAAGAGTTTAGACAAGAGTTTAGACAAGAGTTCTCGTGTCGCGACACCGTTTAATTGTCATTTAGATCTGCCTTTAATGGCCGGTGATGGGTCGACCTTAGGGAGTGCTTCGCCAGTAGATGTAGATACGCAGCTTAAAGGTTTGAAGTTCGCTGGCTACACCTTCGAGGTCCAGCAAAGAATTGAACTTGGTCACAAACGACTGTTTGAATTAAACGTAGTCGGCAAATCCTCACATTTTCTGGAGTTAGCCGGCAGTTCAATTTCAGTCATTTGTCAGCACCAAGATCAACGAGACTTCGTGCATCAGCTGATTAACGCCCTAATTGCGCGGAGTGATCGCTTCGTTGATGAATTGTTCAGCTTCAAAGGGTTTAGGCGTTTCAGTCATACCTTGGATCCAATTAAATTGGCCAAATTTTCCTACAAAACGCGCAATATTAAGGTTGAAGACGCTCGCTTTGATAAAAACTTCGAGAACATGAGTTATAAGGTCGATGCGTCGAAAGCACCATTTTATAATGATGGTGAGCTTGGTCGACAGCAAAGACAATTAATTTCTAGCTTCAGTGACTTAGGTGGCTATTTGCCTCTAGAGAAGACCGCTAATCGGTGATATCGCGATCAGTCGAAAGCGCTTAGGTGTTACCAGGGATGTATGCGAGGTAAGAGTACCGGCGCAAGAGTGCCGGCGTAAGAGTGCCGACAGAATGGTTCCGACCTAAGAGGTTTTGCGATTCATAATAATTAGAGTATGTTATTTGACTAGTTAGCAAACCTTAGTAGAAACAAGAGTCGAATTATGAGCGCAACAATCAATTTTGGTAAATTTCGGTCAGCGCAAGGCCTCCTTTTAGGTCTGGTCTTTTTACTGCTTGGTGCTTGTGCAACTCACCCCAGTCAGCATCGGGAGGCGGCCTATGCGATGCCTGACCAATATGCGGCAAGCGCAGTTGAAGATGTATTGCGCGACGGTGGAAACGCAGTGGATGCGGCGATAGCGGCTGCATTTGTTTTAGCGGTTACCTTCCCAGAGGCAGGCAATATTGGCGGTGGCGGTTTTATGTTGGCGCATATGAATGGGCAAAATCACTTCTTAGATTACCGCGAGAAAGCGCCTTTAACGGCTAGCCGAGACATGTACCTTGATGCCAATGGCGACGTGATTGAAAAGTCTAGCCTAGTGGGGATTAGATCCGCTGGCGTGCCAGGAACCGTTGCTGGTTTGTGGCAAGCGCATCAAAAATTTGGTTCTAAGCCTTGGAGCAGCCTAATTGCTCCGGCAATCAGCTATGCTGAATTCGGCTTTCAAGTTCACCCGAAAAAAGCCCAAGGCTTAGCCGAGACGATTGAATGGTTTGACGGTAAAGTCAATTTTGCCGAACACTTTGGTGCCATGGCTAACGGCGGGATCTTCAAGCAGACTGACCTAGCGGATGTGTTAAGGCGGATTGCTAAGCATGGGCCAGTTGATTTCTATAGCGGTCAAACTGCGCAGTTGTTAGTTGCTCAATCTAAACGAGACAACGGTTTAATAAGCGCTCAAGATCTTCAGGCCTACGAGGCGGTATGGCGTGTTCCATTGACGGCGAATTGGCGCGACTATCAAGTGATTACCGCACCGCCACCCAGTTCTGGCGGTTTTGCGGTAATTCAGTTGCTTAAAATGAAGCAGTTACTCGATCATGAGTTTTCTGGCCTCGAGACAAATTCAGCGCAGTACATTCACTTAATTGCCGAAATGGAGAAGCGTGTATTTGCTGATCGAGCGGAGTATTTTGGCGACCCAGATTTCTTTGATGTGCCAATAAATGAGTTAATCAGTGATGCCTATATCGAGCGCCGCGCGAAGCAAGTTAAGGTCGACTCGATAAGTACCCTTGAGCACGCAAAACCTGGCTTAGACTCGCCGAGTACCACACATTTCTCGATCGTTGATAAGTGGGGCAATGCGGTTTCAAATACCTACACCATAAACTGGAGCTACGGCAGTGGCGTGGTGGTTGAAGGTGCCGGATTTATTTTGAACAATGAAATGGACGATTTTTCCACCAAGCCGGGTGTGGCTAATGTTTACGGCGTTATCGGTGGCGTAGCGAATGAAATTCAACCGTCAAAAAGAATGCTTTCATCGATGAGCCCAACTATTATTTTAGAGGGTGATGATGTTCGTATGGTGATCGGCACACCAGGCGGCTCGACTATATTCACGTCGGTCTTCCAAGGTATTATTAATGTTATCGACAATAATATGAGCGCCACTGAGTCAGTTGCTGCAAGTCGCTTTCATCATCAATTGCTGCCACCCGATTTGATTACCACCAGTATAAGCATTCCCTTGGCCGTCGATACTACGCGAGAGCTGCAGAAGAAAGGCTATCGAGTTCAGCCGCACGCATGGGAATTTGGCGACTTGCAATTAATTGAAACTATTAATGGCGAAACTCATACAGCCTCAGACCCACGAGGTATCGGGGTCTCGGGTGTGGTAGAGTAGCCGCAGTTTAGTCGCTCACTTGGAGAGCAAATTTCAAGATCTATCATTGCCATAGCGGGCGCGTCGGCCTCAGGGAAAACGCTGTTTGCGCAAACGGTTTATAAAGAGTTGTCTGCCGAATTAGAAGGGCGGCCATTAGCCGTGCTTGAAGAAGATGCTTATTATCGTGACCAAAGTCATTTAGAAATGTCGGTTCGTGAACAGACCAACTACGATCATCCCAAAGCGTTTGAGCATGAGTTGTTGGTGAAGCACATTTTAGCGCTTAAAAGCGGTAAAGATGTGGATGTGCCGGTTTACGATTTTGCTAATCACACACGAGGTAGTGGTATTCGGTATGTGCAAGCGGCTGAATTCATTATCGTTGAAGGCATTTTATTGTTAAGTGACCCAGCTTTACGCCAATTATTCGACGTCAGGGTGTTTATTGATACACCGCTTGATATCTGCTTACTGCGGCGTATTGAACGCGACACGCAAGAGCGCGGTCGTAGCTTTCAATCGGTTGCCGATCAGTACAAAGCAACTGTTAGACCAATGTACTATGAGCACATTGAACCCTCTAAGCAGCATGCACACATCGTTGTTACTGGCGGCGGCCGTAATCGCGTGGCGATTGACATGGTTAAAGAACACATCAAATCGTCGCTTCGGCAAATTACTATTTAAACCGCTTGCCGTTGCACCACTAACTGCAGTCGTATAAACAACGACTGCCTGACACACAGAGACCTGAGTTATGCTGAGGCCTCACATAATTATTGTAGAGATATTGCCTTGACCACTCTTATTAGCCTTTTTGGCATGTTCATTCTTCTCAGCATTGGCTTTGTGATTTCTAAGTATCGAAGCGATATAAATTGGCGCACTATCGCGGTGGCATTTTTACTGCAATTTGCGATTGGCGCATTTGCTCTGTATTTCCCGCTTGGGCGCAGTGTGCTAGAGAGTATTTCAGGCGGCGTGTCAGGCGTGTTGTCATACGCACAAAGTGGCATCGACTTTCTGTTCGGCAATCTTGGTCGCGCATCGAGTGATGGCATCGGCTTTGTTTTCGCTTTACAAGTGCTACCGATTATTATTTTCTTCTCAAGCCTGATTTCAGTACTCTATTACATCGGCATTATGGGCTGGGTTATTCGCGTTGTTGGTGGTGCCTTACAATGGCTTTTAGGTACCAGTCGTGCAGAGTCTATGTCGGCCACTGCCAATATTTTTGTCAGTCAAACTGAAGCGCCTATGGTTATTAAACCGTTTGTTGGCAAGATGTCGAATTCAGAATTATTCGCCGTGATGGTAGGTGGAATGGCAACCGTTGCAGGCTCAGTGTTAGCGGGTTATGTGGCCTTAGGCGTAGAAATGAAATATCTCCTAGCCGCTAGCTTTATGGCCGCTCCGGGTGGCTTTCTAATGGCCAAACTATTGCTGCCAGAAACGCAAGAAATAGATAATCATGAAGAAGTGGTTGAGCAAGAAACAGAGCAATACGCCAATGTTATTGATGCCGCTGCCGGTGGCGCCGCAGCGGGGTTGAGTTTGGCGGTAAACATCGGCGCGATGTTGATCGCGTTTGTAGCGCTAATTGCGATGCTCAATGGTTTGCTCGGTGGGCTGGGTGGCTACTTTGGTATGCCTGACTTATCGATGCAGGGAATTCTCGGTCAACTGTTTCGCCCGGTGGCATTTATTCTTGGCGTACCATGGAGTGAAAGCACCGTTGCCGGCAGCATGATTGGGCAGAAATTGGTATTAAATGAGTTTGTCGCATTTTTAGACTTCTCGGCTCAGAAGGAGTTGATGAGTGCGCATACTCAAGCTGTTGTTACCTTTGCTTTGTGTGGCTTTGCCAATTTCTCGTCGATCGCTATTTTATTGGGCGGTTTGGCGACAATTGCACCGCATCGCCGTTCTGATGTCGCACGCATGGGAATGAGAGCGGTCACCGCCGCATTTATGGCTAACTTGATGAGTGCCGCGATTGCCGGATTCTTCCTATCGCTGGCTTAACCGCGATCGCTTGCGAGCACCGATTGAAACAACGCATTGAATTGACAGCATGACGGCGGTGAAAATACCCAGAGGGTGCTAGAGAATCACTTTTGAATCGCATGTTTGCGCTACAATAAATTTTTTTTAGACAACCAACAATAGGTCCGTGAATGCGAGTTAAGTTTTTTCTAGCCTTAGTTTTTCTACTTTTATCAAGCAGCACGTTAGCCTCGACGGTGATTATTGCCGATGCGATGGTCGATGTGAATACCGGTAAACTGGTAGAAAATCCATTGATCACCATTGATGAGGGCCGTATCACCTCTATTCGATCTGCAACCGCAAACCAATTTACTGGTGATGTCATCGACCTTCGTGGCATGACAATATTGCCGGGCATGATCGATATGCATGCGCACCTGACCTCAAGCTCGCAAGAACATGGTTATAAGCGTTTGGCTAGCTCGCAAGCTCGTGCAGCCTTACGCGGCGTTAAGCACGCAAAAGCAACCTTGATGGCCGGCGTCACTACAGTGCGTAATTTAGGTGCTGGAGGCTTCATTGATGTTGCCTTGCGCGACAGCATTAACGCTGGCGATATCGTTGGTCCGCGCCTGTTTGTTTCTGGGCCCTCTCTAGGAATCACCGGCGGGCATTGTGATAATAATTTGTTGCCGGTCGATTACCAAGTGAGTAGTGATGGCGTGGCTGATGGGCCGTGGGAAGTGGCTAAGAAAGTGCGCCGCAATATTAAATACGGTGCTGACCTAATTAAGATTTGCGCCACCGGTGGTGTGCTGTCGAAAGGAACTAAGGTTGGCGTGCAACAATACTCACTTGAAGAAATGCAAATGGTGGTCACTGAAGCGCATCGCCGAGGTATTACCGTTGCTGCGCATGCGCATGGCACCGACGGCATTTATGCGGCAATAGAGGCCGGTGTAGATTCGGTTGAGCATGCCAGCTTTATTGATGACGCTGGTATAAAGCTGGCGAAGAAAAACGGTACTTATTTGTCTATGGACATCTATGTGACCGAATACATTTTAGGTGAGGGCGCGGCGGCGGGTATTTTAGAAGAGAGCCTAGCGAAGGAACGAAAGACTGGGTCATTGCAACGAGAAAATTTTACTAAGGCGGTTAAAGCTGGCGTGAAGATGGTGATGGGAACCGATGCCGGGGTTTATCCTCACGGCGACAATCTAAAGCAATTGTCTCGTATGGTGCAGTTTGGCATGACACCTATGCAAGCGTTGCAGGCGGCATCAGTTAATGCGGCAACCCTATTGAACAAAGAAAATGATATTGGCTCGATCAAGGTAGGTGCTTACGCTGATATTGTCGCAGTTAAAGGCAAGCCTTTGGAGGACATCAGTGTAATGGAAGATGTCGTTTTTGTGATGCAAGGTGGCATCGTTGTAAAACCATATTCTAAGGTGAAGCAATGAAAGCATCACTTAAACCTCGTTTGCGATTGGCGCTTGGGTTGATATTTGCTATGAACCTGGTTGCTGTAACGGTGGGGCATGCTGCTGAATTGTCGGCGGTGCAGCAAGTGCAGCAAAGCCTCAAGCTTATTGACCTTAAAGACGACACGTATAATGCCGTGATCGCGATTAGTCCAGACGCTGGATCACAGGCTAAGGCCATTGATCGGCGTGGCGAGTCTCCACTCAACGGCATGACTATTCTGATAAAAGATAATATTGATCTCTTGGGTTTACCAACAACCGCTGGATCACTTGCTCTATTAGAGAATTACCCGGCAAAAGATGCGCCGCATATTGCTCAATTAAAAGCTGCCGGTGCGGTGATTTTGGGTAAAACTAACTTAAGTGAATGGGCCAATTTTCGCTCTGAAAAATCGAGTTCAGGTTGGAGTGCGGTCGGCGGGCAAACCGGCAACGCGCTTGATTTGAGTCGATCACCTTGCGGTTCAAGTTCCGGTTCAGGCGTTGCGGTGGCGCTCGGCTATGTAAAGGTCGCTATCGGCACCGAAACGCATGGCTCGATTATTTGCCCAGCGTCAAGTAACGGTGTTGTCGGCTTTAAACCTACTCATGGAATCGTTAGTGGCGAAGGGATAGTGCCACTCGCTCTTTCTCAAGATACAGCCGGCCCCTTGGCTGATTCAATCGAAAATGCATCATTAGTTTTATCGGCAATGATCGACCCCAAAGCTGATAATTTTCAAGCTTTAGTTGATGGTTTGCAAAATTTACAATCAGGCCGAAAATTAAAGGGCATGCGAATTGGTGTAATGGCTTCAACCCAAGGCTACGACTCAAGACGAGACGAATTATTCAACGCCGCCATAGATAAGTTGAAAGCTAGTGGCGTGACCATCATTGATGACATAAAACTGGAGCCCTATGAGGGTTTTTGGGATCAAAACTATCAGTTGCTTCAGTACGAATTTAAACGCGATTTAAACGCCTATTTTGCTGGTCGTAATAACGCTTTGAAGGAAATGTCATTGACCAAACTGATTCAGTTTAACCAAGAAAATGCGGCGCAAGAACTTAAGCATTTCGATCAAATCATATTCGAGAAATCTAACGCGCTGGAACTCACTGATAAAGAGTATCGTATTATTCGAGATAAAGGCCACGCGACGACGCGCGAACAAGGTTTAGATAAGGCCTTTGCTGAACAAAAGCTAGATGCCATTATTGGCATTAGCGGCGGCCCTGCTTGGAAGATCGATCATATTAATGGCGATTCATTTTTTGGCCCCGGTATGGCGGGCTACCCAGCTGTAGGCGGGCACCCTCATGTAACTATCCCCGGTGGCAAGATCGCTGGAATGCCAATGGGCATGTCGTTTGTTGGCAAGCGTTTTCAGGATCATCAACTGGCGCAGTTAATCTACCGCTATATGCAATTGTAAGTTTGTCGAATTAATATCATCTTGCGAGGAGACTATCTTGGCTGATCATCACGGGCACGGACATGGGCATTCTCACGGTTCAGGAAATGAGAAAGCGCTAGCAATTGCCGCTCTATTAACCGGTGGATTTATGGTCGCCGAAGTCTTTGGCGGCATAGTGTCAGGCTCGTTGGCTCTTATCGCCGACGCCGGGCACATGCTAACCGACTTTGCCTCACTTTCCTTGGCGTGGTTTGCCTTGCGCTTGGCTCGCCTGCCTGCCAGTTGGAAGCGTACTTATGGCTTTGATCGATTTTCAATTTTGGCGGCGTTTGTCAATGGTTTGTCGCTGTTCTTGATTGCGGCTTGGATTTGCTACGAGGCTTATCAGCGAATGCATCAGCCTGTCGAGGTAATCGGCAGCTTGATGCTGTGGATCGCGCTAGCCGGTTTGTTGGTAAATATCTTAGCGTTTTGGGTGCTTACTCGTGGTGAAAAAGAAAATCTAAATATTCGAGCTGCGACTCTACACGTTGTTGGCGACTTACTCGGGTCAGTGGCCGCGCTGATTGCCTCTATCGTAATTATCTACACAGGCTGGGTGTTGATTGACCCGATATTATCGGTTTTGGTTGCTCTAATAATCTTGCGTTCGGCATGGTATGTGGTGCGTCAAAGTGCTCATATCTTACTTGAAGGTGCGCCTGAGGGTTTTGACCGAAGAGATGTGTCGAAGACCTTAGAGCAGGAAGTCGATGGCCTATTAAAAGTGCATCACATTCATGCATGGTCGATTACTCAAGAACGGCCGATGGCCACCCTGGAGGCCGCGATAACAAAAGATGCAGATGCTAAATTAGTGAAAGATAAGATCAAAAAAATTCTACATAATCGTTTTGGTATCGAGCATTCCACTGTTGAACTTAGTCGACGCTAGCGTCTGAGAGTTGCTTCGAGTGCAGACAAAAAAGGGCCGCTTGCTAATTCAAGCGGCCCACGTTTATAACGGTCTATCTAACAGATTAGTGTTATCGAATACTAGAAACGATAGTTAAAGCGAGCACCTATAGTACGTGGCGTTAGCACGTTGGTTAAGAAGCTACGCACGTTAGCACCAGCGACATTTTGGTTTGATAGGCGAGTGCTTTGAGCACCGGTTTCGGCGAACTCATCAAATACATTGTCAACGTAAAGCGTTATTGAGTATTGATCTTGCACTTCATATACCGCTGATAGATTGGCTACCCCAAAGCTATCTAGGGTTAAGCTGCTTCCGCGACCACCTGCTCTTGAAAGAACATCACTTTGCCATGCGTAGCTGCCGTTGAGGTGCAAGTCTCGCCCATTTGCTAGTGGGATATCATAGCTGGCAAAGACCGAAAACTGTGTTTCGGGAGAACCCGGTAGACGGTCGCCATCGAGTCCATCTTCAAATGTTGAACCAAAGCCTGGAGGGGTAATGGTGCGAATCAGAGATGGTACGCGTGCAGATAGCTCGCTTTTGGTATAGCTGAAGCTACTGCGTAAACGAAGTTGATCAGTAGCTATCCAGTCGACGCTCAATTCTACACCGCTTGATTCCGCTCCACTGGCGTTAATAGTAATCGGAATGCTCGCATTGACGGTCGCAGAAGCGAGTTGAGGGTCTTGCCAATCGACATAGTAGATAGCGCCGTTAACAGTAAGCTTGCCTCCAGCCCATTGAGTTTTGGCACCGAGCTCATAGTTTCGAGTTTGGTCAGGGCCATACGCTCGTTCATCAAATTCGGCAAAGTCATTTGGACCGGGGCCAAACTGCTGGCCGGGTGCTAAATTACAGTTCCCCTGTGGGGAGTTAGGATCAAACGCTGGACATTCGCCACCACCGTTACCGCCGCCGATTCGAAAGCCTTCGCTGACGGTAAGATAAACAGTTGCGTCATCGCTAAGGTCATATGAGGTGTTGATTTTAAATAGCGTGCCGTCATCTTCTTGGCGTAATGATGGGTCGAATGCTCGACCACTAATAGCGTCTAAGCCTTCGGCTACAAAGCCGGGGTCAAATAATGGAAAATCAACGGTGCTTTGGCTTTCAATATCGTATTCGTAGTAGCGGCCACCGATAGTGACCTGCCACTTGTCAGTGATCTGATAGCCGATTTCGCCGAAGATGGCCGACTCCACAATTTCACTGGATCCTGCTGAAAAATATTCCAAATTATCGGGGCGATCAAAGCCAGCAAACTCGGCATACCCAGGCGTGAACTCTGCTGACGAAGCAACCGTTTCGAATTTGTTATAAAAACCACCGACAATCCAGTTAAGCGGACCATCGCTAGTCGATACTAGGCGAATCTCTTGGTTGAAGTAATCATTTTCTTCTTCTTCGAGTGTGAATGCAGTAAAAGTTGGGAAGGTTTCATATGAATACTCTAAGCTAATTAACAAGTCAGTTTGGTCGCGCTGACCAACTTCTTGGTAATCGGCAATACCGGTGGCCGAGGTTAGCTCGGCAAAGCCAAGGTCGGCAGTGATTTCTAATGCAAGTAAGCGGTTTTCTTCTTGGTTAGGCTCAAGTACTCGACTCGGTGATGCGAAGCGAGGCGTTGCGAATCCGCCACGAGCACCTGAAACACTCCGACCCTCATTATCTTCGTCTTGAAAGTAATACGTTAGGGTTGCATCAAATGTATCGCTAGGTTGCCAACGAACCGCAATCCGGCCTGAGCTAACTTCCTGGCCGTTAGCATCACGGCTAGGATTGAAATTGGCGGCTGCCGCCGCAGGGTCGTTTCGGTCTGCATCAGGGTTAGACACGCCTGGGGTCTGCACCACAAATGGGTAGTCGATAAAGCCTTTATCGTCCAGTCTGTCGAATGAGCCGCGAACCGCTAAGGTATCTGAGATTGGTTGATTGAAGGTAAAACCCAGGTCGGTACTTAGGCCGCCTCCTTGGCTTATGTCGTAGACGTCACCGCGAACTTCGAACAGCGCCTCTTCAGTATTGGGTTTGTTTGGTATGTAGCGAATTGCGCCACCAAGTGTGCCAGCTCCATACAGGGTGCCTTGAGGACCGAGCAAAACTTCTACTCGTTGTAAATCGTTAAGCTTTAGGTCGATAGGCAATGGTATTTCACCAAGGTATGTGGCTACCGTGCCGCCGATATCGTTGCCTGCGCCTTGCCCAAGCGGTTCTGCGTTTAGGCCTCGGACGATAGTAACGTTGCCGTTTCGCCCTCCCTGGTCGACCGCGTTAATGCCGGGCACAAACGCTAATAGATCGGCGATCTCGCTAAAGCCTTGCTCCTCGATACGTTGGCCGTCTAGAGCGGCAATATTGATCGGCACATCTTGAACCGTACCTGCACGCCTAGTCGCCGTAACAATAATCTCCTCAATGCCTGAGGCGACAACGGTGCTCTCTTGTGCAAATGACGGGCTAATAAATCCAGCACCCGCTAATGGCAATGCTAACACTCGCGTTATCGCGCGAGCCGATGCTTTAAGTTTAAAACTCTTCTTTGTGTGTTTCATGCTAGTGTCTCTCAAGTTGATAACACATTGAGGCGTAAACGATGCGCCTGAAATGCGCTAGTTAATGGTCGGCTACCAATACGTAGTTTTGGTCCGTCATCCAGAGATGCCTAATTGCGTGCGTTCTTAATAAAAACGTTTTATATTCTTAGGCAAACTACATACTGCGTATGTAGTCGATGCCTGTCAATACACATGATGGTGCGTTCGCGCACTAAGTTGGTGCGAATTAAGTTGGTGCAAATTAAATTGCAGCAAATTGATTGGTTAATTATGCTCAATCTCGAGCATACACAGATGGTAAAGAGACAGTGCCGAATCAAACTTCATCGTCGCAACGGCTAATTTCTGCTTTGCAAAAAATCTCCAGCAAACAGTATGAGCAAGTTCATGCTCAGGCAATCGAGATGATCCAAGTTAACGTCAACGACCCCGTTGCCTATTGCTTGCTAGCGACTATCGCTGCCGAATTCGGTAACCATTCTAAGGCCGTTGAGCTGTTTGATCGTGCGGCAAAAATAGAACCACAGAACGCTTATTTTCAAGCTTACTTGGGTAGAGCCTTAACCACTATTGGCAATCAACAAGCGGCCAAATCGGCCGCTGATAAAGCCGCATCATTGATCAACAGCGATGCTCATTTGGCTGACACAATTGGTGTGATTTACAGCCGCACAGGTTTTCACGAAAATGCGGTTCCCTTTTTTGAGAAGGCCGTTAAGCTAAATCCCACACCAGCAAATTTTCACTATAATTTGGCTGCGTCGCAGCAGTTCTTGGGTTATTTTGAAGCAGCTGAAAAGGCTTATTTTGAAACGCTTAATCGAGACCCAAATGCCTATCGTGCCTGGTCATCTATTGTTGGCTTGAAGCGACAAACGTCTGAGCATAACTATTTATCCGAATTGATTTCTTTATTCGAGACGCTGGTAAACGATGAGGATGCAAGTTTGCACCTAGGCCATGCAATTGCCAAAACCATGGAAGATTTAGAACGCTATGAGGACAGCTTTGAATGGTTACAAAAAGCCAAGCGTTTGAAGTTAAATGAGTCAGAATCTAAGGCTTTTTCTTATAGTCGCTTGTTTGAGGCGGCTAAATCTACCGCTAATGGAGCGTTTAACACCGCTGCCATTGAGAGTGATCCCGCGCCGATTTTTATTATCGGCTTACCTCGAACGGGTACGACATTAGTCGACCGTATTTTATCCAGTCATAGTGATGTTACCGCTGCTGGAGAATTAAATATTTTTCCGGGCTTGATCAAACAGGTTGCCGAAACTGCTTCAAATATGGTCATGGACGCTGATACATTCATCGCATCTAAGGCGTTCTCAGAGCAAGCCTTAGATCGAATCGGACATAACTATATCAAAGCTGCCGCTGAATTAAGTCGAGGCGCCGACCGATTTACAGATAAAATGCCACTTAACTTTTTTTATGCTGGTTTGATACACAAGGCCTTACCTAACGCCCGAATCATCGCCCTGAGGCGTGGCGCAATGGATAGCTGCCTGAGCAACTACCGACAGCTATTGACGGTTCAACACTCATATTATCACTATACTTATGACCTGAATGAGACCGCTAAATTCTACCGTCAATTTGATCAACTGATGTCACATTGGCGAGCCAACTTACCTGCAAACCGTTTTATCGAGGTAGCTTACGAAGACATCGTGCACGATCAAGAAAACCAAACTCGACGTTTACTTGAATTCTGTGGCCTCGAGTGGCAGCCGTCATGCATGCGCTTTCATGAGAATAAAGCGCCGGTCTCGACTGCCAGCTCGGTGCAGGTTCGTCAGCCGCTCTATTCAGGTTCAATAGGGCGTTGGCAGCGTTATGGCGATAAACTCGATGGATTAAAGCAAGCGTTAGGCACGCTGGCTAAGTAATCGCCCGAGAAAATTATCATTTGCTCTGTGATTACTTCGTCAGCTTTAGTAGCCGCGCGCCAGTGCCATCTTCTAGAACCCAAAGGGCACCGTCTGGGCCTTGCTCGATCTCACGAATTCGTGCGCCCATATCGAAACGCTCAATTTCTTTAGCGTTGTCGCCATCGACAGCGACTCGAATGATGGCCTTTGGTTTAAGGCCGGCGATTAAAAATGAACCACGCCAATCGTTGAACATTGTGCCTGAATAATAAATGAGTTCAGCTGGCGCAATGGTTGGCTTCCACCAAACCTTGGGTGCTTCGAATTCAGGCTGTGTATCGTGATCGGGGATTTTCTTGCCGCTATAATGATCGCCATTCGAGACGGTTGGGTAGCCGTAATTTTTAGCCCGTTCTACTAAATTCAATTCATCGCCATGCAAAGGCCCCATTTCGGTATTCCAAAGCCGGCCTTTGTCGTCGAACGCTAGGCCCAGCGGGTTGCGGTGGCCACTTGACCAGATCTCAGCCGTAACGCCGCCCTGTTTTGCGAACGGATTATCGTCAGGAACCGAGCCATCATAGTGTAGTCGAATAATTTTTCCGAGGTTGCCTGTCATGTCTTGAGCGGGGTCGAATTTCTGCCGTTCACCCGAAGAAATAAACAGATAGCCATCAGCGTCAAAGGCTAGGCGATGACCGTAATGGCCTTTGCCACTAACTTTCGGGCTTTGTCGCCAGATCACCTCTAGATTTTCGAGCGACCCTTGTTGCCCATCGAAACTAAGTTTTGCTCGTGCGACCGCAGCGCCATAGTTGCCTGCGTCATCAGACTCGGCATAGCTTATATAAACCATACTATTGCTCGAGTAAGCTGGATGCAGAATGATGTCACCCAACCCGCCTTGGCCTCCGTAAGCAACCTTTGGTAAGCCTGTTATAGGCTCTGAAATCTCTCCAGCTTGAGAGACCAATAATAGTCGACCGGCTTTCTCGCTAACCAGTAATTGCCCGTCAGGCAAAAAAGTCATCGCCCAAGGCTCATCAAACTCGGCAATTGGGGAGACGTTGAAAGGAAGGTCGGCTGTTTTACTGAAGGCTGTGTTTGTTGAAGTCAAACATGCCAATGCGGCGAGTAGTATAAATAGTTTGTTCATTACAATGCTCCGATAAATAATTGGGTCAATTATATAGGCTTGGAGTGATGAAAACAGATAGGCTGATGTCAATGGCTGAAGAAGCGCCGAATGCAATCTGATTATGAAGTGAAAGAAACCTAAGTGAACGTCTCAGTCACACAGGTTTAGACCGTAATCACCTCGTTCAGCTATAGTGAATTAGTAAGATTTTCAACCGCAGACACATGCCACTTGTCGTTCTTTTAATTCAAATAAAGATCCAAGCTAAAACAAGTCACCAGGAGAGCTGCTAATGCGAGCTATAGCTATTGCAACGTTAAGCCTAATACTTTCGATGTCGTCATTGTCTGCTAACGCAGTCGACGAGCCGCCGTACACGGTTATTGTCAATGAGTCAAAATTTGAATTGCGGCAATATCGCCCAATGCTAATTGCGCAAGTGACGGTAACCGGCGATATGCGTAAAGCTGGTAATAGTGGCTTTCGGCCACTCGCCGATTATATTTTTGGCAATAATAAGCCCGCCGAAAAGGTAGAGATGACCGCACCAGTGACTCGAACCGAGTCGACAAAAATTGCGATGACTGCGCCCGTCACACGAGTCAAAAACCAGGATAAAAGTTGGGTGGTGGCGTTTGTAATGCCCGACAAGTGGACTAAAGAAACCTTGCCAAAACCAAATAACCCAGACGTTATGATACGAGAAGTGCCCAGTGAATTAGTCGCCACTATTCGCTTTTCAGGAAGGGGCAGTGAAGCGTCGCATGAGAAAAATCAGGCTAAGCTTGATCAATGGATCAGTGAGCAAGGTTATCGTCAAATCGGTGAGCCTCGTTATGCCGGCTACGATGCGCCTTGGGTGCCTTGGCCGCTTCGGCGTAACGAGGTGATGATTCCGGTCGCTAGCTTGGCCGAATAAGCCTGTTAGGTATAGTAAATCGAGTGTCGTGACGGGTAGCCTTTCTGGTCAATTTAGCACCAGAGGCTCTCGTGAGATGTCCGCCACAACACTTAATTTTCTTGCGCTTAAAGTTGGCTTAACACTGTCTCAGCGTCACTGACTTCAAAGCCTTCTTTTTCGACATTAAGGTGAGTCACAATGCCATTATCGATAATCATCGAATACCGCTGAGAGCGAATGCCGCCAAAATCAGCTGTGTTTAACACAAGGTCCATTGCCGTGGTCAATGCCGCGCCGCCATCGGCGATCATGTCAATGTTTTCAGCATTTTGTGCTGCCTGCCATGCTTTCATAACGAAGGCATCGTTAACAGAAAGGCATGCCACTAAATCTACGCCTTTGGCAATGATGTCATCATACTTGACTACAAAGCCAGGTAAGTGGGCTTCCGAACAGGTTGGTGTGAATGCGCCGGGCAAAGCAAATAATACCGCTTTTTTGCCAGCAAAGTAATCGGCTGCTGAAACGCTGTCCTGGCCGCTTTTTGAAATAACAGTGATACTCGCTGCAGGAATTGAATCGCCTACTTTAATCATGGTTGTGCTCCCTAGGGTTGGTTGGAAAATCGTTTGATTAGCCGCGTAGTATAAAGCAGCTGGTAAAAAAACGAATATAAATACTGGCAAACAATACGTAAATGTAAGGTGTAAACACTTGAATTCAATCCAAGGCTATAAGAATCCAGCTTTACTTTTCGAAACGGTATGGCCTAATCGAAGCAGTGCATTTGCTCAAGAGCCCAGCAAACGCAGCCCATTTATCTAAATCAATAAAACAGTGCCGTGATGGGAGAACTGAGCAACACACATTAACCGATGATTGAAATTTTCTCTTGAACTAAAGAAGCATGGTCTTATCTTGTTTACTGGCAAACTCAAGATAGAAAGACGCTAAAGCGAATTAATAGATTGATACTTGATGCACAGCGTTCTCCGTTTCAAGGGTTAGGAAAGCCGGAGCTCTTGAAAGAAACTCTCGCTGTTTTTAGTCTCAATGAATGGAATAAACTAGTATAGGTAGTTGATGAGGAGCAGATCACTGTCATCGCTTGTCGATATCACAATGAAAAGTAATTTTATAAGAGCCAAAGCAATACCGTTTCGCTCATACGCACATCAACGCGCAAAGTCTTATGCTTACTAAGAGTCAAGTTTAATGAAGAAAAGCTTAATTGTTTATCCATTAGCGATTATAGGTATTTTAATTTCCTATCAATACGGTCGAGGTGTGTGGTATCCGCTGGTATCAAAATTTATGGATAAGAAAACTGTTGCTAAGGTAATCGAAACATATGGCGATACAACTCGGAAAGACCTCACTCCTTTTTTTACTCAAGTTGGCCTAAGCTATCCACCAAAGAAGTTAGCCTTAGTCGCTTTTAAAGATACCAAAACGCTTGAGTTATGGGCGTCTAATACAAGTTCTAATTATGTTCTAGTAAAAAGCTATCCGATTAAAGCGGCTAGTGGTGAGCTTGGGCCAAAGCTGAGAGAGGGAGATCGTCAGGTTCCAGAAGGGATATACAAAATTGTAGGCTTCAACCCTAATAGTTCATACCATCTCTCGATGAAATTAAACTATCCAAATGAATATGATTTAAAGTATGCCGAGGCGGAAGGTAGAAATGAACCTGGTACAAATATTTTCATTCACGGCCGCGCCGCCTCTATTGGCTGCCTTGCAATGGGAGATCCAGCCATTGAGCAAATATTTTCACTCGTCCATGCCACAGGTCGTAAGAATACTACTGTATTAATATCTCCTAGCGACCCGTCAAAAAATAAACTTGCGGTCCCAAGCGGCGCACCGGATTGGACAAGTAAACTTTATATAAAAATTGAAGAGTATTATGAAAATATTAATTTAAAACATAAACTCAAAAACGAAAATGGCATCTAATCTAGCGTTTAAAAAAAAAGACTTAGCGCGTGCTTTACGGTGTTATGTGATCTTTGGCTGAGGTCTCTATTAGTTGTCTGACAATGCCCCGAATTCGGAGGCTTGTTTTGCATGATCAAGTTCAAATTTTCAAAGGTAAGGGTCTGAGCACAAAAAAGGCCCTCCACGAACGAAGAGCCTTTAAGTTAAACTAACCGCTGACTTACTAGTCAGGTGTCGTTTCTTCTTTAGCTTTGTCCATGTTGTCTTTAGCGTCCATCATGTCTGTTTTTGCTTCATCAGTCATTGAGTGTTTAACATCATGCTCTTTATGCATTTCATCGGCTTTCATCGAATGCTTTGACTTCATGTCTTTCAAGTCGCCAACTTTTTTCTCGCCTTCTTCGTGGTGGCCGGCATAGGCAGCGATGCTGCCAAGCGCCATAGAAGTAATTACAAGAGTCTTTAAAGTTTTTGCTAAAACTGATTTTGTCGATAACGGTTTTGTCGATAACATAGGTGTTCCTCGAT
>Ga0075467_10000147_pt1 | contig 50730 bp, 35 predicted proteins | sample DEB08_DNA_9_FD_75067 | JGI IMG/M metagenome (GOLD analysis project Ga0075467, IMG submission 75067) | Aqueous microbial communities from the Delaware River and Bay under freshwater to marine salinity gradient to study organic matter... | ecosystem: Environmental > Aquatic > Marine > Coastal ... | reverse complement strand
ACCACCACAATTCCTCTTCGGGAATATCAAGTGCTGCCATTTTTTCTTTTAAAACCTCAAGTCTTTCTTCACGTTGACTTCCACCTACAATTTCACCAATTCCAGGGAATAAAATATCCATAGCACGAACTGTTTTTCCATCTTCATTTAAACGCATATAAAATGCTTTTATGTTTGCTGGATAATCAAATAAAATCACAGGGCATTTGAAGTGTTTTTCGACTAAAAAACGCTCATGCTCGCTTTGTAAATCGGCTCCCCATTCTTCAATAATATAATTGAATTTCTTTTTTTTATTTGGTTTACTGTTACGCAAAATATCTATCGCTTCGGAATAAGTAACGCGTTTAAAATTATTATCTACCACAAAACGCAACTTATCTGTTAGCGTCATTTCATTTCGCTCTGCTTGTGGTTTAGATTTATCTTCTTGAACTTGGCGTTGCTCTAAGAACTCTAAATCTTCTTTATTATGTTCTAAAATATAACTAATAACCGATTTCATAAAGTCTTCAGCCAAATCCATATTGCCATGAATATCCATAAATGCCACTTCAGGCTCTATCATCCAGAATTCAGCTAAATGACGGGATGTATTTGAGTTCTCTGCTCTAAAAGTTGGTCCAAAAGTATATACTTTACCTAAGGACATAGCATAAGTTTCGGCTTCCAATTGTCCAGAAACAGTAAGGTTGGTTTCTTTTCCGAAAAAATCTTCAGAATAATTTACAGTTCCATCTTCTTTAAGTGGTGGATTCTTAGCATCCAAACCACTTACTCTAAACATTTCACCAGCTCCTTCAGCATCACTTCCAGTAATTATAGGTGTGTGCATGTGATAAAATCCATTCTCATTAAAGTACTTATGCACAGCAAAAGACAATGATGATCGTAAACGCATCACTGCACTAAATGTATTTGTTCTGGTACGTAAATGTGCATTTTCTCGAAGAAACTCAAACGAATGTTTTTTAGGCTGAATTGGATAAGTTTCTGGATCTGAATCTCCTAAAATTTCAATTGAATTGACTTTAATTTCAACGCTTTGTCCTTTACCTTGACTTTCAACTAATGTGCCTTTTATAGCTACAGCAGCTCCAGTAGTAACGCGTTTTAGAGTTGTTTCTTCAAAATTCTCAAAGTCAACAACGCACTGAATATTATTAATTGTAGAACCATCATTTAATGCAATAAAACGATTAGCTCTAAAGGTTCTTACCCAACCGTTGAGCTCAACTTCAATTTGTGTTTGTTTTTCCGAAAGTAAATCGGCAACTGTTCTCGACTTCATTTTATGAATTATTTATAAGATGTAAAGATAATTGTTTCAACTAAATTATACGTCGCCAATTTTATCTTCTTCAGGAATGATTTTAAAATTAGGTTCTTTTAAAACTTCTTTATTAGCAATGCTTCTTTCTAATGAGAGCAACAATGACGGCAATAACAATAAGTTGGCCAACATAGCAAACAATAAAGTTGCAGATACTAATGCTCCTAAGGCAACTGTGCCTCCGAAACTAGATATAATAAATACGGAAAAACCAAAGAATAAAACTATGGAAGTGTAAAACATACTTATACCAGTTTCTCTAAGGGCCGCATATACCGATTTTCTAATTTTCCAATTATTGGCCTGTAATTCTTGTCTATATTTTGCTAAGAAGTGAATCGTGTCATCAACCGAAATCCCAAAGGCTATGCTAAAGACCAATATGGTTGATGGTTTTATTGGAACACCTAAATAACCCATTAAACCAGCGGTTATTAACAGTGGTAAAAGATTTGGGATTAAGGATACTATAATCATCCTGAACGAACGAAACATATAAGCCATAAATAACGAAATGAGTACAATGGCTAGAGATAATGACAGGATTAAATTATTAACTAAAAAATGAGTTCCTTTTTGAAACAAATAAGCTTTTCCCGTTAAGGTAACATTGTAATTTTCTTCAGGAAATATTTTATCTATCTTATCTAATAAGTTTTCTTCAATACGTTCCATTTTATCCGTACCAACGTCTTTCATAAAGGTTGTTATTCTGGCATATTGTCCTGTAGAATCAACGAAATTCTTTAATAAATCTACATCTTGTGAAGAATTTTTCGCATAAGATAAGATGAAACTATTTTCTTGTGCAGTTGGCAATTGGTAATATTTTGGATTTCCATTATAGTAGGCCTGTTTGGAATACTTTACTAAACTCACTACAGAAATTGGTTTTGATAATTGTGGTGTTTCAGTAATGAGTTCTTCAAGCTCATCCATGCGCTTAAGGTTTGATAATTTCATCACACCTTTTTTACGTTTGGTATCTATCATAATTTCTAATGGCATCACGCCATTAAATTCCGATTCAAAAAATTTTATGTCTTGATAAAACTCAGCTTTTCTTGGCATATCTTCAATAAGACTTCCAGAAATTTTAATTTGATATATTCCAATGATGCTAGCAACCAGTAAGACTAAAGAGGTTATGTAAATAGCAATTTTTTTATACCTCACCATATGTTCCATCCAATCAACAAAAGTGTTTATCCAACGCTTATTTAAATGCTCAAGATGTTTATCTTTTGGCATTGGCATATAACTATAAATGATTGGAATGATGAGTAAGCAAAGAATAAAGATGGCTAAAATGCTTAACGAAGCAACCGTTCCAAACTCTTTAAGTAATTTACTATCAGTAATTATAAAGGTAGCAAAACCGGAAGCTGTTGTAATGTTGGTCATTAATGTAGCATTCCCAATCTTTGTTATAACACGTTGTAAAGATTTTGCTTTGTTTCCATGCTTATTTACTTCGTGTTGGTATTTATTTATGAGGAAAATACAATTGGGAATTCCAATTACAATGATTAAAGGCGGAATTAATGCAGTTAGTACAGTTATTTCGTATTCCAATAATCCAATGATTCCAAAGGTCCACATAACTCCAATAAGTACAACAATCATTGAAATAAATGTTGCTCTAAACGATCTAAAAAAGAAGAAGAAAATAATGGAAGTTACCAAAAGCGCAGCTGTGATAAATTTACCAATTTCATCAATAATATTTTGAGAGTTTAGTGTTCGAATATATGGCATACCAGAAATGCGAACATCTAAATTAGTATTTGCTTCAAACGCATCTATTTTTGGAATTAAAACATCAGTAATAAAATCTTTTCTAGCTGGTGTGTTAACAATATTTTTATCTAAATAAATTGCAGATCTAACAGCTTTACTATATTTATTGAACAAAAAATTATCATAAAAAGGATATTGCTCAAATAGTTCTTTTTGCAGCTTAGAGATTTCGGCTGATGACTTTATGGAGTCATTAATAAAAGGAATTAAATCAAATTGTTGTGCCTTTTCGTTTTTAACCAGTTTTTGAAGATCCTTGATAGAGACAACAGTTTCAACTTCTTTATAAGTTTTGAATTCGCTAGAAAGTTTGTTCCAAGCGTTTAAATGTTCAACTGTAAAAAGAGAGCTATCCTTAATCCCAATAACAATAAGATTACCTTCGTCACCAAAGGTTTTAAGAAAAGTATTATAAGCAATATTTACTTCGTGATCATCAGGTAATAAATTTGCTTCAGTATAGGTAAAACGCATTTTATCCCATTGCCAACTAAATAAGTAGGTGGAAATTAAAATGACAACGATAATGCCTATTCTGTTGCGCAGAATAAGTCTAGCAATAGTTTCCCAAAAGCCTACTGAAAACAATTTAGCCATAGCAAATTTTGATGTGCAAAGGTATGTAAATAGTTAGTAAAAACGGCTCATTCCGATTCTAAATCTCTTATCTCTTGAGATTTAGATTAAAAGTGAATTTAAAGGCAAAATTATCATCAAAATCTGGTAAATGATAAGCTCCATGTCGATATGCAAAACTTAACCCAAAACCAAAAAACAGTTTGTTGATTTCTAAGCCGGCTTCAGAATAGCCTTGTTCTAAAGTGTCAAAAATAATACTTTCATGACGCTCAACATCGTTCATATTGCCTATAGCATATCTATAAATTAAGATAACTTCTGGCTTAAGCCAAGGCGAAATATTAATTGGACTTAGTTGATGCTTTAATTGAAACGAAGCAAACCTATCTGAATAAAACTCATTAAAGTACATGGTTTCAAAACTGTTTGTTCCTGCTACAGAAAAACGTTGTAAAATTGTTGTTTTGTTTACATTATTTGGATAAGCATGGTAAGTATGTGTAATTGGGATGTCTCCCTTGGCAATTCCGCTTGTAAAGACAAATTCTGTGAATGCATTTTTTGGGTATTTAAATTGTTGTATTGCTCGAAAATCTAACTTTGAAAACCCGAAATCACTTTGTAAAAGCTTAGAAAAACTCTTGGTGTATTGAATCGAAAACTTTGGGAATCCAGGTTTTTTTTCAATAATTCCTGCTGGTGTTTGCTCAAACTCACTAAATAAATTAAGTTGCGTAGAAAATGTAAGTAAGCTTATTTTAAAATTGTCGTAAGTATCTACGTTTTCATGATTATAGGAATAAGCATATTTAGGTTCAATTTTACTGACTGCAAATTGAGTTTCTGTTTGTATTTCTGGAACTAATTGATGCTCAACTGATAAAGCTTTGGTTGTATGTTTATGAAATGTTTCAATGTTTATTAATCTTGGCTCAAAGAGTTGAAAAAAACGTTGGTCTGTCAAAAAATTGGAACTGCCTGTTTCTTGCAAATCATCAGTATAGGAAAGATTAATCCAGGTGTTTGTTTTTTTTGCTAATCGCACACCTGTCCCTGCGCTATACTTAAATTCATCATCCAAAAAACCATAGACTGTATAACCTTCAAACCTAATTACTTCAGATAATCTTGAATTTGTAATTCCTCCAATTCCAGTCCTAAAACCTTCATATTGATTGTATTTTACTAAATACCTTAAATCGAAATTAAAATAAGGAACCTCTAGAAAACCACTTTGTAATGTTTTTGATAAAAAGGTTTTTTTAGGTATTGAATCGTTTTGTACTTCAGAATTATTGTTAGGCTCAGATTGTGCTTGACTTTTTGATATTATAGTAGAAAAGAAAAGGATACAAAAAAGTAAGCTGTATTTCATAAAACAATTATAGAATATATATGTAACATAAAAAAAGCGACTTTAGTGTCGCTCTTTATTATACTGTCATAATTTCTTTTTCTTTAACATGGAAAATGTCATCTACTCTTTTAACATGGTAGTCTGTCATTTCTTGTACATCAGCTTCTGCATTTTTTTGCAAATCTTCAGAAATTTCATCTAATTTTTTAATTTCATTATTAGCGTCTTTTCTTGCATTCCTAACACCAACTTTAGCATCCTCTGCTTCAGCCTTGGCTTGTTTAGCTAAATCACGTCTGCGTTCTTCAGTCAAAGGCGGGACATTGATTATTATAGTTTCCCCATTGTTCATTGGATTAAACCCAAGATTAGCTATCATAATGCTACGCTCTATCTCTTGTAACATACTTTTTTCCCATGGAGCAACGGTAATAGTTCTGCCATCAGGTGTATTTACATTAGCAACTTGTTGCAATGGTGTTTGTGATCCATAATAATCCACCATAACGCTTCCGAGCATAGATGGACTAGCCTTGCCAGCTCTTATATTTGCTAATTGTTTTTCTAGATGTTTTAATGCAGCATCCATTGCTTCTTTTGTTGTATCTAAAATAAATTGTAATTCTTCGTTCATTTTAAATGTATTTATTTAATTCAACATAGGCAAAAACTAAGCCAAAATAAAATTATATATTAACAGTTGTTCCAATATTTTCTCCAGAAATTACTTTAAGCAAGTTTCCTTTCTTATTCATATCAAAAACAATGATTGGTAAATTATTTTCTTGACTTAAAGTAAATGCCGTTGTATCCATTACTTTTAAGCCTTTTTTTAGAACGTCATCAAAGCTAATATGATCAAATTTTATAGCTTCTGAATCTTTTTCAGGATCTGAGGTATATATACCATCAACACGTGTACCTTTTAAAATAACGTCTGCTTCAATTTCAATAGCCCTTAAAACTGCCGCAGAATCTGTAGTAAAGTATGGGTTTCCTGTTCCTCCTCCAAAAATAACTACACGACCTTTTTCTAAATGACGCATGGCTCTTCGTCTAATAAATGGCTCTGCAACTTCGTTAATTTTTATGGCAGTTTGCAATCTTGTAGGTACATCAGCATTTTCAAGAGCACTTTGTAAGGCAAGCCCATTAATAACAGTTGCGAGCATTCCCATATAGTCTGCTTGTACACGATCCATACCTTTACTTGCACCAGCAACACCTCTAAAAATATTACCTCCACCTATTACAATAGCAATCTCTACGCCTAAATCTGTAATAGTTTTAATGTCTTGAGCATATTCTGACAAACGATCGGGATCAATTCCATATTGTCTATTTCCCATTAGAGCCTCACCAGATAGTTTTAAAAGAATTCTTTTGTATTTCATTATGTGAATTGATATAATGCAAATATAACATTCATTTTTTTAATTGTTCAAGCAAATAATATTATAATTATATCGTTATATTTATAAAAATTTAGATTATGAAAAATTATTTTAAGCTTTTAACATTAGTATTATGTGTCGGAATTTATAGTTGTTCTAAAAGTGATGATTCTACTAGTGGTGGAGGTGGTGGAGGTGGTGATTTAGAAGCTCAGGCCACTTATAGAATAACATTTACTACTAATTGGACCGAAACTACACATCCTACAGATTATCCATCAAATGCAAGTTTTGGAAAAGTCTTTTTAGCAGCTCACAGCCCAGCTCAGAATATTTTTATCCCAGGAAGTATTGCTTCTGATGGATTGAAATTATATGCTGAAGAAGGCGACTTAAACGATCTTATTAATGAACATTCGGGAGGTGAGGATAACACGGCAATAACAATTATTACTGGTAGTTCTAATGTAGGAACAAACACGATTGTAACATTTGATATAAATGTAACACCAACTACTACTAGAATTAGTTTTGTATCCAAAATTTCGCCAAGTCCTGATTGGTTTGTTGGAGTAAATTCATTTGATTTAGTAAATGGCGATGAATTACTAGAAAGTGCATCTGTAAGACTTTTTCCATTAGATGCTGGCTCTGATTCTGGAGATAGTTACGAATCCGAGAATAGCCCGGAACCAGGGCCAATTTTACGAATTCAGGGAGCTCCATTTATTAGTAATGGTGATTTACAAACGACCCAAGTAGGTACATTAAGTATTGAAAGAATAGATAATTAAATACAAAGCACAAAAAAAAGCAGTATCTAATTTAGATACTGCTTTTTTAATTTATATATTTTGTTGTTAAATGTTATCCAAGTGTAACACGTACAAATCCTGTTACAGCAACATCATCATAACTATTTACATAATCAGCGACATTTTGTTTATCGTTTTTGATAAAGTTTTGATCTAACAAACATTGTTCTTGATCTAATGTCGTGTTATCTGAAATAAAGCGTTCCATTTTACCTGGAAGAATTTTATCCCAAATTTGTTCTGGTTTGCCTTCAGACTTTAATTCAGCTTTTGCAGCTTCTTCAGCCTTGGCTAAAACTTCAGTTGTTAATTGAGACTTAGAAATGTATTGTGGTACATTTTTTAAAGTTTTACCTAAACGACCTAATTCAATGTTATCTTTTTCTATTACCGCAATTCTAGCTTCAGTTTCTGAAGCAACAAATTCGGGATCAAAGTCTAAATATGATAATGTAGTTGCTCCCATAGAAGCTACTTGCATTGCTAAATCCTTAGTTAAGGCATCAGCCTTATCAATAGATTTATTTAATCCAACAATTGCTGCAATTTTATCAATATGAGTGTAAGCACCAACGTAAGGAGCTTCAATTCTTTCAAATGCTGTTATATCAATTTTTTCACCGATAACACCAGTTTGTTCAATTAATTTTTCAGCAACAGTCATCCCATTAAAATTAGCCTCTAAGAAATCTTCTTTCTTGGTATGATTAATGGCAATATTTACAAACTCTTCTGCTAAAGCTTTATAAGAATCGTTTTTAGCAACAAAATCTGTTTCACAAGCTAATACTATGGCAACACCAACAGTGTTGTCAGCATTAATCTTAGAGATTGCTACACCTTCACTAGATTCTCTATCTGCTCTTTTTGCAGCAACTTTCTGACCTTTTTTACGTAATACTTCAATAGCTTTGTCAAAGTTTCCTTCGGCTTCTACTAAAGCATTTTTACAATCCATCATTCCTGCACCTGTAGTTTCTCTAAGTTTTTTTACTTCTGCAGCACTAATTTTTACGGTATTTTCCATGATTTATTTAATTTAAAAGTCGTTTAAGTTTTTTTTGAGAAAAGAACCAAACGACTTATAAAGTTTTAATTTATTTTGAGTTTATTCTTCCTCGTCCTTAGCATGAGTTTTAGCTTTTTTAGCTTTAGGCTTAGAAGGATCAGCCCCTTCAGATTTTGAAGTTTTCTCAGCTTTTCTCTCGGCTAAACCTTCTGCAATAGCTTCAGTGACATGCGATAAGATTTTTTCAATTGATTTTGAAGCATCATCATTTGCTGGTATTACATAATCCACTTCACGAGGATCTGAATTTGTATCAACCATTGCAAAGATTGGAATGTTTAATTTTTGCGCTTCTTTTATTGCAATATGTTCACACTTAATGTCAACAACAAACAATGCTCCTGGAAGACGTGTCATATCAGAAATTGAACCTAAATTCTTTTCTAATTTTTCTCTTAATCGATCAACTTGTAAACGTTCTTTTTTAGACAATGTCAAAAACGTTCCGTCTTTCTTCATTCTGTCAATTGAAGCCATCTTTTTAACAGCTTTTCTAATAGTTACAAAGTTAGTTAACATTCCACCTGGCCATCTTTCTGTGATGTAAGGCATGTTTACGTTTCCTGCTTTTTCAGAAACAATATCTTTTGCTTGTTTTTTGGTAGCTACAAATAATATTTTTCTACCTGATGCTGCGATTTTTGCTAAAGCTTGAGATGCTTCTTCTAATTTTGCAGCAGTTTTATATAGATTGATAATGTGAATGCCATTACGCTCCATATATATGTAAGGAGCCATGTTTGGATCCCATTTTCTGGTAAGATGTCCGAAATGAACACCACCATCTAGTAAGTCTTTTACTTCTACTTTTTCCATTTTGTAATAGTTTACGTTCTGTTGAATTAGCAATGATTAAGTGGTCATTTTATAAATCGCCTTAATCATTTAGATGCTTAACTAAATCCTGACATCCAATACTTCGGGATTGTCATGGACAACAATAACTGGGTTAAATTTTGTTTTGTATTAACGTTTAGAGAATTGGAATTTTTTACGCGCTTTTTTCTGTCCGAATTTTTTACGCTCAACCATTCTTGGGTCTCTTGTTAATAATCCTTCAGGTTTTAAAATGCTTCTGTTCTCTGGGTCTAACTCGCACATAGCACGAGATAACGCTAAACGAACAGCTTCTGCCTGACCTGTAAAACCACCTCCAAATACATTTACTTTAATATCAAAGTTTTTTTCATTGTCAGTTAATACTAACGGTTGATTTACTTTGTACTGTAAAGTAGCTGTAGGGAAATACGTGTTTACATCTTTTTTGTTGACTGTGATGTTTCCTTTTCCTTCTGAAACATAAACACGAGCAACAGCCGTTTTTCTACGACCAATTTTGTGAATTACTTCCATCTAGTTAACTTCGTTTAAGTTAATTGCTTTTGGTTTTTGAGCTGCATGTGCATGCTCTGAACCAACAACAACATTTAAATTACGGAATAAAGCTGCACCTAATTTATTTTTAGGGAGCATTCCTTTTACTGATTTTTCTACTAATCTCGCTGGATCTTTTCCAAACATTTCATTAGCAGTTAAAGTTCTTTGACCACCTGGATAACCTGTGTGACGAATGTACGTTTTGTCATTCCACTTGTTTCCAGTTAAGTTGATTTTTTCTGCATTGATAACAATAACGTTATCACCGCAATCAACGTGTGGTGTAAAATTAGGTTTATGCTTACCTCTTATAAGTATTGCTACTTTTGAAGCTAAGCGACCTAATGTTTGACCTTCAGCATCAACCAAAACCCACTCTTTATTAACAGTAGCTTTGTTTGCTGAAATCGTTTTGTAGCTTAATGTATCCACACTAAATTATTTTTCTTAATTAAACATTCCTCTCTCAAAAAGAGTTTGCAAATTTACAATTATATATTTGATTACCAAATAGTATTTAGACTTTATTTTATACTGCATTAACCCTAAATTTTGTTAAATTTCTTAGCTTTTAAAAAGTTAAATTAATTGTAAATGTTTTATTGTGTGTTTACCTTGTTAATTATTTTAGTTTTTTTGTAAAACTAACCACCATTCAATGAGGACTCAACTCAACTTTTTTATTATTGTATTTTTTGTTTCAAATTTTTTAGTAGCACAAAATTCTACTAATTTGAATCCTAAAAAGACGTATACCACAGCTCGTATTATTAATACCGAATCACCGGCTATTGATGGAGTTTTAGATGAATCTGCCTGGGATATAGTAGATTGGGCTAAAGATTTTATTGAGAATGAACCTGATGAAAATACAGAACCGAGTGAACAAACCCAGTTTAAAATTCTGTACGATGACAAATTTTTATATGTTGGAATTCGCGCTTTTGATAGCGAACCTGATAAAATAATTAAACAACTATCACGCAGAGATGGATTTATTGGAGATAGAGTAAATTTTGTCATTGATAGTTATAATGATAAGAGAACAGCTTTTGTTTTCACAGTTACTGCAGCTGGAGTTAAGGGAGATGAAATTGCAACCGATAATGGAAATAATATTGATGATAGCTGGAACCCTATCTGGTATACAAAAGTAGCTATAGATGATCAAGGCTGGACAGCCGAAATGAAAATTCCTTTTAGTCAATTACGATTTGGAAACAATCAGGAACAGATTTGGGGAATGAGTTTGGCAAGAAATATTTTTCGACACAATGAGACATCAGTATGGAATAGAGTCCCAATTGATGCCGCTGGTTTTGTAAGTGAGCTTGGTGAGTTAAATGGATTGGTGGACATTAAATCACAAAAGCAGATTGAGATACAGCCATTTTCAGTTACACAACTTGAAACGTATCCAGAAGAAGCAGGTAATCCATATCGTGATGGAAGTGATTTTAAGCTAAATGGAGGATTGGATGCAAAAATTGGAATCACCAATGATTTAACGTTAGACCTTACAGTAAATCCGGATTTTGGTCAAGTTGAAGCTGACCCAGCCGCAATAAACCTTGATGGATTTGAGATTTTCTTTAGAGAACAACGTCCTTTTTTCGTAGAGAACAAAAACATATTTGATTATAGTTTTGCAAATGATCAAGACAATCTATTTTTTTCAAGACGGATTGGTAGAAATCCACAAGGTTATCCATCAACCACATCTGGAGAATTTGTTGATTTACCTCAAAACACCACAATTTTAGGTGCTGCAAAATTTAGCGGTAAAACAAAAAATGGTTGGTCTATTGGTGTTTTAGAAAGTCTAACATCTAAGGAATTTGCTGAAATAGATAATAATGGAAATAAAAGAAAAGAATTGGTAGAACCACTAACAAATTATTTTGTTGGGAGGCTTCAAAAAGATTTTAATAATAATAACACTTATGTTGGAGGAATACTTACTGCTGTTAATAGAAATTTAGAGTCTAACGTGGACTTTTTAAGAAAAGAAGCCTATTCTGGAGGACTAGATTTTAAACATCAATGGAATGATAGAAAGTATTTTGTTGAAGGTAATTTTGTAGCAAGTCACGTTAAAGGCAGTAAAGAAGCAATAGCAGATACGCAAACATCAATTGTGCATTTGTTTAATAGAGTAGATGCTGGTCATGTAGATTTTGATCCTAATAAAACGTCTTTAAGTGGAACAGGTGGACGAATTTCTGCTGGTACAGTAGGCGGAGGTAACTGGAGTTATAACGCTGGTTTTATTTGGAGGTCTCCAGAGTTAGAGTTGAATGATATTGGATTTTTGAGACAAGCCGATGAATTAAGGCAATACGCAAATATTAATTATAGAATTTTAAAACCAACAGAAATATTTAGAACGATTAGCGGAAGGTTTAGGCAATTTACAACCTATGATTTTGAAGGAAATTTTAACAGAATACAATATTCGTTAGGCGGAAATCTAATGTTTAATAATAATAATTGGATTGATTTAAACGGTGTGCATAAGCCAATAATTTACATCAATACAGCATTAAGAGGTGGTCCAAGGTGGCGATATTCACAAGAAGATAATTTTTCTGTTTCTGTAGGTACAGATGAACGCAAAAAATTGAGATCAAGTGTAAGGTTTTCGCATTCTTGGACCAAACAAAATAATTTTTCATTCTTATACATGGGAGCAGATATTACATATCAGCCAACAAACGCTTTAAGAATTTCATTAAGCCCTTCTTATTCAAACAATCCAAACAAAACACAATATGTTACTGAAACAGATTTTAATGGTGATCCTAGGTATATATTGGCAACTATTGATAACCAAACAATAAGTGCAGCTTTGAGGTTGAATTATACAATTAACCCTAATTTATCCATACAATATTATGGACAGCCTTATATTTCTAGAGCAAGGTTTACTGATTTTAAACACGTAACTAATCCAATTGCAGATAATTTATATGATCGGTTTCATCAATATAATATTAATCAAATTAGTTACAATGGCGGCACATACTTAGTTGATGAAGATATTGATGGAACTACAGATTACAGTATTGGTAATCCCGATTTTTCATTTGTTCAGTTTAGATCAAATTTGGTGGTTCGTTGGGAATATATTCCTGGTTCAGAAATATTTTTAGTGTGGTCACAAGGTGTTACTGGACTAGTAGATTCAGCGGATGAACTGTTCTCAGGTTTAGAAAATGGAATATTAAATCAAAAACCTGAAAACATCTTCTTAATCAAAGCAACGTATCGATTTGTATTGTAAATTTTAACTGACAGCTTTTATTTACTATATTTATGCAATAACTTTTACGCTTTTAATTTAGATATTATGACAACCAATCAAATTAACAAGCCCTATAGTAAGTTCCTACAACATTATTTTTTCTGTTTTCTGTTTTTATTTTTTTCAAGCATCTCCTATGCACAATTTAACATTGTAGGAATGCAAAACAATGGACAGGTAGTTTATGAAGCTAAATTGACCATAAGTGAGCCTGGTAAACCAGCTTACACACAGTCTATTCCATTTAACAACAAACAGCCATACCCTTTTGGCACCACTATTACAACCTTTGATACTGCTATATCAACGATGTATAAAGGGCAACGACAAGTCATTCATCCAAATTCAGCTTTAAAACTAATTAAGGAGCAATATGGAATAAAAGCGCAGACTGTAAAAGGTACTGTAGATCATATTCTTAAGGATGTAAAGCAAAATGTTGGTTTTTATAAAGCTGGCAATGGTTACACTTGGGCTCATGCTGAAGGCACAGAACTAAGAGTTCAAGCTACAGGTCACAGTAAAGCAGTAAACATTGAAACTTTTGAAGGACAGATTAATATTATTGATCAAGTTCCTGTTAAAATAAACCAGGCTGCAACAGCAAGTATAGGAGGCAAAAAAGTTGGCTCAGATTTAACCACCACAGTTAGAACTACAAATACTGCTGGAAATACTTACTCATCAAACCAGAGTTCTCAGCCAATAGTGTATCAAACCTATGAGCAAGCCATTGATGCCTTTGTAAATGACACCTATAATAAGGAACAAAGCGGAACAGCTTATGTGGAGGAATTGGCCGAAAATTATGGTTTAATTGGCGAGCTTTATATGGAAATTGGTCAGTTTGAAAAAGCCATTGAGCCTTTAGGAAAAGCGGTTGAGTTTATGGCAATGCTAGATCCAGAAGACATTTATATTTTGGACACATCACTTTATTTATGTGAAGCAATGATTAGCACAAATGTGCCAGAATACCAAAACATAGGTAATAATTTAACTGTTGAAATTATTAATATACTTTTACCTGAACTAAATGAATACATTTCTGAGTATAACTATGCTATGCAATATGAAGATGATGATTGGGCTTGGGATTTGTGTTATGATTTAGTTGATATAAATGAATATTTAGGTTGGGCTTATGAGTTATTAGAAAATTATGATAAAGCCGATGAATTTTATGCTTGGGCAGACGAATACGATAGCAGGTTATAACTATGAGAACACTTACCTTTAAGCGTCTTGCTGTATACCTATTAACATTTTTTATTTTATTAATAATTGGGTTAACTCTAACAACTTTTTGGAAAAAGTGCGACACTGCATTTTACAAAAAAGTTTATATGGATGAAAGCAATGCTGCATCCAAACTTTCTTCCAATATTGCTGTTGTTAAAATTGTAAAACCAAACTTAGATAGCAAAAATGAATCATTAAGTCAGTTCAGAAAAAAAATCATTTCTTTCCTTAATACAGTTGAGCATCATGATAGTAAAAATGAAGCTCCTGAAGCTATAATCTTTGATATTTCATTTTCAAATGACACAACTCAACTTAAGGAATTAAAAGAAGCAATAGAAAGAGTAAAAGCCAAGCGAATCAATGTGTATGCCGTTTATAATTTGAAGCACTACTTTGAACAAGATTCTATTTTTGAAACTAATGATTTTGGTCAGGCAAGAGTTCTATACGATAGTGTTTTGGTAGGTGGAAGACTCCATTCGGGTTTTGTAGCAGATAAGAAGTTAATATACTATCCTTCAGACATTTTTTTAAATACTGCTTTTGGTGATACATTGAAGGTTGAATCCATAGTTAAAAGAGTAGCTTTAAATAAAGGCGCAAACACTTTTGCTCAAGAGTTTAAAAACTTAGTAACTCCACTTGGCCCAATTGAAGCCATGGAAGAGCAAACATATACATTTATAAAACCACAAGATGCTTCAAAATCATTTGGTAGTTTTGACAGACCGTTGGATATGCATCAAAAATATATCCTCGTTGGAGATCTAGAAAATGATTATCAGAAAGATATAGAAACACCAAGGACGTACTTTTTGGCCTGGGCACTTAATGAAAGAATTATTGAAGATAAAATTGTAAAGCAACCCATTGATAATTTATGGATTATTATTGGTCAAACCCTGTTTTTCAGTTTACTAACTGTTTTAGTGTTTGCTTTGCTATTTAAGTATTTAAAAAGTTTTCAAACTAAACCTAAATTACTTGGGCTAATTTCTTTTTTAATCAGTTTGATTTTCTTTGCTATTTATGGGCTATTAATCTATGTAAGTGGTAGTGTTATTCCTATTGGTATGACGTTGATGGGAATGGCTATTGCAGCTATTCTGGCGTGGCGATTTGCGCATAAATTCTTAGTCACTGGAATTGTTGAAGGATCACAAAAATATGATTTATTTATTAGCTATTCTCATGGCAATAGTGAGTGGGTAAAAGAAAATGTTTATGAACCTTTAAAAGATTTTAAAAAACCAAATGGCGAAAAGCTAAATATATTTTTTGATTTAAAAAGTATAGGAATTGGAGAGGCTTTCACCTCAAAATACATGTGGGGAATTGTTGATTCTAAACTCTTTGTTCCAATTATGTCAGAAGAATATTATGGAAAGAATCATTGCAAAAATGAAATGGATTTGGCCTATAAACGACATGTTGAAAAATTGATTGGTATCATGCCAATTGCATACACATTTGAATGCGTACCTGAGATTTATACACATATTAATGTTGCAGTTATAACAGTGGTTCCAAATTTTATAGAAAACATTAAAGAAGCACTTTCTAAATAAAACCTTGAAAAAGAAAACAATTGATTAATTCTTTTAATAGTGCATTTAATCAGTTAATTTAAAAGGAATTCGTTTTAAAGCTACTTTGCCATTACTAATAACCATAAGTACATCTTGTAATGCCATAATGTGATCTAAGGGGTTTTTTGGAAGGAGAATTAAATCGGCTTCTTTACCAACTTCAATAGTTCCTGTTTTAGCCGATAAGCCTAAGAGTTCAGCCGCAATTTTTGTAGTGGATTGCAAGGCTTGAAAATTAGTCATGCCAAGGCGTACAAAATGCTCTGCTTCTAAAGACACGCGTGTTGTGCTTTCAGCACTATAATCATTATCTGCTCCAGTGGCTATTTTTACACCTAGCGCAATCGCAGTTTTTACAGCCTGTTCAGCTTCTGGCATCATGAATTTCCCTCTCAGTTCCAACGTAGGATTACTGTATTCACCACCAGGAATTTTTAAATCTTCAATAGTTATTACTGTTGGCACCAAATACACACCTTTTGCTTTCATTAACATTAAGGTTTCACGACTTAAATACGTGCCATGTTCTATACTAAAAGCACCAGCTTCAACAGCAGCTCTTGCACCTTCATCACCATGTGCATGCACCATAACTTTAAGATTGTGCTTTGCAGCTTCATCAACAACAACCTTAAGCTGTGCTGTGGTATACGTTTGTTGCCTTGGGTCTGTCTCTGGCAAACCAGCACGTTCAGTACCTCTAGTTTTAATAACATCAACGCCTCTATCTGCATTTATCTGGACAAGCAGTCTAAGGTCATCATCAGTTCTAACGCCATTACTTAGCACACTTAATCTTGGATCTGCCAAAATGGTTTCTCCCAAGTTTGGAGACACGTAAACACCAGCGCTTATAACATCTGGACCAGCAATCACTCCTGTTTTAGATAAATTGGCTAGCGCTACATCTTGATAAGACGATGTACTTGCAGATCTAACGGTTGTAACACCAGAGTTTATCGCTCTTTCGGCAGCCTTTAAATTACTAATATGTGTATGTGCATCAATCATTCCAGGCATCAAATAATAACCAAGGCCATTAATAACAGTATACGCTTTTGGGTCTTCAGGAAGCTGTTTGCCCATCCACTCTATTTTGCCATTTTTTATTTTAATTGCAGAGTTTTCGCTGATGCTGTTGGTATTGCCATCAAAAACATGAATATTTTTAAGATATAAATTTTGTGAGTTTATCGTGCTGAAAGCAACGATGAGTAGCAGTGTGTAAAGAGATTTCATGATGTGTATTTTACTTTAAATATAATAATTTAATGCGCCTCCAACCAATTATCACCAATATCCAAATCGACATCAAGAGGTACAGACAATTTATAAGCGCTTTCCATTTTGGTTTTCACCAATGTTTTTATAAGCTCTAATTCTGGTTTGTACACATCAAAAACCAATTCATCATGCACTTGTAAGAGCATTTTAGTTTTGTAATTGCCAGCTTCTAACTCATTATAAATATTAATCATGGCAACTTTAATAATATCTGCTGCACTCCCTTGTATGGGAGCGTTCACCGCATTACGTTCGGCTGCTCCACGAACTATAGCATTACCAGAATTGATGTCTTTTAAATAGCGGCGACGTCCTAAAACAGTTTCAACATAACCATTATCACGAGCAAAGTCAACTTGTTGACTCATGTAAGCACGAAGTTTTGGATAAGTAGCATAATAGGTTTCAATTAATTCTTTGGCTTCTGTTCTATTTAAATCGGTCTGGTTGCTCAAACCAAAGGCAGACACACCATAAATAATCCCGAAGTTTACTGTTTTGGCATTACCACGTTGCTCACGAGTGACTTCATTTAAAGGCACATTAAATACTTTTGAAGCTGTTGAAGCATGAATATCCTCTCCATTTTTAAAGGCTTCGATCATGGTTTCTTCTTCACTTAAAGCTGCAATAATGCGAAGTTCTATTTGAGAATAATCGGCAGCCAATAGCGTATAGTTTTCATCTCTTGGCACAAAGGCTTTACGTACTTGTCGTCCGCGTTCTGTACGAATAGGAATGTTTTGCAAATTAGGATTGTTACTGCTTAAACGTCCTGTAGCAGCAACGGTTTGCATATAATCGGTATGCACTCTTCCTGTTGATGGCTCGACCTGAAGTGGTAAAGCATCAACATAAGTACTCTTTAATTTTGCTAAACCACGATAGTCCAAAATATGCTGAATGATCTCATGATCTTTGGCTAAATAACTTAAAATATCTTCGGAAGTTGCATACTGTCCAGTTTTGGTTTTTTTAGGCTTATCAACTAATTTCATTTTCTCAAAAAGGATAATGCCTAATTGTTTTGGAGACGCAATATTAAATTCTTCTCCCGCAGTTTCATAGATTTTAGTTTCCAAAGATTTAATATCAGTATTTAAATCTTCTGAAAGTGAATTTAGAAAATCTGAATCTAAATTTATACCTTCTAATTCCATTGCTGCCAAAACACGTAACAACGGAATTTCAATATCATCAAACAATTTTTGAGTATTGGCTTCGCCTAATTCTTTTTCAAAATGCTCTTTGAGTTGCAATGTAATATCTGCGTCTTCAACTGCATATTCTGTTTGTTTATCTAAAGGAACGTCTCTCATGGAGAGTTGATTTTTTCCTTTTTTACCTATGAGTTCAGTGATAGAAATAGGTGTGTAATTGAGATACGTTTCCGCAAGCACATCCATATTGTGACGCATATCAGGATTAATGAGGTAATGCGCCAACATGGTATCAAATAATTTACCTCTTACGGCAACCTTATATTTTGCTAAAACTTTGATGTCATATTTTAAATTCTGACCAATTTTCTGAATATTTTCATTTTCGAAAAACGGACGTAACTGCTCAATAAGTTCTTGTGCTTCGGTTTTATCTTCTGGAAATGGCATATAGAATCCTTTACCAACTTCCCAAGAAAAGGCAATACCAACCAACTCAGCAATTAACGGATTTAAACCTGTAGTTTCCGTATCAAAACACACAGCCGTTTGATTCATTAAGTTTTTAATGAAGAGTTTGGCAGCCATTCCAGGAGCCACGCTCTGATAAAAATGTGATGTGGTTTCGGCTGTTTTTCTTCCGAAATCTAATGTAGCTTCAGTGCTCGTAGTTGGCTCAGTAGTGCCGCCAAATAATGAAAATTGTCCAGCGCCTGCAGCTACTTTTTCTTTAGGTGTTGCTTTTACAGGGTCTTTAGTTGTTGTAGCATTAGTTGCTGTTGGTGGAGCAATTGCTTCAGCAGAAAAAGTCTTTAAAAAATTATCAGTTAAACGTCTAAACTCTAGTTCTTGAAAAATCTCCGTTACTTTTTGAATGTCGGGATGATCGAGTTCAAAATCTTTAGCATCAAAGGTCACTGGAACGTCTAGCATAATACGTGCTAGCTCTTTAGACAGCATGCCTAATTCCTTAGCACCTTCAACTTTCTCCTTCATTTTCCCTTTTAACTCATGTGTATTGGCGAGCAAATTTTCCATACTTCCATAAGCTTGAATGAATTTTTTAGCTGTTTTTTCGCCGACACCGGGAAGCCCTGGAATATTATCAGATGAATCTCCCATCATACCCAAAAAATCAATCACTTGTTCAGGACGTTCTACTTCAAATTTCATTTGTACTTCAGGAATTCCCCAAGTTTCATAACCGCCTCCAAATGATTTTGGACGATACATAAATATGTTTTCAGATACCAATTGTGCAAAATCCTTATCTGGAGTTACCATAAAAGTTTGATAACCTTCTTTTTCAGCTTGTTTAGAAAGCGTTCCAATAACATCATCAGCTTCATAACCTTCTTTTACCATAATAGGAATATGCATAGCTCTCAGAATGTCTTGAATATAAGGCACTGCTATTTTAATGGCTTCAGGCGTTTCATCTCTATTAGCTTTATAAGCTTCATACATTTCTACACGATCTGCACTACCACCTTTGTCAAAACAAACCGCCAAATGATCTGGACGTTCGCGTTTAATAACATCTAAAAGTGAGTTCATAAATCCTAAAATAGCTGATGTATCAGTACCTTTTGAATTGATTCTTGGATTTTTTATAAACGCATAATAACCACGAAATATTAAGGCGAAGGCATCAACTAAAAAAAGACGTTTTTGATCTGACATTTTATATCATTATTTATTTAAGTAAAACTTCTTAAAACGCCCTTTTTTTATTTCTGCTTCAGAATAAAAATGAAACGTAACTATGGCTATGTTTAATTTTTCTTTTTCACACAAGCTAAAAAAATCATCATTTTAAGTAAAAGCTAATCTAAACAAAAAATGATATAGAGCATTTTTTTGAAGATTATAAAACTACAAAATCTTACGCGTTTATGAATGTTATTTGGATTGCAATTTGTAATTTTCGGCACTAAATAAATTCAAATGAACAACTTTTCAATTGTAATCCATGGAGGTGCTGGAACCTTGGTAAAAGGATTAATGACATCAGAATTAGAAATGGAATACAAATTGGCTTTAAAAACAGCCAGAGACAAAGGATATAAAATTCTTGAAAATGGAGGTTCTGCCTTAGATGCTGTAGAAACTGCTGTGAAATCTCTAGAAGACACGCCATTATTTAATGCTGGAAAAGGAGCTGTATTTACAGCCGAAGGTACTCATGAAATGGACGCTTCAATAATGGAAGGAAAAAACTTAGAAGCAGGAGCAGTGAGTTTAGTAACTGGAATTAAGAATCCAGTTTCTTTAGCAAGAGACGTGATGGAAAAAAGCTATCATGTGTTTTTGGCTGGAGAAGGTGCTATGCAATTTGCAAAGGGACGAGGTTATCAAATTGAAACTCCAGACTATTTTTATGATGAGGTTCGCTATAAACAATGGCAAGGCATAAAAGACAGTGATAATTTTCAATTAGATCACAGTGTAAAAAAAGATGGCAAGTTTGGAACTGTTGGCGCTGTAGCTTGTGATAAAGAAGGAAATATTGCAGCTGCAACATCAACTGGAGGCATGACTAATAAAAAATGGGGACGAGTAGGTGATTCGCCTATGGTTGGTGCTGGTGTTTATGCGAATAATAAAACATGTGCAGTAAGTTGTACAGGAAGTGGTGAGTTTTTTATTAGAGGTGTAGTAGCTTACGATGTATCTTGTTTAATGGAACATAAAGGATTATCGCTTGAAGACGCAACAAATGAAGTGATTCATAAAAGAATCCTTGAATTAAATGGAGATGGAGGCTTAATAGCTGTTGATGCACAAGGTAATATTGCCATGCCATTTAATACCGAAGGCATGTACAGAGCTTTTAAAACTTCAAAAGGTGTTGAGAATATTTCTATTTATAAAGATTAAATAAAAGGAGCTTCAATTGGTAGAACACTTACTTTTCTATTTTTAATATCGTATTGATCACCATTTGAGAGTACATGAACGATAAGATGTGTCATAGTCATTGGTGTGCCATCTTTTAAGAGTTTCTCATTATTATGAGCAAGTTCGCTACCATCAAAAACAATAGCCATTCCTGAACCAATAACAGTGCAGTTATTTCCATTTTTAATAATCATTCCAGTATCTTCGGCAAGACCAATTCCTAATAGACTAGGAAATTTAGCAACGGCTTCTGAGACGCGACCAAATCGACCACGTTGAATAAAATGTGTATCAATCATTATTTCTGGAATGAGACTTAATCCGTTATACATAGTTACAGCACCTTTTATAAATGCTTCTTTCGGACTTCCACCAGCAATCATTTCGTTAGTCATCGCCATGGCTCCTGCACTTGTGCCAGCAATAACGAACCCTTCATCGTTTTGATAACGATCTAAAAGGATTTCGTGAATTGTTGTTCCGCCAATTCTATTTGTAATTTTAGATTGATCTCCTCCAGAAAACATGATGCAATTTGCAGTTTTAATAAGCTCTATGGAGGTGTCTTTCTCTGAATCTTTTTTACTTTTTATATTAAGTATGTGAACATTTTTACATCCTAAAGTTGTAAAAGCTTCCATATAATTTTCTCCAACTTCAACAGGAATACTTGATGCTGTTGGTATAACAACAATTTTGGCATTTACACCACCTGCTTCTTTAACAACATGATAAAGAATTCCTTCATCAATAAATTCAAGCGTATGTTTTTCGTCGGTTGCAAATCCTTTATCTTCATTTCCACCTATTGGAATCAGTGTTCCTTTTATCTTATTCATAAATAATATCTTATTTTTAAGATTGGGCAAAAATAAGATAAATTTTTATTAGAAAAATGTATATATTTATAATCTTTCACTAAAATAAAATAAAGCTAATCAGTATGAAGATAAGAGAAATTAATGCCATGAGAGGACCTAATTATTGGTCAGTTAGACGTCATAAATTAATTGTAATGGTTTTAGATCTGGAGGAGATGGAAGAGCTTCCATCGAACAAAATAAATGGTTTTTATGATAGATTAAAAAAAATGTTTCCAACTATGTATGAGCATCGCTGCTCAGTTGGTGAACCAGGAGGTTTTTTTCAGCGTGTAGAAGAAGGTACTTGGATGGGACATATCATAGAACACATTGCTTTAGAAATTCAGACACTTGCAGGAATGGATGTTGGTTTTGGAAGAACGCGTGGTTATGGTGAAGATGGCGTATATAATGTGGTATTTGCTTATATGGAAGAATCTGTTGGGAGATATGCTGCAAAAGCTTCTGTAGAAATTTGTGAAGCTTTAATTAGTGGAGAGACATATGATTTGTCTGATGACATTCAGAAAATGCGAGAATTGCGAGAGGCAGATCGTTTAGGGCCAAGTACAGGTTCTATTGTTGAAGAAGCTGAAGCACGAGGAATTCCTTGGATACGATTGAATAAATATTCATTGTGCCAATTGGGATATGGAGCTAACCAAAAGCGTATTCAAGCTACTGTTACAAGTGAAACTAGTAGTATTGGAGTAGAATTAGCATGCGATAAAGAAGACACTAAATATCTATTGGAACAAGCTGAGGTTGAAGTGCCAAAAGGCGATATTATAAGACGTGAGAGAAGTTTAGACGAAGCTTGTCGTTATGTAGGTTATCCGTTAGTTATTAAGCCAGTTGATGGGAATCATGGACGCGGTATCACTGTAGATATACAAAATTATGAAGATGCATTAGAAGCCTTTAATAACGCGAAAGAAAGTTCACGCAGTGGGGCTATTATTGTTGAAAAATTTATCACTGGACAAGATTATAGATTATTAGTTATCAATAACAAGTTGGTTGCTGGTGCTATAAGAACTCCTGCACATGTAATTGGAGATGGAAAATCAACAGTACAAGAACTTATTGATATAGTAAATTCTGATTCAAGAAGAGGTTATGGTCATGAAAATGTATTAACTCAAATTACAGTTAATGATTTAACGAAAACCATTATCAAAGATGCTGGTTATACTTTAGATTCAGTAATTGCAGAAGGCGAAAGACTTATTTTAAAAGATACAGCAAACCTAAGTACAGGAGGAACTGCTGAGGATATTACAGATATTATTCATCCTGCAAATGTAAGTATGGCTGAACGTATTTCTAAAATCATTGATTTAGATATTTGTGGAATTGATATTATGACTACAGATATTTCAAAACCATTGTCTGAAACTGGAGGAGCAGTTCTTGAAGTAAATGCAGGGCCAGGATTTAGAATGCATTTAGCACCAACGTCAGGATTACCAAGAAATGTGGCAGCACCAGTAATAGACAAATTGTTTCCCCAAAAAGGAGATACAGGGCGTATTCCAATAATTGCAATAACAGGAACAAATGGAAAAACTACAACCTCACGTTTAATGGCACATATTGCCAAAATGAATGGTTATCGTGTTGGTTATACAACCAGTGATGGTGTTTATATACAAAACAGATTGTTAATGTCAGGAGATTGTACAGGTCCAGCAAGTGCCGAATTTGTACTTAAAGATCCTACAGTAAATTTCGCAGTTTTAGAGTGTGCCAGGGGTGGACTTCTTAGAGCTGGTTTAGGATTTAAGAAATGTGATGTTGCTGTCGTAACTAATGTGGCAGCAGATCATTTAGGCCTTAAAGGGATTCATACAGTTGAACAATTGGCTAAAGTTAAAGGGGTCGTTCCTGAAACTGTTTTACCAAATGGTTATGCCATTTTAAATGCTGATGATGATTTGGTTTATGATATGAGACGTACTGTAGAGTGTAATGTCGCGTTGTTTTCAATGGATGAAAATAACCCAAGAATAAAAGCTTTGCAACGCTTAAACGGAATTACAGCCGTTTACGAGAATGGTTACGTGACAATTTGCAGAGGCATATGGAAGATGCGCTTAATGAAGGCTGAAAATATTCCGTTAACATATGGAGGGAAAGCTAAGTTTATGATTCAAAATGTGCTTGCTGCTGTTTTAGCGGCTCATGTACAAGGCATTAGTATTGAGGATATGAAAGCGGCTTTAGAAACTTTTATACCATCTGCAGCTCAAACTCCAGGGAGACTTAATTTGTTTGAGTTTAATAATTTTACCATTCTATTAGATTATGCGCACAATCCGGCAGGAATGAGAGCTTTGCAAAAATTTACAGATGAGCTAGATGCTACGGTGAAAGTTGGAATTATCGCTGGAGTAGGTGATAGACGTGAGCAAGACACGAACGAGATTGGCAGTATTGCAGCTGAAATGTTTGATGAAATTATTATTCGTCAGGATAAAAGATTAAGAGGAAGAACGGAAGAGGAGCTTATTAAAATGCTAAATGATGGCATTAAAATGAAAGACCCTAATAAGAAAACTACAATAATTCCGTCTGAGAAGGAAGCTATAAAGTTTGCAGTTAAAAATGCTGTAAAAGGATCTTTAATTGTTTTATGTAGTGATGTGATTCCTGAAGCATTAGATTTGGTAATGCAATTTAAAGAGCAAGAAGCAAGAGGCGAATTAAATTACGCTGATTAGTTTACTAAATAGATTAAATAAAAAAAGCATCTCAAACGAGATGCTTTTTTTATTATATATATTTTAATACTAACTGTTTATTGTAGCACTACCTTTTATTTGTAAACTTTTTATGTAAGCATTCACACTACTAATATCATGACTCTTTTTAAAGTTAATTTGCGTTTGCTCTAAAGGATTGATGCTAATATGCTCAGTTTTCTTTTTTGCAGCTACTTCAACTTCCGTTTTTATAGTAGTATTAATTTCATTCTTAGCACTTTCATCACTGTTTTGGGCAGTCATTATAAAAGGGACAACTAAAATTGCTATGGTTAATATTACTTTTTTCATCATTTCTATTCTTGTAGGTTTCTGAAGCAAATAAACAACCGAACCTAGTGTGTAAGTGAATATATTTGATGAAGTGCAAGAAAATATGGTTTTTTAGGAGTATTGAACAAGAAATATCGATGAAGTGCAGTTTTAACACTTGTCGTTCATCAGTGTAAATACGCATTTGGTCGTTGATAGGTGTATATAAACCATTCATCGATCCAAGATCTTTAGGTAATTGTAGGAAAATACTGATTATTACGTTTTAGGCTTTGTTGAAATAATCAGATTGAATTTGTTCATTCACTCCATTTTGATATTTCATGTGTGTAAACCCTTTATGTATACAATAAGATCCTATTTCACCAACTTTGTTAATTGCTAAATAAGCAATTTGAAAATCTTTGTAACGATTACCCTTAGACACAATTCTATTAATGGCTTCTTCACATGCTTCCTGAGGTGATTTTCCTTGTCGCATTAATTCAACAATTAAAAAACTACCAACTGTTTTAACAACCTCTTCTCCCATTCCAGTGGCAACAGCTCCACCTATTTCGTTGTCTATAAATAAACCAGATCCAATTATAGGAGAATCACCAATACGTCCTTTCATCTTGTATCCTAATCCTGATGTAGTACAGGCTCCAGCAATATTTCCATCTTTATCCATAGTGAGCATTCCTATAGTGTCGTGATTTTCAATATTGACTATTGGTTTGTATTTTGAAGTTACTTTCCATTTTTCCCAAGCTTCTTTGGATGCTTCTGTAAGTAAATCCTCTTTCTTAAATCCTTGACTGTATGCAAATTCTTCAGCACCTTTTCCAGCTAACATAACATGTGGTGTGTCTTCCATAACTTTTTTAGCCAAAGCAGCTACATTAGTAATATTTTCAACACATAAAACTGCACCACAATCTCCATTAGAATTCATTACGCATGCGTCCAGAGTAACATTTCCGTCGCGATCAGGTGTACCACCTCTACCAACCGTTGTGTTTTTAATATTTTCTTCTTCAATGGCAACGCCAGCAATAGCTGAATCTAAGGCAGAAGTGTTTTTTGATAATTCTTCGCCAGCTTTTGCATTGGCTTCTGCAAATCCCCAAGTACAAATTGCTATTGGAAATTTTGATAAATCAACGGCAGTAGTTTCGTTTAAAGATGGCTTTTCTTCATTACAAGCTATTACTGCAGCTCCAATAGTAATACCAACTCCTGTTAAGGATGCGTTTTTTAAAAAATTTCTACGTTTCATTTATATTATAATTAAGTGACACTTACTTTTTTTGAATTTCTATAACCAAACCATAAAATATATGAGTAGCAAATAATGATAAAAAATAGAGCAGTTTTGAATCCTATTTGATCAGTTAAATAACCATAAAGAGGTGGAATTAATGCACCACCAACAATAGCCATACATAACAAACCGGAACCTTTTGGTTTTAGCTCTCCAATTCCATCAATTGATATAGTAAAGATTGTTGGGAACATAATAGAGTTAAATAAACCAACAGCTAAAATACTCCACATACTTAATAATCCTGTAGTGCTAATAGAAATTAGAATAAGCAAGATTGCTATTGTTGCAAATACTCCAAGTACTTTTCCAGGTTTCATAATTCGAGTTAAATATGACCCAACAAAACGACCAATCATAGCACCTGACCAATAAAATGTTACAAATACACCAACAATGGCTTTGTTATCATTTTCTGTTATACCAGAATTTAAAATACCTTCAGCAATAGATTTCATTAGGGTATTTTCTTTAATCACATCAACTAGATTCATATCTAAAAAGTAATTGACTAAATAACTGCCAATTGCAACTTCAGCTCCAACGTAGAAGAAAATTCCAAGGACACCTAACATCAAATTTTTATTTTGAAAGACTTCAGCATAAGTTCCAGTGGAGGTTTCGTTCATCATTTTTGGAAGTTTTGCAAAGAGAAAAACAATTGCAATTAACCCAATGAATAATGCTAGCCCCAAAAATGGCATTTGTACAGCAGAAGCTTCTGAAGTTAAATAGGTTTCTTTAGCAGTTCCTGCTAAGGATGCAATTTCTTCTTCAGTTTTAATGGTATCACTTAAAATGAACAAAGCACCAACTGCTGGAGCAATGGCAGTACCTAATGAATTGAAAGCTTGTGATAGATTTAATCGGCTTGAAGCACCATCTTCGCTACCTAAAACAGCAACAAATGGGTTGGCAGCCACTTGTAATATGGTCATACCTCCTGCTAAAATAAAATAGGCTAACATGAAAATTCCAAATACACGATAGGAAGCTGCAGGATAAAACAATAAACAACCAGCTGCCATCGTTAATAAGCCAAGAATAATCCCTTTTTTGTACCCAATTTTAGATAAAATATAACTTGCAGGAATAGACAGTAAGAAATACGCTCCAAAAAAAGCAAATTGTACTAATCCTGCTTGAAAGTAGGTTAGTGTAAATAGCTCACGCAATCGTGGAATTAAAGAATCGACTAAAACCGTTATAAATCCCCAAAGGAAGAATAGTGTTGTTAGTAGAATGAATGAGGAACGATAGGATTTTGGTTGGTTCATGTTTCTAATTTATTGTTATTTCATCTACAAACAGCCAGCTTCTTCCATCATGTTCATAGCCTAAATGCCATTCAGGTAATGCACCTAGTTTTTTAGCAATGATTTTTACATAACGATAATTAGTATTTGGTTGTTTAAATTCAACATTTTTTATATCTACGTCATCTGATGGTGAAATGTCTTCAAACTTGTAGTTTCCAATAGATTTAAAATTTTCTCCATCATTTGAAACTAAACATTCAACTATAATAGGATAAAATATCCACGAACGTTGGTCTTTTAAAAAATTTACAGAAATAGTATTAACGAGTTTTTCACTTCCTAAATCTACCGTTGCTATTAAGTCTTCATCAGAATATCCTTGCCAAGTTCCAGTTCTAAAATCGCTAGCGCCAATAATTCCATCAATTAAAGCATCATTCCCTCCGCCATTGTATTGATTGGCGTATTCGGTTTCTAATGAAATAGAAATATTTGGGTCTATTTTATAGAATTTTGTACTTATCGTAGCACTTTTAACATCGTCTTTTTCAGAATAAACACTAAGTATAATTGGTTCTGAAATTATAAATGATTTGTCGTAGATTTTGTATTCTGCTTCATCTAATTTGTAATAGATTGTTGCATTTTTATCTGCATTTTCCAAAACGACCTCAGTCTTACCTTTAAAAGCAACATCACCTTTTGCAATAAATGGTGCAGGAATAATTAAATGATCTAATATTTCAGTTTTTGGCTCTTGTCCTATACGACTTCCCCAAACAGCTGGATTGTCGGTCATTTGAAACTCCAAGGTTCCACCATCGACAACTTCATTGTGATATATAAACGTTCTGTCAAGAGACTTCCCATTTAAAGTAGCGCTTTCTATATATTTATTAGTACGACTAATATCATGAGCCACAACAGTAAATTGCTTGCCATTTTCTAAATTAATGGTGGCTTTTGGAAATAATGGATTTCCTATAATATATTGGTTCGATGCTGGTGTAACAGAATAAAAACCTAAAGAACTCAACACATACCACGCACTCATCTGTCCGCAATCTTCATTGCCAGAAATTCCGTCAGGAGCATTTTGGTATAACTCTGTTAAAATTTGATAAACTTTCTCTTGAGTTTTGTGTGGTTTATTTACAAAATTGTATAAATATGCCATATGATGACTAGGCTCATTACCATGTGCATATTGCCCAATAAGTCCTGTGATATCTGCTTGATTACGTCCTGAAGTTTCGACTTCTGCTTTAAACAAATCATCTAAATTTTCTTCTAATTGATCTTTTCCACCTAATAAATTGATAAACCCAGAAATATCTTGTGGCACATAAAAACTGTATTGCCATGAGTTGGCTTCAGTGTAATTAAAGTTGACTTCGTAAGGATCGAAAGGCGCAAACCAAGTATTACGAAAACGACCTCTCATAAATTGAGATTCTGGATCGAAGATGTTTTTATAATTTTGGGCACGCTCAGAAAATGTTTTGTACTCATCGTCTTTTCCTAAATCTTTTGCCATTTGAGCGATCGTCCAATCGTCATAAGCGTATTCCAGGGTTTTAGAAACCGATTCGCTTTCAAACTCCACAGGAATATAGCCAAGAGATTTATAAGATTCCAATCCTAGTTTATCTTGATTAGCCGAATGTTTCATAGCTTCAAAGGCTTTATTGACATCATAATCTCTCAACCCTTTTAAGTAAGCATCAGCAATTACAGGAACGGCGTGATAACCAATCATACAGCCTGTATAACAACCTGCTAAATCCCAAATAGGTATGATGCCACCTTCGTCATATTTAGCTAAAAAGGTATTTATAAAATCGTTGGTTCTATCTTGTTCAATAATCGTGTAAAGAGGATGTGCAGCTCTATAAGTATCCCAAAGTGAAAATACTGTATAGTAATCAAAATCGTTAGTTTCATGAATTTCTAAATCCATCCCTCGATAACGTCCATCGACATCTTGATATAAATTTGGCGCAATACTAACATGATACATTGCTGAATAGAAATTGGTTTTGTAATCATTATTATCACTTTCAACAACGATTTTTTCAAGCTGTTGTTCCCAAGTGTTTTGAGCTTCAGTTTTAATATCTTCAAAAGATTTTTCATCCAGTTCTTCTCTTCTGTTTTTCCGTGCACCTTCTTCATCAACTGGCGAAATACCAATTTTGATTTCTAAACTTGTACTTTCCGAGTTATCAAACTCAAAGGCAACTTTTACTTTTTTGCCTTCATTAACATCGTTGAGGAAGATCATATTTTTAAAAGGTCTTGAAAACTCCATATTATAAAACAAATATTGGTCAGTTGCCCAAGCTTTTGAATGTCTGTGTCCACCAATTTCGGTATTGGAATATACATTTACTTTAGAATCTAAAACTTCATCGCGATGCTCTAAATCTAATATAACTACTTGGTTTGAGCCTTCAGAAAATTGATATTTATGAATACCACTTCGTTTAGAAGTGGTTAATTCGACATCTATTTCAGTTGAATCTAAATGTACTTTGTAAAAACCAGGTTGAGCGACTTCATTCTGATGACTAAAATGAGCACGATATCCTTTTTGACCATCAGCTCCATTATTAAAATTAATTTCATTGGTAGGCATTAGTAAAATATCTCCATAGTCTGAAACTCCAGTTCCGCTTAAATGCGTGTGAGAAAAACCATAAATATAATTATCTGAATAATGATAGCCAGAGCAGCCATCCCAGCCATCTAATCGGGTATCAGGAGAGAGTTGCATCATTCCAAATGGCATTGTTGCTCCAGGATAAGTATGTCCATGTCCTCCAGTTCCAATAAATGGATTGACGTAGGATATGAGATTTTTGTCTTTTTTAGCAGGTGAGAGATCTTTATTTTCCTGGCAGCTAAGTATTAATATAAAAATGCTGAGGTAAGTAAAAAATTGCTTCATTAGTGTTTTTTATAAAAGAAGCTGAAAGATAGTAAATCTTAAGGTATCGTTAAATAAATTTGCTCAATTGTTAAAGCATTTAAAATTGATTTATATTTGATAAAATTGCACTATGATTCGTTGGATATTATTCATCCTCATTTTCGGTATTATTGATTTTTATGCTTTTCAGGCAGTTAAAACTATCTTTAGAAGTAGAGCTGTTAACCTGGCTTATTTACTTATTTCATTAATTGTTATTGGAAATCTTATTTATCAGATTTCTTCTTCTGGAAGAGGAGGACTAAATACCAAAATGAATTTTGCAATAGGTTTTTTCTTAACCTTATATATCCCCAAAATCGTAATCATGCTTATGATGTTTGGGGAAGATATTTTAAGAGTGCCACAGGCTATGTATCAATATTTTTCTACTGGAGGATCATCAGAATCTACTAACTACATGCCTTCAAGACGAGTTTTTGTGAGTAAACTGGCATTAGGAATTGCAGCCATTCCATTTGTTTCTTTTTTATATGGTATGCATCATGGACGTTATAATTTTAAAGTATTAAAATACACCTTACATTTTGAAGATTTACCCGAAGCTTTTGATGGTTACAAAATAACACAAATTAGCGACCTGCATATTGGCAGTTTTGATAATAAGGAAAAGGTTGAATACGCAATAGATTTAATTAACGAGCAAGCTTCTGATGCGTTATTGTTTACTGGAGATATGGTAAATAATAGAGCAGATGAAATGTTGTCATGGAAAGATAGTTTTGCAAAATTGAATGCAAAAGATGGCATGTATTCTATTTTAGGAAACCATGATTATGGCGATTATGTAAATTGGGATTCTGAAGAGTTGAAAACTCAAAATTTAAAAAATTTAGAACAAGTACAAAAAGAAATTGGCTTTGATTTATTGCGAAATGAGAGTAGATTTATTGAAAAGAATGGACAGCGCATCGCTATTGTTGGTGTAGAAAATTGGGGAAAAGGCTTTAAGCAAAAAGGAGACTTAAAAAAGGCAAGTGAAGCAATAGAAGCTAATGACTTTAAAATATTAATGAGTCATGATCCTTCACATTGGGAATATGAAGTCATAGACGATGATTATCATTATCATTTAACCTTAAGTGGTCATACTCATGGCATGCAATTTGGTATTGAAGTTCCTGGATGGATTAAATGGAGTCCAGTAAAATGGAGATATAAATATTGGGCTGGAATCTATGAGCAAAAGCAACAATTGATTAATGTAAATAGAGGTTTTGGAGTATTAGCTTATCCAGGTCGTGTAGGGATTTGGCCTGAAATTACTGTTATTGAACTTAAAAAGGGTTCAAAACCAGCATAATAAGTGTGAATTGTTGTTTTTAAAATAAAATTGATTATTTTTATTATTAAGCTATGATAACTGAGTTTAATATATTGGTTTTCAAAACGAATAAAAAATTGTAGGTTTGTAATAGCATACTTGACTTAAAACTAAAGATTATGTCAAAATTTGGGGAACTTATTGATGTAGATATTCCAGTATTATTGGATTTTTTTACTGACTGGAACGATGAATCTGAGGCAATGCATGCGGTCTTGCGAGATGTAGCTGCAGCTCTTGGAGACAAAGCAAAGGTGATTAAAATTGACGTTGATAAGAACAAGGATCTGGCTGAAGCACTTCGCATAAAGGGTTTGCCAACGTTAATTATTTACAAGAATGGCGAAATGAAATGGCGCCAAAGTGGAGAACAAGATGCTAATACACTTATTGGTCTTATTCAAGAATACGCTTAAATTCATAACCTTTTTTCGAAAAATAATCAAGCACTTTTGGTAGTGCATACATCATGTTATGAGATGCTTTTTTGCTATCATGAAACACAATGATAGATCCTGAAGTAGCTTTATCAACTACGTTGTGGTAGCATTTAGATGCTGAAATATTTTTATCCCAATCTAAAGATAATATACTCCACATTATTATTTTGTAATTATCCTTTAATAAAGATTTAGCTTGCTTTGGTTTGATGCGACCATAAGGAGGTCTGAATAATTTACTTTTTATTTCAACCGAAGCATTATGAGCATCATATAAATAGTCTGGTGTCTTTGTTTTCCAACCTTTTAAATGATTGAAAGTGTGATTACCAACACCATGTTCTTCATCAATTATACGATTATAGATCTCTGGAAAAAGTTTAACGTTTTTACCAATACAAAAGAAGGTAGCTTTAGCATCATGTTTTTTTAAACAGTCCAAAACCCATTCTGTTATTTCTGGAGTTGGACCATCATCAAATGTTAGATATAAGGTTTTCTCTCTTGTTTTTATGTCCCAAATAAAATCTGGAAACATTGTTTTAACAATTTTAGGAATCGTAACTGGAGTCAGATTCATAATAGAAATTAATTGCTTGAGTCATTTTCAATACCAATTGGATTTGATGTGTCTACAGGAATATCAATATCAGTACGTTCAGGTTCTTCATAAGTATCATCACCTATAAGTTCTCTGAATAACCTCAAAGTATTATTGAATGCTTCCATTTCGGTTTTGATGAAATCTTCATCATCATCATTAACAATAATCACATCAACTAACCCTCTATAACGCTCAATGTCAGTATAGATTTCTTCAAACATTCGTTTTTGATTTTTTATAGATAATGAACTGTAATAATCTAAATTTTCTTGATATTTTTTAGAAACATCTTTGAAAACTTTACGAGCTTTATCTTTAGAATCTACTTGATAATAAGCGCTAATGTAAGGCTCAAGTAAAGTATAATAACCAAAAACTTCAACTGGCATTTTTTCCATTGCTAAATCTGCAATTTCTTCTGCTTTTTCAGGTTCATCGTTGTTTATTAAAGCTTCAATTAATCTAGCTAAATTACCTCTATAAGTAATGCCGTTTTTTCTACTTTCAACATCGTGATAAACGTCATCACTTCCGCTATTTCCCCATTCCCATTTACTTACTAAGCTATACATTTTTTCAGGGTCAACACGTCCCATGTCAAAGGGATTAGCACGATTTACAGCTGTCCTAATTGGCACTAGTTTATAGCATAAACCATCTAACTGCAGGTAATCTTTCATCCAGATATAATCATCTTCACCAAAGGCACCACCAGTAAAATATATTGGACGTTCCCAATTATTGTTTGCCACAATATCTAGCATTAATAGTCGATTTTTAGTCAACGCATTTCCTGTTATTTTAATATCTATGTAGGGCACAATTTTAGCTGAATCCTTTTCAGAAACAATACCATTTTTAAGAACGGCTTCTTTATCAACAGGAATTCTTACGTTTTCAGATGGTAAATAATTGGCATTCAGTTCCTGCGAACGTATTCTGCTGAGGTCATAACCACCTTGCTGAAGTACATGTTTGTACTTAGTTCTTGGGTCGTCACTTGTAATGAAATTCATGAATTCCTTAATTGGAATTGGCTCACTAGTTATAGTATCTTTCAATATATAGTCTCGTGTTCCGAACTTATATTTATCATGAGTCAGTGACGAAGGAATAGGATCACTTTCATAAGCCTTTCGTTTCATTTGATCTATATACCAATCGGTTTGAAATAAACTTGTGTTAACAACTCTTACATCAGTACGAATACCTTCAATTTCTTGAGCATACCAAAGCGGAAAAGAATCATTATCTCCAATAGTAAATAGTATGGCATTAGTATCACATGATTCTAAATACTTTATAGCCATCGCATGTGCAGTTTCTCTTCCAGAGCGATCGTGATCATCCCAATTGTTTGCAGCTAAAACTCCAGGAACGAATATTAAGCATACTAAGCCAATAGCGGGAGCTAATAATTGATGTTTACTAAACTTTTGTAAAGCATTAAATAATGCATAAGCACCAAAACCAATCCAAATAGCAAAGACATAGAAAGAACCAACTACTGAATAGTCACGCTCTCTTGGTTCAAATGGTCTAACGTTCGTATATACTTGAATGGCTAACCCAGTAAACAGGAAAAACACTAATAAGGTCCAGAATAACTTCTTATCCTTATTATATAAAAAGAACAGGCCTATTAACCCTAGAATAAAAGGCAAAAAGTAATACGTATTTCTTGCTTTATTGTTTAGGACATCGCTTGGTAAATTATCTTGAGACAAACCTAAATGCCATTCATCAATAGGCTTAATGCCACTTATCCAATTACCATGCGAATCATATTTTCCTTGAATATCATCTTGTCTTCCAGTGAAATTCCACATAAAATATCGCCAATACATATAACCCAATTGGTATTCTAACATAAAAGCAATGTTAGAGCCTAGCGTAGGTTTTTCAACATTTATATATTGTCCAAATTGTCGCAAGAAACTATGATAATCTTCATAATCCATTAAACCTTGAGCAGCTTTACTTTTTGTTTCTGCTATTATGCCACGTAACTCGTTTTGCATTTGAAATTCAGGTTTTAGATTAAAATCTAAATAGCCTGTATACATCATATAGTTCTCAGCATGTTCTCCACTCCACATTCTTGGGAGAATAGATGCATGCTTTGAATTATAATTTTGAGTGGCGTTTTTAAAATCGTTTACAATGACGTATTCTCCTTTTTCAAAATCTTTTTCATACTTGGGTTTGTCGTCAACATAAGGATTATTTTCATCCAAACCAGAATACATATCTGTAAACTGTGGGCCATAGAACAAGTGTGTTTTTGGGTATTGTTCTAAATTATAATAAGCAAGTAATTCTCTTGCACTCGATGGATTATTTTCATTTATAACAACATTAGCATTCGCACGAATTGGCAACATCAACCAAGTTGAAAATCCAATAATTACGAAAGCCACACACAAGATTCCTGTGTTAAGATGTTTTAATCCTTTCTCTTTTGTGTATTTAATTCCTAAGTAAAATGCAGCAACTAAAATAATACCTGCAATCACAGATCCTGAATTAAAAGGTAATCCAATGGAGTTAACAAAGAAAATTTCCAGAGCACTGAAATATCGAAGAATATTAGGAGCCAATAATTTAAATATGAATAGTAAAATAGCCACTACAACGACATTGGCAAGAATGAAGTTTTTTACCGTGACAGTTTTATAATTTTTAAAGAAATAAATAAGTCCAATAGCTGGAATAGTTAATAATCCCATAAAGTGAACACCAAATGATAATCCGGTTACAAAAGCAATCAAAATAAGCCATTTATTACCACGAGATTTATGCATATCCTGTTCCCAACGCAATCCTAAATAAAACATAATAGCCATAATAAGCGTAGCCATTGCATAAACTTCAGTTTCAACAGCGTTGAACCAAAATGAATCTGTAAAAGCAAATGCTAAACTTCCAACAAGCGCACTTCCTAAAATAGCTTGTCCTTGCGATTTCGTAATAGCTTCAGTAGATGATGCAACAATATTTCTTAATAAAATTGTTATTGACCAGAACATAAACAGAATAGTAAATGCACTAGCGACAGCACTCATCATGTTCATAAGCCAACCTATTTGAGAAGGATCTGTAGAAAATACAGAGAAAAATGCACCTAGCATTTGAAACAAAGGTGCTCCTGGTGGATGGCCTACTTGTAGTTTTGATGATGTTAAAATATATTCTCCAGCGTCCCAAAAACTTACAGTAGGCTCAACTGTAAGCGTAAATGTAATAAGTGCTACTAAAAAAGCTAGCCATCCTAAAATGGTATTCCACTTTTTAAAGTTTAAATCTGTCATAGTGATGAGTTGTTACTGCCGGCGAATTTAAGAATAAATATAGTATACAAGATCATTTTTAAGTAAACGTTAAGGCTTTCATATTATTTTTCTTAAAAAATGTTTGTGCAAATGAAACTTTGTTATAAATTTGCATCCTCTTTTAGAAATTGGCCCATGGTGTAACTGGCAACACGTCTGTTTTTGGTATAGAAGAGTCTAGGTTCGAGCCCTAGTGGGCCAACAAAAAAGTCTTCCTATTGCGGAAGACTTTTTTTGTATTGTAAATTTTCTAATTTAAATTCTAAAAGTAATCACTGGACGTTTAGCATGGTTTACCAAGTCTTCACTGATGCTCCCGTTAAAAAAGTGAGCAATACCTTTTCTTCCGTGAGTACTCATTCCAATAAGTCCTGCGTCAATATGATGAGCGAAATTCAAAATTCCTTTTTCAATAGTGTAATCGTTATAAATATTAATAGTGTAGTTTTTAAAGCGAGAGCCTTTCATAAATTCTTGCATCCTTGAATCTGCTTCATCAGTCGTTAAAAATTTACTTGGTGTATTTATCATTAATAAATGTAATGCTGCATTATTTAATTTTGCAAATTTTATGGCTTTTTTAAATGGTTTTTTGTTTTCTTCTAAAAAATCTGAAGCAAAAATAAAATTTTTCACCTTAAAAATTTTATGATAATTTTTTATTACCAAAACAGGAATGTCACTTGTTCTAACTACTTTTTCGGTATTTGAGCCAATAAACATTTCTTTAAAACCGCTCACGCCATGAGACCCCATGACTATGATATCTATTTTAAATTCTTTACAAGAATCTATAATACCATCAAAAGCTTGATGAAATTTCACTATTTCATGTACTTTAATATTTTTTAAAAACGGCTTTTCAAGCACATCATCAAATCGCTTACGAGCTAATTTCATGTAAAACATAGCCTCTGGTAGATCACTGTGAGTACTTAATGCATCAATTTCATTTACAGGAAGTTCTAGCATGTGAAGCAAGTATATTTCACAATCGTGTTTTTTTGCCAACTGCGATGCCACATGGAGAGCGAAATTTGCTTGAGCTGAAAAATCTGTTGGGACTAATATTTTCTTCATATCTAAATGAGAGATTTATCTTTTAAATTTAGCAAAAAAATTTGACAACTCAACGTTTGCAAAAATCCATTTAAATATTGTATATTTGCAGCGTTGTAAGAAAAAAGAATAAGGAGGGGACGAAAAGTCCCCTCTTTTTATACTTAAAAATGTTTAGAACTAAAGTAAAAACTTTGTTAGATAATTGTCTTGAAGAACGTTCAGATTTATTTCTTATAGATTTTGAGATTCAAGATGACAACACCATTAATGTGGTCATTGATGGAGATAATGGTGTTTTGGTTGAAGACTGTATGCTTGTTAGTCGTGCTATAGAACATAATTTAGATAGGGAAGAAGAAGATTTTTCACTTCAAGTAGCATCAGCAGGAGCAAGTACTCCATTGAGTCATCAAAGACAATATAGAAAAAACATTGGAAGAACTATAGATGTAAAAGCAATAAACAACCAAAAGTTTGAAGCAATGTTGGTAGATGCGAATGAAGATGGCATCAAGTTAGAATGGAAAACAAGAGAGCCTAAACCAATAGGAAAAGGCAAAGTCACTGTGCAAAAAGAAGCAAAGTTGGCTTATAATGATATTATAGAAGCAAAAGTTAAGATAAAATTTTAATCCAGTAGAAGAATTATGGAAAATCTTGCGTTAATTGACTCATTTTCAGAATTTAAAGACGATAAGTTAATAGATCGTGTAACCTTAATGGCGATTTTAGAAGATGTATTTAGAAATGCATTAAAAAAGAAGTTTGGTGATGATGATAATTTTGATATTATTATAAATCCAGATAAAGGAGATTTAGAAATTTGGCGTAATCGTGTGGTAGTAGCAGATGGTGAAGTTGAAGAGCCAAACCAAGAAATATCATTAACAGCGGCGCGTAAAATTGAGCCTGATTTTGAGGTAGGAGAAGATGTGTCTGAAGAAGTAAAACTTATAGACCTTGGTCGACGTGCCATTTTAGCATTGAGACAAAACTTAATATCTAAAATTCACGAACACGATAACACCAACATTTATAAGCAGTTTAAAGATTTAATTGGAGAGATATATACGGCCGAAGTACATCATATTCGTCATAGAGCTATCATTTTATTAGACGATGATGGTAATGAGATTATTTTGCCAAAGGAAAAACAAATCCCTTCAGATTTCTTTAGAAAAGGAGAAAACGTAAAAGGAGTAATTGAAAGTGTTGAGTTAAAAGGTAACAAACCTGCTATTATAATGTCTCGTACATCACCTTCGTTCCTTGAAAAACTATTTGAACAAGAAATCCCAGAAGTTTTTGATGGTTTAATTACTGTTAAGAAAGTGGTTAGAATTCCAGGTGAAAAAGCTAAAGTAGCTGTAGATTCATATGATGATAGAATTGATCCAGTTGGTGCTTGCGTTGGTATGAAAGGCTCGAGAATTCATGGTATTGTTCGCGAATTAGGAAATGAAAACATTGATGTTATTAATTATACTAATAATATCCAATTATATATTACTAGAGCATTAAGTCCAGCTAGAGTAACATCTGTTAAATTAGATGAAGAAAATGGTCGTGCTGAGGTTATTTTAAAGCCTGAAGAAGTTAGTAAGGCTATTGGTAGAGGAGGTCATAACATTCGTTTAGCAGGACAATTAACAGGTTATGAAATTGATGTATTCAGAGAGGGTGTAGAAGAAGATGTTGAGCTTTCAGAATTTTCGGATGAAATCGATGCATGGATTATTGCGGAATTCTCTAAAGTTGGTTTAGATACAGCAAAAAGTATATTAGAAAAAGACGTTGCCGATTTAGTGAAACGCACAGATTTAGAAGAAGAAACAATTAATGAAGTTGTAAGAATTCTTAGAGAAGAATTTGAAGAATAACATATTTAGCATATATTAAAGCAGTTTATGGCTGAAACAATTAGATTAAATAAAGTATTAAGAGAGTTAAACATCTCTATCGATCGTGCTGTTGATTTCCTTGAAACAAAAGGCATTGAGGTAGAGAAGCGTCCAACTACAAAAATCTCAGATAAGGTTTATCAAGTTCTATCTGATGAATTTCAAACAGATGCTAATAAAAAAGTAGCCTCTCAAGAAGTTAGTGAAGCAAAGCAAAAAGAAAAAGAAGCGCTAAGATTTCAGCGCGAAAAGGAAATTGAAGCTAAGTTTCAAAAAGAGGAAGCCTCTAAAAAAGAAGTGGTAAAAGCCAAAACTATTTTAGAAGGCCCAAAGCAAGTTGGTAAAATTGACTTGAATAAGCCTAAAAAGAAAACTGTCGAACCTGTAGCCGAAGTGGCTGCTAAAAAAGTGGAGGTGGTTAAAGAAGAGGAAGCTCCTAAAAAGGAAGAATCTCCAAAGGCGGAAGAAAAAAAGGCAGAAGCACCAATAGAAGAAAAAAAGGAAGTTTCTAAACCCATAGAAAAAAAGGTTGAAGAAATCAAAGTTGAGAAAACAATTACTCCTAAAATTGAAGAACCTGAAGCGCCTAAGGATGATAAAGTAACGACTAAATACCAAAAGCTTTCAGGTCCTAAAATTTCAGGCGATAAAATAGACTTATCTCAATTTAACAAGCCAAAGAAAAAGAAAGAAGAGAAAAAACCAGCTGACAAAAACGCTGATGCTAAGAAAAAGCGTCGAAGAATAAGTAAAGCTGGACCTCCTGGAGGTGGAAATCAAAGTGGTGGCGGAAGAGGTGCTGGAGCTGGAAATAGTAGAGGAGGAAAAGGAAGAGGCGGCCAACGACGTCCGCAAGTAGTAAAAGCAGAGCCAAGTGCTGAAGAAGTACAAAAACAAGTTCGCGAAACCTTAGAAAAACTTCAAGGAAAAACAAGTAAAGGAAAAGGAGCGAAATATAGAAGAGACAAAAGAGATCAACATAGAGAACAAACCGAAAAAGATTTACAACAGCAAGAAGCAGAAAGTAAAATATTAAAAGTAACAGAATTTGTTACGGCAAGTGAAGTTGCTACTATGATGGATGTGTCTGTAACTCAAATTATTTCGGCATGTATGTCTTTAGGAATGATGGTAACAATGAACCAGCGTTTAGATGCTGAAACATTATCAATTGTTGCTGACGAATTTGGTTATGAAGTTGAATTTGTAACTTCTGATATTGAAGAATCTATTCAAGAAGTTAAAGATAAACCAGAAGATTTATTACCGCGAGCGCCAATTGTTACTGTAATGGGACATGTTGATCATGGTAAAACATCTCTTCTAGATTATATTCGTCAAGAGAATGTAATTGCAGGAGAGTCTGGAGGGATTACTCAACATATAGGTGCTTATGGTGTAGAATTAGAAGGCGGTCAAAAAATAGCATTCTTAGACACTCCAGGTCACGAAGCATTTACAGCAATGCGTGCTCGTGGTGCGCAGATAACAGATATTGCGATAATTGTTGCAGCAGCAGATGATAATATAATGCCACAAACCAAAGAAGCTATCTCGCATGCCCAGGCAGCAGGGGTTCCTATAGTTTTTGCTATTAATAAAATAGATAAGCCAGATGCAAATCCGGAAAAAATAAAAGAAGGATTGGCCCAAATGAACTTATTAGTTGAAGATTGGGGAGGAAAAATCCAATCTCATGATATTTCAGCCAAAGTAGGAACCGGAGTAAAAGAATTACTAGAAAAAGTATTACTAGAAGCTGAATTATTAGAGCTTAAAGCAAATCCAAATAAACCTGCACAAGGAACTGTTGTTGAAGCATTTCTTGATAAAGGTCGTGGATATGTATCAACAATACTCGTACAAGCGGGAACTCTAAAAGTTGGAGATTATGTACTGGCCGGAAAAAATAGTGGAAAAGTAAAAGCGATGCACGATGAGCGTGGACATGATGTTATATCAGCGGGACCATCAACTCCAGTATCTATATTAGGATTAGATGGAGCACCTCAAGCTGGTGATAAGTTTAGTGTATTTGAAGATGAGCGTGAAGCAAAACAAATTGCGGCAAAACGCACACAACTTCAAAGAGAACAATCAGTAAGAACGCAACGTCATATTACATTAGATGAAATAGGACGTCGTATTGCACTTGGAGATTTTAAAGAATTAAACGTGATTCTTAAAGGTGATGTTGATGGTTCTGTGGAAGCATTAACAGATTCTTTCCAAAAACTATCTACTGAAGAAATACAAGTTAATATTATTCATAAAGCAGTTGGAGCTATTACAGAAAGTGATGTGTTACTGGCTTCAGCATCTGATGCTGTTATTATTGGATTTAATGTGCGTCCAATGGGTAATGCACGTCAAATAGCAGATAAGGAAGAAATAGACATCAGAATGTACTCTATTATCTATGATGCTATTAATGATCTAAAAGATGCTATGGAAGGAATGTTGTCTCCGGTATTTAAAGAAGAAATTACTGGAACAGCTGAAATTAGAGAAACATTTAAAATTTCTAAAATTGGGACTATTGCGGGTTGTATGGTTACTGATGGAAAAATATTCCGAAATTCAAGTATAAGAATAATTAGAGAAGGTGTAGTGATTTATACTGGGGAATTATCCTCTTTAAAACGTTTTAAAGATGATGCAAAAGAAGTTTCTAAAGGATATGATTGTGGTATACAAGTAAAAAATTACAATGATATTTTTGAAGGCGATGTTATTGAGGCATTCCAAGAAGTAGCTGTAAAAAAGAAACTTAAATAGAATTTATATAAACAAAAAAAGCGACCTTGGTCTCTTTTTTTTATACTATACTGTTATACTAATCCTTCTTAGGTTTAAAATAAAAAGCATTAGCAAACTTTCGCTTTATTTTCACCAGAGCACGATCAGCTTCCAAGCGTGTTTTAAAATTTCCTACCCAAATTTTGTAGTTAGGTGTTTCAAACTCTTTTGTTGAGGTCCATTCGCCAAAAGAACTCCTAAATTCAGTTTGAGCCATTTCCGCACCTCCTCGATTACCACTGTAAATTTGAATTTTATAATTTGATTCTGAGGCATTAACTTCTTTTTTTGCTCTTAATAAGGCATCAATTTTACTATTTTGATTTATTTCTACAGTACCTTCTTGAGCAAATACATTTACACTTAAAAAGAGTGAAATAAGAACTGCAAAACTTAAGGCTTTATACTGATTTTTTATCATCTTAATTTGTGTTTAGTGCAAATGTAAAGCATATCAACGAAACCATCTGCAAATTTATTATTTAGAATGTTTATAAATTATAAATTAACGCTTCTCTAACATTTCTAAAATCGACTTTAAATGTTACTTTTGTGCGAGATTTTTATAACCGAACATTTTTCTTTTATGAAAAAATCGTACCAAAGTTTGGAAGACAATTCTACTAACAATATGAAACAGGTGAAATACCATAACTTAACCGCCAAAACACTACTGTTTGGTTTAGTTTTTTTATTAACTTTTTCTTCAACATTATTTGCTCAAGATGGAGACCCTGTAAAAGGGAAATCCCTTTTTAATGCCAATTGTGCAGCATGTCATCAATTAGATAAGAAAATGACAGGCCCTGCGCTTCGAGGTGTAGAGGCAAGATTAGATGAGCAAGGTTTAGATAGAGCATGGATAAGTGCATGGATTCGCAACAGCGCGGCTGTTGTGAAATCTGGCGATGCTTATGCGAATAAAATTTATACTGAGTATAATGGTGCTGCAATGACAGCTATGCCTCAACTTTCAGATCAAGATATCAGTGATATTCTTGCTTATACGGCCGAAGAAAAAGCAGAACCGGCTGCAAATGCTGGTGGAGCAGGAACTGCGGTTGGTCAAACTACAATAGAACCTGGAATATCCAATAATTTAATCCTAGGTGCATTAGCCGTACTATTTATGCTATTGGCTTTCGGGTTAATTTTAGTAAATAAAACATTACGTCGTTTTGCAGAAGCAAATAATGTTGAAATTGCTGAAGCTACCAAACGAAAGTCAGTTTGGAAAGCATTTGTACAAAATCAATTCTTAATGCTAGTAACTGCTATTTTCTTTTTGTTGGCTAGTGGTTATTTTGCATATGGTTATTTGATGCAAGTTGGTGTAGATCAAGGTTATCAGCCAGTGCAACCAATACACTTTTCACATAAAATACACGCTGGAGATAATGGTATTGATTGTAAGTATTGTCACTCTTCTGCAAGAGTAAGTAAAACATCCGGAATACCTTCATTAAATGTATGTATGAATTGTCATAAATCTATTTATGAATACAATGGTGAAACTACAGCTGAGTATGATAAGGATTTCTACGATGGTGAAATCAAAAAACTATATACAGCTGCTGGTTGGGATGATGCTGAGCAACAATATACTGGAGAAACACAACCTGTTAAATGGGTGAGAATACATAATCTTCCTGATTTCGCATATTTTAATCATTCGCAACACGTTACAGTTGCTGGATTAGAATGTCAAACATGTCATGGACCTGTTGAAGAAATGGAAATCATGTATCAATACTCGCCATTAACTATGGGATGGTGTATAAATTGTCACAGAGAAACGAATGTGAAAGTTCAAGACAACGAGTATTACACAAAAATACACGAACAATTATCAAAAAAATATGGTGTTGACCAACTTACTGCTGCTCAAATGGGTGGATTAGAATGTGGAAAATGTCATTACTAAAATATTAAGAAGTTAATTTTAATTATAATATGTCATCAAACAAGAAATACTGGAAAAGTGTTGAAGAGCTAAATGAAAATGGAAGCTCAGTTGTTGAGGCGCTAAAGCACAAAGAATTTGTTCAAGAAATTCCTGTCGATGAATTTTTAGGAGATAAAGAAACATTAGAATCTTCTTCTACAACACGTCGTGATTTCTTAAAATACGTTGGCTTTAGCACTGCTGCTGCGTCTTTAGCGGCTTGCGAAGGGCCAGTAATTAAATCAATTCCTTACGTAGTGCAGCCAGATCAAATTATTCCTGGAGTTGCTAACTACTACGCATCAACTATTGCAAATGGATACGATTTTGCTAGTGTATTAGTAAAAACACGTGAAGGTCGCCCAATTAAAATTCAGAATAATGACCTCGCTTCTACTAATGGTGGTGCAAATGCAAGGGTAAATGCTTCTGTTTTAGATTTGTATGATAGTCTTAGAGTTGCTAACCCAAAGAAAAATGGAGAAGATAGCTCATGGATTGAGTTTGATGCCGATACTACTAGTGGACTTAATGCAGCTGTAGCATCTGGAAAAGATATAGTATTATTAACACAAACTTTTGCAAGTCCATCAACTTCAAAATTAATTTCTGAATTTAAAGAAAAATATGGTAATGTTCGTCATGTAGTTTATGATGCAATTTCAGAATCTGCTGCTGCTGATGCATACCAAAATAAATATGAAGAACGTGGTTTGGCTAATTACGATTTCTCTAAAGCAATGACCATTGTTTCTATTGGAGCTGATTTCTTAGGAGATTGGCAAGGTGGAGGGTTTGATTCCGGATACTCAAAAGGACGTGTTCCAAATCATGGGAAAATGTCTCGTCATATTCAGTTTGAATCAAACATGAGTTTAACTGGAGCAAATGCAGACAAGCGTGTTCCTCTTAAACCAAGTGAGCAAAAAGTTGTTTTAGCAAAATTATATGGTAAAATTACTGGAAATTCAGTTTCAGGAAGTTTACCTTCACATATTGAAGAAGCTGTAAATACCTCAGCATCTGAGTTGTTAAAGGCAGGAAGCGACGCAGTTGTGGTTACTGGAATTCAAGATGTAAATGCTCAAACATTAGTGCTAGCTATTAACGAAGCATTATTAAGTAAGGCATTTGACCCTAAAACACCAATAAAAACAAGACAAGGAAATAACGCTGAAGTATCAAAATTAATTACTGATATGAATGCTGGAACTATTGGAGCTCTTATCATGAGTGGTGTAAATCCAGCTTACAGCTTACCAAATGCAGCAGATTTTATTTCAGGTTTAGAGAAAATAGGCATGAGTGTTTCATTTACTATGAAAGAAGATGAGACAGCAACAAATGTTCAATATATAGCTGCAGCGCCTCATTATTTAGAATCTTGGGGAGATACTGAAATTAAAAAAGGACATTATGGTTTAGTTCAACCAGCAATTCGTCCGTTATTTGATACAAAACAATTTCAAGATGCTTTATTAATGTGGAATAGCAATGATGCTACTTACCACGATTATATTAAAGATAATTGGAATACTAATATATTAGGTGGTTCTTCTTGGAATCAAGCATTACATGATGGTGTATTTGTTGGTGCAACTAATGCTACAGAAGACACATCAGATAATGATGATGAAACGACTGAAACTCCACTCTTAACTGACTTAAGTGCGATAGCTAGTATTTTGGCTTCAACAGTGTCTTCAGGTATGGAGTTAACATTATATCCTAAAACAGGAATGGGAGATGGTCAACAAGCCAATAACCCGTGGTTACAAGAATTTCCAGATCCTTTAACAAGAACTACTTGGGATAACTACGTAACAATTTCTGAAGTAGATGCTAAGGAATTAGGTTTATGGCTTGAACCAAGTACATTCTTTAATCAAAGTAGCCATGATGCTGCAGGTGGATTAAACGGAAAATATGCTAATGTAACGGTAAATGGTGTTACAGTTATAGCTCCTGTAATTATTCAACCAGGTCAGGCAAATGGAACCGTTGGTTTATCATTTGGTTATGGTAGAACTCTAGGATTAAAATCTGAGATGCAAACAGGAGTAAATGCATTTCCATTATATACAAACTTCAGCCCAAACCAAAATGTAACTATCGAAGCTACTTCTGGGAAGCATGAATTTGCTTGTGTACAATTGCACAATACGTTAATGGGACGTGGTGATATTATTAAGGAAACAACATTAGAAGTATTTAATACTGAAAAAGCTAGTGTTTGGAATCCGATGCCAATGGTATCCTTAAATCACCAAGAAACTCCAGTAACATCACCAGACGTTGATCTTTGGGATGAGTTTGATCGTTCTATAGGTCATCATTTCAATTTGTCAGTAGATTTGAATGCATGTACAGGATGTGGAGCATGTGTAATTGCATGTCATGCAGAAAATAATGTACCTGTAGTAGGTAAAGAAGAAATTCGACGTAGTCGTGATATGCACTGGTTACGTATAGATAGATATTATTCATCAGAAGATTCATTTGAAGGTGATGATACCAAGAAAGATAATATTAAAGGTTTAGGAAGTTCACTAAGTACATTTGGCGAAATGGAATCTCCATCAGCTAATCCTCAAGTGGCTTTCCAACCAATAATGTGTCAACATTGTAATCATGCACCTTGCGAGACTGTATGTCCAGTGGCAGCAACGTCACATGGTCGACAAGGACAAAATCACATGGCTTACAACCGTTGTGTAGGTACAAGATATTGTGCAAATAACTGTCCATATAAAGTACGTCGTTTCAACTGGTTCTTATATAATGGTAATGATGAGTTTGATTTCCATATGAATGATGATTTAGGTCGTATGGTTATTAATCCAGATGTCACTGTAAGATCTCGTGGAGTTATGGAGAAATGTTCGATGTGTATTCAAATGACACAGAAAACAGTTCTCGATGCAAAACGTGATGGAAGAGAAGTGAAACCAAATGAATTTAAAACGGCTTGTTCTGCTGCATGTAGTAATGGAGCAATGAAGTTTGGAGATATCAATGTTAAAGATAACGATATCACAGCATTAAAAGATGATGAAAGAGCGTATCACTTACTTGAAAGTGTTGGTACTAAGCCAAATGTGGTGTATCAAACTAAAGTAAGGAATACAAACAAAGTATAATTAATTAAGAAACAATTATAAAAAGATTATGGCGTCTCATTACGAAGCACCTATTAGAAGACCTTTAGTTACGGGAGAAAAATCGTACCACGATGTATCTGTGGACGTTGCAGCTCCAGTTGAAGGGAAAGCAAACAAATCTTGGTGGATTGTATTTTCAATTGCATTAGCAGCTTTCCTTTGGGGAATAGGCTGTATAATTTATACAATTTCAACAGGTATTGGAACTTGGGGATTGAATAAAACCGTAGGTTGGGCTTGGGATATTACTAACTTCGTTTGGTGGGTTGGTATTGGTCACGCCGGAACACTTATTTCTGCAGTACTATTACTATTCCGTCAAAAATGGAGAATGGCAATTAACCGTTCTGCTGAAGCAATGACAATTTTCTCAGTGATTCAAGCAGGTTTATTCCCAATTATTCACATGGGACGACCATGGTTAGGCTATTGGGTATTACCAATTCCAAACCAATATGGATCACTTTGGGTGAATTTTAACTCACCATTACTTTGGGATGTATTTGCAATTTCTACGTATTTATCAGTGTCCATGGTATTCTGGTGGACAGGTTTGTTACCTGATTTTGCAATGATTCGTGATAGAGCTGTAAGACCTTTCCAAAAGAAAATATATTCATTATTAAGTTTTGGGTGGACCGGTAGAGCAAAAGATTGGCAACGTTTTGAAGAAGTATCTTTAGTACTTGCTGGTTTGGCAACACCTTTAGTACTTTCAGTACATACAATTGTATCTATGGACTTTGCTACTTCAGTTATTCCTGGATGGCATACAACCATATTCCCACCATATTTTGTTGCAGGTGCAATTTTCTCTGGATTTGCTATGGTAAACACACTTCTTATCATAATGAGAAAAGTGTGTAGCTTAGAAGATTATATTACTGTTCAGCATATAGAGTTAATGAACATAGTTATTATGTTAACAGGTTCTATTGTTGGTGTAGCTTACATTACTGAGTTGTTTATTGCATGGTATTCAGGAGTAGAGTTTGAGCAATATGCATTCTTAAATAGAGCAACAGGACCTTATGCATGGGCTTATTGGATGATGATGTCTTGTAATGTATTCTCTCCGCAATTTATGTGGTTCAAGAAATTAAGAACAAGTATTATGTTCTCATTCTTTATATCAATTGTGGTAAACATAGGAATGTGGTTTGAACGCTTTGTAATTATTGTAACTTCATTACATAGAGATTACCTTCCATCTTCATGGTCAATGTTCTCTCCAACATTTGTTGATATTGGAATATTTATAGGAACTATAGGATTCTTCTTCGTATTATTTTTATTGTACGCTAGAACTTTCCCAGTAATTGCTCAAGCAGAAGTAAAAACAATTTTGAAATCTTCAGGCGAGCGATATAAGAAAATTAGAGAAGCAGGTAAGAGCTTAGTAGGAACAGGGTCAGATACTAGAACTTCTGATAAATCTAAAAACGAAAAGTAGCATATGGAAACTTCTAAAGTAATTCACGCTATATATACAGATGATGATGTATTGATGTCTGCCGTTAAAAAGGTTAAGGCTGCTAAACATCATATTGAGGAAGTATATACACCTTTTCCAGTGCATGGACTAGACAAGGCTATGGGATTAGCACCTACACGAATTGCAATTGCAGCATTCATGTATGGATGCATTGGTCTAGCAGTTTCAATTGTAATGATGAATTTTATAATGATTGATGATTGGGCTCAAAATATTGGTGGTAAACCAAGTTTTAGTTACATAGAAAACATGCCAGCTTTTGTGCCAATTATGTTTGAAATGACAGTGTTTTTCTCAGCGCATTTAATGGTTATTACTTTTTATTTAAGAAGTAGAATGTGGCCATTTAAAAAGGCTGAAAATCCAGATCCTAGAACTACTGACGACCATTTTTTAATGGAAATTCCAGTTCATGGAAATATAAAAGATTTAGAAGCATTGCTTGTTGAAACTGGAGCAGTTGAAATTAATATCATAGAAAAAGAAGCACACTAGAGATATGAAAGGCTTAATAAAAATAACACTAGTTGTAATGATAATGATAGTTATAGTATCATGTAAAAAAGATACGAGACCAAACTATCAATTTATGCCAAACATGTATGCACCTGTAGGTTATGAAACTTATGGCGAATATGATGTATTTCCTGGAGAGCAATCTGCTATGTTGCCTGCAGAAGGAACAATAGCAAGAGGATATTCACTCTTTGATTATGGTAATTCAAATGAAGAATTCTTAAGAGCTAAGGCAGAGTTAGTGAGTCCTATAGATTCATCTCAAGTAGATTTAAATAGGGGTAAAGAACTATATGATATATATTGCGGAATTTGCCATGGAAATAAAGGTGACGGACAAGGTAACCTTGTAAAGAGAGAAAAAATATTAGGTATTCCAAGTTATGCTGATGTTGGAAGAGCTATTAATGAAGGTAGTACTTACCATACGATTTATTATGGGAAGAATGCAATGGGTTCATATGCTAATCAATTAAATGAAGAAGAACGTTGGCAAGTTGTAGCTTATGTACTTAAGTTAAAATCAGATTTAGAGAAATAATAATATTAGATAAAGATTATTACAGAATAATATGTACACGTTATCAAATAGATTAAAAATATTTTCAGTAGCACTAATCGTTTTAGGTTTAGCAGCATGGCTATATAGTTATTCGGCTTCACACGTTACGATTGAAGAAGTTAAAGTAATGCTAGCTGAAGAGGCATCTCATGGTGGTGGTCATGAAGCTGCTGCAGACACACATGCTGTATCTGAAGACACTCATGCGGCCACAACAGATTCTCATGAGTCTGAAGGACATGAAAGTGCAGATGCTCATGATGATGAACATGCTGAACATGTAATGCATCAAATACACAATAGACCTTACTCAGCACTATATATTGCAGCATTCTTTTTCTTTATGATTGCTCTAGGAGTTTTAGCATTTTATGGTATTCAATATGCATCGCAAGCAGGTTGGTCTCCAGTGCTGTTTAGAGTAATGGAAGGAATAACTTATTATGTTTTACCTGGTGGTTTAATAGTTTTAGCTATAGCACTTTGGGCTGGCGATCATATATTTATTTGGATGGATCCAGAAGTTGTTGCTCATGATGAATTGATTCAAAATAAATCGGGTTGGTTAAATAGATCAGCATTTGCTATTAGAGGATTAATATTTCTTGGTGGTTGGAGTTTATACAGATATTTTTCAAGAAAATTTTCACTTGCACAAGATAATGCTGACGTAAATGACAACAGAAACTTTAAAAAGAATTTCCGTATCTCTGCTGCATTCTTAGTATTCTATATTTACACTGAATCTATGATGTCTTGGGATTGGATTATGAGTGTAGATCCACACTGGTTTTCTACATTATTTGGATGGTATGTATTTGCTAGTATGTTTGTAAGTGGAATTACAGTTATAGCATTAGTTACAATATACCTTAAATCTAAAGGGTTAATGGAGTTTGTAAACGATAGTCATATGCATGATTT
>Ga0075467_10000144_pt1 | contig 51141 bp, 48 predicted proteins | sample DEB08_DNA_9_FD_75067 | JGI IMG/M metagenome (GOLD analysis project Ga0075467, IMG submission 75067) | Aqueous microbial communities from the Delaware River and Bay under freshwater to marine salinity gradient to study organic matter... | ecosystem: Environmental > Aquatic > Marine > Coastal ... | reverse complement strand
TGAGAACTCCGTTCTTATCAACAGCATGTACATGGAAATACCGTTTGCCTAAATCGATTCCTAATACTTTAATGGTCATGATGACTCGCCTCGTGTGGTTGAACTCACGACCTAGTTTATTAGCCTAGGTGGGGCGAGTCATCTCATTAGACCTGACCCCCTTCGTTTCGTGCATAAGGTGTGGGTTCAAATAGAAACCGAGGCTCTATGTCAGAAATGGATGTCCAATATAGTTTTTGTTAGGTTTTTTTATAGCTGAATTCTTTGCCATAAATACATTTATATTTAAGTTCTAGATCAATTCCATCAAAAAAAATATCTAGTTTATTCTGGAGCTCTTCGCCTGAGCCATTTAGGTCAAACTTAAAAATTTCTATAGATTTCCCTGGAAGCAATGCTGTTCCATTTGCTATTGCCGTTGCATGCCAACCCTGTTCTTGCATTAAATTTATATTTCCATTCTCAAAAAAAGTCACAAAGTCTTCTAATTTTTTTAATTCACTAGAGAATTTAGAAGATTTCAATTTCATACACTGAATAATAGCTGGGCCTACACCATTATTCGAAACTTCTAGAGTAGCGAATCCGTTCTTAACCACTCCAGATGTAGCAAGAATAAAGGGCCTAACTGATAATCTATTATGGCGTCGAGCTATCACAGCTTGCCATAAAGATGTCACAAGAGCCAGTAGGGCAACGCATACAGCGGATACTGCAATTATGTCGGTATTTGTCATTGAGCTTTCCATGTATTTCCGATGCAGCAACTTGTTATGTTTATGATATATAAGCCTTTGCTACTTTTAAAAACATAAGTAGTGACGGGTAGGCTAAAGCTAAAAAACCAGCTATATAAAACAAAAACACTGCTGTTCTAGCAATTATTTTTGATTGATTTTCAGACTTCCAATATAAAAATAAAAGATCTGTTATGGCTGCATTTTTTTTAAAACCAGCATCATCATTCGCAATAAGCCAACCGTTTTCATATGAAGCAAGTATTTCTTGGAGGTTTTTTGTAATTACTTTTTTATTTTTATCAAGTTGAGAGGATATATGTTTAACACGTTTTTCGGTCATAAATGCCGTTTCCTCTCGAACATACTCTCTATTAGAAGCATATTCCTTAATTATTTTAGGGCAAAATATTTGGTAAACAATAGATCCAATACCTAGGAATGTTAGACCAAAATAGAAATAATACATTCTAGTTTTTGATTCTGATGAAACACTACTACTAGATGGTTTATCAGAACTTTCTATAACTTCCGAAAATATTTGACCAGATATTTCAAACAAATTTATTAAATGTTCATTGAATAGAATGAGGTATCCGAAAATTGGCACTAGAATTGTAAGGCTAACAATTTTAGAACGACCGATTTTCGTTACATTTGCCCATTCTGAGGCTTTCAGTATCATTGAGTTATTCCTTTAAACATAGACCGTTAAAATGGGCGCGCGTTTTCTGCGCGTCCGAGCACACGAAGTGTGCGGCAGTTTTTGACCTTGTATGATCTTGTTAATCATCTACAGATTGAGGCTTTTTAATTTTGACCATGCCCGGCATAGTAAAGACATAGAGCAAAAATAACTCAGTGAATGATTGAATACTTTCTGCAAATTCTTTAGTTACTGGTTCTTCTTCATGTGCCGATTCATTACCTTCTTGTCGTATTATATGAGCCCAATCTTTAAGTTCACGTGTAATAATTCCTTGATCAGCCAATGCTTCTATACGTTTATATAAATTTCCTTCACCTTCTGGGTGTATCTTTTTTACAGAAACCTCAAGAACTTTGCGCGACATAATCGCAGATGAATCATAGTTATCACCACGAAGTGCGAAAATCGATTGAGAATAAAAATTTTCTATATTTTCAGGCAAATATTTAGGAGTCTCTTTTTCTACCTTTCTGGGATACTCGTTAACAATTCTAAAATATTTACACGAAGGAATATCCCCTTTGTAGTCATGAGGGTTCGTATGTGTATTATCTTCCACTTCAACAAAATAACCACCATGACAGCCGTTACACTGAAGTGCCGTAAACCACCTGTTATCAACTAATTGAGCTGCGAAAGAACGAAAAGCCATAGACTTCGCATAACAATGTGGACAATTCCTCTTTATGGTTCCCATTTAGATATCCTTGTTGGTATAACAGCTTATTATGGCGCACGCTCGATACCCAGCTAGACTTGCTCTAACCAAACTCCCGTATCTAACTGTATTTTCTGATTCTTCTTTCATTTAAATCCTTTTTTATAGAGCGAAATCAAGCTTGCTCGGTTTCCATCATATTGTTACGGGTGGATCTTCTTACGACATACCGAAAGCTATTGTTTTGCAATACAAAGCTATAATAGTCAGATGCTAAACGCGCAGCATCCAGTACGGCAAAGTGTCTAATTGAGTTGCGCTTCAGCTTCTCCACCTGCCAAACCATCACTGAACCGCCAACACCAGATCAACTTCCGAACGCATTTCCTCACTCATCGGCCCGACTTTCGAAGCGAAGTGCTTAACGGTTTTGCCGTCGGCTGATACTAGATACTTATTAAAGTTCCAGCCTGGTTGCTGGCCGGTTTGCTGGCTTAGCATTTTGAATACTTTATTAGCGTTTTCACCGCGCACTGAGCTGGGCTCGAGCATTGTAAAGGTAACGCCGTAGTTGACGTAGCAGACGTCGGCGACTTTTTCGCTGTCGCTGTGTTCTTGTTTAAAATCGTTTGACGGGAAGCCAATAATGGCGAGTTTATCGCCGTAGGTTTGGTGGAGTTTTTCTAAGTCTTTGAACTGTGGGGTAAAGCCGCATTGGCTTGCTGTATTTACAACTAATAGTGCTTTACCCGAAAACTGCTGGCAAAATTCAATTTTTTCGGCCGAGCGTAGCTTTGTGGCGCTGAAGTTGAGCAGCTCGTGACAGTCGGTGCTTGCTGTCGCTGGCGTGCTTAGCAGTGACGATGTTAGCAGTGCTATCGTGGCGAGTGTAAACCTAGAAACCTCAGTCGAAACACGAAAGTCTGCACAACTCTTTAATGTGCCTAAGAAATTCATAAAAGTGTTCATCACCAACAAGGTGACTTCACATTTTCTGAATTGCTTATCCACATCAATTAGTTGCACATCTTTTTCGCGTTCAACTGAGATTTCTAGATTAAAGGAAGATATGGCGTTCATGGTTTCTTACATAAAATATTTATAATAACTCTACGCTACCACTCGTTTGTCAGCGTTATGTAAATTTTGACCTCAGCGAGAGTATTAAGTTTGCATATCAAACGCCGTTTCTAAGCCTAAATATGCTTTTAACCCTGAATCTGAACCAATACCACCATATGACTAAGCTAGCAAAACCTGAACTCTCTGAGGGTGATATTTCACGTGTTATTGAGATGGCATGGGAAGACCGTACCCCGTTCGAGGCGATTTAAACCCGGATTATGTAATAGAACTCTACTGCGGCCCAAAATATCGTTGAAAATAAGGGCTTGCTCGACTATTTCCACTCACCATAGAACGACTATGGCTCGCGGTAATAATCTTGTGCGAGCCCTTATTTTCTTTGATCTTTAGAGCCTCGCTACGACTTCTATTACATAATCCGGGTTAAACCAGCTATGCCTTGTCTGAGTCGCAGGTGATTAAGTTGATGCGCAAAGAGATGAAAACCAGCTCGTTCAAAATGTGGCGTGAGCGGGTTACCAGTCGCAAAACCAAGCATCTTTCTAAGCGCTCGTTTAAGGTAGGGCGTGCGCATTGCCCTACCCAGTATAAACGTGGCTAAACATTCCTCAGCTAAAGCCTAATCTAGGTCGCTAACAATTCATCTTGTTCTTGTGATTCTTGTAGCTCCTGTGGGTCTGGCTTGTGCTCAGAGGCAAGAACTAGATATACCGCAGGTAATACCACTAAGGTAAAGAATGTGCCAACCAGCATGCCGGCAACCAAAATGATACCAATGCTGTTACGCGCTTCTGCACCCGCACCTGAGACTAACACCAGCGGAAAGTGACCGAGCACGGTTGCGCCAGTGGTCATTAATACCGGCCGCAAACGTGTTTCAGCGGATTGTTTGATGGCGGTTAATTTGTCAGCGCCTTGTTTTTGTAATTGGTTAGCAAACTCAACGATTAAGATTCCGTTTTTAGCGATCAGACCTACCAGGGTTATAAAACCGACTTGCGAATAAATATTGATGGTTGTGAAGTCTAGAAATGCGAACAACATAGCGCCTGACAGGGCTAATGGTACCGAGCCTAGTAGCACCACCAAAGGGTCTCGAAAACTGTTGAATTGAACCGCTAAGACTAAAAACACAAATACTAAGGCAATAAGCAGTACGCCTTCCAGGGTGTTACCTTCTAATCTGATCTGACGGGATTCGCCAGCGTAGTCGATGTCGTAGTTTGCTGGCAAAATCTCTGCGGCCGCTTTCTCTAGTGCCGCTAAGCCTTGCTCTTTAGTGGTTCCGGGAATCACTTCTCCGAAGATACGAAAGGCGTTTTTTTGTGCGAACTTTGTCAAGGCTCTGGGCGCTGTTTCAGTTTCTAAGGTGGCAATGCTGCTCAGTGAGATCAATTCCCCAGACGGTGTTCGCAATTGAATATTGAGAATGTCGTTAGGGTTAACCTTTTGCTGATCTTGGATCATCGGTATCACTCGGTAAGCACGGCCGTCTTGATCATATCGATTAACGAAGTTGCCAGAAAGATAGGTGCCAAGTTGGCGACTGACTCCGGCTAAGTCCATGCCGAGGTCGGCAATTAATTCACGATTCAGCTTCAGTCTGGCTTGTGGTAGATCGATTTTCAGGTCGGTGTCAGCGAATAAAAACTTGTTACTGGTAAGCGCTGCATCGACCATCTGCTCTGCGTAAGGTCTCATGCCTTCAAACGAGTCGGTGCTTAACACCACCAGCTCTACCGAAAAATTACCCGAGGTTGGCAGTGCTGATTCTAATACTGGAAATGCTTTTAAACCGGGTATTTGAGACAGTGACCCAAAGGCTTTCCAGAACATCTCATGTACGCTCTCGTCTCGCTCAGATAAGGGCACGAAGTCTACGCCACCAAACGCGCCGCTTGGGTTGACCACTTGCCACATGAATTTCGCACCTTCTAGTTGCTTCATGGTTTGCACCACTTGGTCCATATGATGGGTGGTGTATTCTAATGACGCGTCAGGCGGTGACTGAACAATGACGTTGATACTTGATTGGTCTTCGGTTGGTGCGAGTTCTTTCAGTGAAAAAAGGTAGAACGGCACGGTTAGTAGGGTAAAGAAGATGGCGATGCACAGCACTTGGGTTTTATAGTCTATGGCGAGATCAAGGACCTTGCTGTAGCGATGCTGAAGGTTAGCGAACATGGCATTAACTTTCAGTGTAAAACGACCTTCTTCGCCGCCTTCAGGGCAGGCGTAGGCGCTCATAATCGGCGACAGAGTAACCGCGACAAAGCCTGATATCAAAACCGCTATCGCTAGGGTGAAGGCGAACTCTTTAAACAGCGCGCCGGTCAAGCCAGAGAGCAAGCCGATGGGTGCGTATACCGCAGCCAAGGTAATTGTCATGCTGACTATTGGGGCGAACAATTGCCGTGAGCTGGTGAGCGCCGCTTGCAGTCGCGTCATGCCGCTGCGCATGTGTCTCGCCACGTTTTCGACCACCACAATCGCGTCGTCGACGACTAAGCCAACCGATAAAACAATCGCCAATACTGTCAGTAGGTTAAGGGTAAAGCCCATTAACGTCATTGCCGCAACCGCTCCCAATAGTGAGATAGGGATGGTAATCAGCGGCACCAGCGCGGTTCGTATCGAACCCATCATCAATAGTACGACTAAGCCGACTAATAGTATGGTTTCGATCAGGGTTATAAAAATTTCTTTAAGTGCGCTGCGCATATACAGCGTGCCATCAAAACCATCGGTGATGCTCAAGCCTTTTGGTAACGTGGCATTAATCTCCTCCAGCATTACATAGAGCTGATCACCAATTGCAATTTCGTTGGCGCCAGGCAGCGGCCACACTGAGATGTAGAGCACTTCACTTTCGTCAATTCTGGCGGTTACTTCGCCCTCAGCTTCGTCGATCAATATGTCAGCAATATCGCGCAGGAATACTTGTGTGCCATTGCTTTGTTTAACCACCAGCCGTTCGAAATCGGCGACTGAGCTGAGCGATGTATCGGTTAATAAGCTGATTCGTTGATACTGGTTTTCAGCTTGGCCTACCGTGGCGATTAAGTTGTTTGCGCGCAATGCCGCCGAAACTTCGTCGGCGGATAAATCATAGGCGGCCAGCTTTAATGGATCTATCCATATGCGCATCGCTGGTTGGCGGCTACCTTCAAGCCCGATTCGTTGAACTCCAGGAATCGCGGTTAGCGCCGGGGTTACGTTGCGAGACAGATAGTCGGTGGCTTCAAAGCGCGAAATATCGGCGACTTCTTGATCATAATTAACCGTGAGATAGAAAATGGCAAACGGTCGGTCAGCGCGCACCACTTCAACCGATGGGTCTTGTGCGCCTTCCGGTAATTCGAAGCGGATTTGATCTAACCTTGAGGAGAGCTCGGCCAAGGCTCCGGTGCTGTCTTCATTGAGCTTTAACCAAACGGTTACAGAGCTTATACCTGGAGTGCTGCGAGAATCAATGTAGTCGACGCCTGGCACGGTAGCGGCAACGCGCTCGATAGGTTCGGTAATAAAACCCTTAACTGTCTCGGCCGACGCGCCGATATAGGGAGTGGTTATTTGTAATGATGCACTTGAGATGCGCGGAAACTGCAGTATTGGCAAGTCGAGAGCCGCGCGTATTCCAATTAACACCAGAGCCAGTGACAACACCACGGCTAATACCGGTCGTTTGGAAAAAACGTCCATGACAGATGCTTTGGTCTTATTCACTGGTGCTGGCCTCTGACTCTGTCGGCGCGTCTATTGTGCTGGGTACTACTATGCTGGGTACTAGGTTTAATTCAAGGTCAGGTTCAACGCTGGTTGGCTCTTCCTTCTCAGCCGAGGACTCTGGAGGTTGCGGTAATTTCCCGGCCTCTATTTCCTCTTCGCTGCTTAGATTGTCGATCGTGCTCTGATCGCTAATGCTCACAGTGACTGAGTTCTCATTGGCTGAGCTTGCAGCGCCGTCACCCGACAAATTCACCAGTAGACCTTCTCGCAGCTTATAAGCGCCGACCGTTGCTACGGTCATGCCTTCTGATAGGTCGGCTTGCAAAATCGTTTGATATTGCTCTTTAGCAAGCACCGTAACTGGCTGTCGTTTTGCTCTCCATTGCTGAGATTGTTGCTCAAGGAAAAACACATAGCTGCCAAAACTGTCAAAGCGTACTGCGGTGCTCGGTAGGCGAATAATAGTTTGTTCTGCTCCGGTAGGTGCTGATACGGTGACAAAAGACCCTGGTGTAATCGTATTATCTTGGTTGGCTATTACCGCCCTCACGGCTAGGCTACGAGTGGCGCGGGAAAAGGCCGGACCGACTACCAATACTTGGCCGACGCGCTGGCCTTCAAATAACTCAGGAGCTTCGGCCGCAATGGTTTGGCCGGCCTCGATTTTGCCGTGTTGTTGCGGCAGTTGAAAATCTATCCATAACTCTTCGGTATTGCCGACCAGCCAAGCGACGAGAGTGTCGGTCTCGATGTATTCACCAACTTCGAAATCATGTAAGCCGCTCTTTCCGTTAAACGGTGCGACGATTGTCTTATTGGCGATGCTTTCTTTTATCGAAGCCGCTTGACCGTTAACAACTCCAAGCTGGCTGCGCGCTTGGTCGATCAATTGCTGGCTTATAGCCTGCTTGTTTTTGATGCCTGACAAACGTTTAAAGTCTTTCTCAGCCAGTGCAATTTGCGGCTGCAGCGCGCTAAGTTGTGCCTGCTCTTCGGCAATATTGAGTTGCAGCAGTAGTTGGCCTTGCTCAACTGATGCGCCGGATTTAAAGCCGATCTTTGCAATAACACCTGCCACCTCGTTGCGAAGCTCAACTTCTTGGGGAGCACGGACTTCTCCACTGACTTTGATCTGAGGTTGCCACGAGCTGTAGGCAACGCTTTGAAACTCGACCGTTTCACTAGGCTCAGGAAATGACTCGCCGAAGGCAATGGCCGCTCGGATCTGAAAAAATTTAACCAGCGCTAGTATTAAGAAAATACTAAGACAAATTGCCACAACAGCTAACCAACGTTTTTTAAGCATGGGGTTTGTACGACCTATAGAGTTAGTGGTTAGGGTTAGTAGTCAGGGTTGCTAGATTAATATCTTCGACTATGTAATGTAGCCACAAGGTAAATCTCAGCTTCGCTTCAGTATTTATTCATGACATTTATATATGGGGAGGTATTAACGCTTATCAATCGTAGATAAGTTTAGCCTTTTGAATAAACTTGAATGTGGTTTGATTAAACCAAAACAGTCACCGTATCTTTATCGGACTATGATAGCTTACGCCGACAAATACCTACCTTACATTGAATGTTTAGCATAACAAATCGACGGATCTAAGTTATGTTGAGATTTTGTTACTTTAGAGTCTCAACGCTATTAGGTAGAGTCCCAACGCTATCATTCAACTAGGTTGACCGAAAAATAACACTGTTTCTCTGTAAGCAAAATATTATGAAAACTTTAGCCTCTTTTTTTCTGCTCTTATTTACTTTTTTCTTGGTTGGCGGAATCAACTCTCAACAAGCCAATGCTCAGCAAGATCGCGGCAAAGCGACCGGAGTGTATGTTTCTGCAGTTAAACAGTTAGATATGGTTGATCAGGTAGAAAGCCTTGGCAGCTTGCGTGCTAATGAAGCTGTGTCGCTGGCATCGACTGTTACCGAGTTGGTTACCGAAGTAAACTTCGTTGATGGCCAGCGTGTGACTAAGGGCGACCTGTTGGTACAGTTGGATGTCTCCGAGGAATTGGCTCAGCAAGCCGAAGAGCAGGCTCGCTTTCAGCGTGCCAGTCGACAGGTTGAACGGTTTAAGCCTCTGATAGGTCGCGGAGCGGCGTCAGAAGCGGCATTAGATGATGCTAAAAGTGAAATGCAGGTAGCCGAGGCACGTATAAACGCGATCAAATCACGTATCGCACAACGCCAAGTGTTGGCGCCATTTGATGGTCTCGTCGGCTTGCGAAACATCAGTGTCGGAGCCTTGACCCAACCCGGCATGTCAATTACTAATATCGACGACGATTCTATTATGCGCTTGGATTTTTCGGTGCCCGAGGTCTACCTTGGCTCGCTTAAGAAAGGCATTCGCGTCACCGCTACTACCAGCGCGTTTCCAGGCCAGTTGTATGAAGGGACGGTCGACAGTATCGATAGCCGGGTAAATCCAGTGACACGAGCCATTTTGGTGCGCGCGCGAATCCCTAATGGTGATTTTAGTTTAAAGCCGGGCCTACTGATGCGGGTTACTCTCGACCGCAATCTGCGAGATGCTTTAGTGGTGCAAGAGGAAGCGATTATTCCGAATGGTAACAAGGCATTCGTATTTGTCGCTACTACGGAGCAGGGGCAATATAAAGCCGAGCGCCGCGAAGTGATTATGGGCGCACGACGTAAAGGCGAGGTCGAAATCCTTAACGGGCTAAAGCTGGGTGACCGAGTGGTAACCCACGGCGGGCTTAAAATCAGTGATGGTTCGTTGATTACCATATTGGCTGAAGAGAACAATAACGAGACCTTATCCGAATTGTTGCAAAAGCCAAATGCGGGTAAAGCCCAAGTTGACAAAACCCAAGCCGACAAAATCCAAGTCGATAAAGCCAGCCCTGCTGCTGAGCAGCCAGCCACTGCCAAGCCTAGCGAGATCAATAAAGACCAAGTCAACGTTGACACTGGTGCAACTAGCCTAGCCAGTAGGTAGACCGATGCTAATCTCAGACATTTCAGTTAAACGTCCGGTTTTTGCCGCCGTAATTTCAATTTTAATCATCGTTTTTGGCATTGTCTCTTTTGATAGGCTGACGCTACGCGAATATCCTGATATTGATCCTCCGGTAGTGACCGTAGAGGTAAGTTACCCAGGCGCGCCTGCTAATATCGTAGAGACGCGCATCACTCAAATTATCGAAGAGCGGATATCTGGCGTCGCTGGAATCGAGTTCATTCAATCTACCTCACGCGACGGCCAATCAAATGTGGTGATTGAGTTCTCGGTTAACCGAGATATTGATTCCGCTGCCAATGATGTTCGCGATCGAGTAGCGGGTATTGCTGATAACTTGCCTGAAGAGGCTGATCCGCCTGAAGTTCAAAAAGTTGATAGTAGCAACGATGTCATCATGTGGTTGAATTTGGTTAGCCCGAAAATGACTGTGCCCGAATTAAGTGACTACGCTGATCGCTATATTGTAGATCAATTCTCGGCGGTGGATGGCGTTGCACGCGTGCGTATCGGCGGTCGACAAGCCTATGCAATGCGAGCCTGGTTAGACCGCACTGCGCTAGCGGCTCGAGGTTTAAGTGTTGGTGATGTTGAGAGAGCGCTACGATCAGAAAATTTAGAACTTCCCGCCGGTGCTATTGAATCGGATGAGGTGGTGTTTAAAGCGCGTATCGACCGTGCGTTTAAGAAGCCAGAAGATTTTGCTCAACTGGTGCTGGCTCAAGGTGACGACGGCTACTTGGTGCGTTTGGGCGATGTTGCTCGGGTCGAGCTAGGCCTAGTCGAAGATCGAACTTTTTTCCGTGGTAATCAAGAGCCCATGATTGGCTTGGGTATTGTTCGACAGTCAACCTCGAACACCATTGATGTGGCTAATGGCGCGAAAGAGTTGGCCGCTAAATTGAACAAAACCTTGCCTGACGGAATGTCGATCAAACAAAGCTTTGACGCGTCGATATTCGTGCAATCGTCGATCAACGAAGTCTATACCACCTTACTGATCAGCATTCTGTGCGTGGTGTTTGTTATCTATTTGTTTTTGGGTAGCGTGCGAGTCATGTTGATTCCAGCGGTAACCGTGCCGGTGTCGTTAATCGGCACGTTTATAGCGATCTATGCGTTCGGCTTTTCGATTAACCTACTGACTTTGTTGGCGCTGGTGCTGGCGATTGGTTTAGTCGTCGATGATGCGATAGTGGTGCTCGAAAATATCGTACGACGGATTCAAGAAAAGGGCGAAACCCCGTTGGTCGCCGCCTACAAAGGAGCGCGGCAAGTTGGTTTCGCGGTGGTCGCGACAACCTTAGTATTAATCGCGGTGTTTGTACCGATTACCTTTTTAGAAGGAGACTTAGGCCTCCTGTTCACTGAGTTTGCCTTGACCATCGCGGCAGCAATCGCGTTCTCGTCACTGATCGCACTGACCTTGTCTACCATGCTGGCCTCAAAGATTCTCACCGCCAGTACTGAGCCTAATACCAAACTAGTCGATGGGGTTAACACCCTATTCCGACGGCTTCGACGGCGCTATCAAACGATTTTAGTTAATTCATTGCGCTCACCAATTAAAATGTTTGTCGGCTATTTTTTAGTCATCGCTGTGGCCGTATTTTCGTATAGCTTCATTGATCAAGAGTTCAGCCCTAAAGAGGATCGTGGGGCTTTCTTCTTGTTGGTTAATGGCCCTGAAGGTGCTAGCTATAAGTATATTGAAGAATATATGACTGAAATCGAGTCACGTTTAATGCCATTGGTGGAAAACGGTGAGGTTAATCGTTTGTTGGTACGAGCGCCACGAGCCTTTGGTTCTATTGAGAGCTTTAACTCTGGCATTGCCATCGTTATTTTGAACGACTGGGCAGAGCGGCGTTCCGCTTGGGACATTATGGACGACGTGCGTGAGCGAGTATCTGACTTGCCTGGCGTGCGTGCCTTTCCAATCATGCGTAGTGGTTTTGGTGGCGGCACTCAAAAGCCGGTTCAGTTTGTACTCGGTGGTTCAACTTATGAAGAGCTAGCCGAGTGGAGCCAAATCATTATTGATAAAATCAATCAAGATAACCCAGGCTTTAACGGTTTAGACAGTGACTACAAACAGACTCGTCCGCAAATAGATTTTGTCGTTGACTACGACCGTGCCGCTGACCTTGGCGTTACTATTGCCGAGATTGGCCGAACGCTGGAAGCCATGATGGGTGGCCGCCGAGTCACTACGTTTCAACAACGTGGTGAAGAGTATGACGTGATAATTGAAGGCGAGCGCACGCAACAAAGTTCATTTAACCAGATTCAAAATATTCAGGTGCGGTCGCAGCGCACAGGTGAATTAATCCCAATTTCCAACTTCTTAGTAATTAAGGAGTATGCCGCAGCAGAGCAATTATCGCGTTTCAATCGCATACGCTCGATCACACTCGATGCAAATTTAGAAGACGGCTACAGCCTTGGCGAGGCGCTGGCCCATTTGCAGGGTTTGGTTGACGAACATTTACCCGACGAGGCGGTGGTTGATTACAAAGGCGAGAGCCGTGCATTTGTCGACTCAGGCGGCTCAATCGCGTTCGTATTTGCACTTGGTTTGTTGGTGGTCTTTCTAGTGTTAGCGGCCCAGTTTGAAAGCTTTGTGCACCCCTTGATTATTATTACCACGGTGCCGCTTACCGTCGGTGGCGGATTGCTGGGTTTATGGTTAACCGGCCAATCACTCAATATCTATTCGCAAATTGGCTTAATCATGCTGATCGGCTTGGCGGCTAAAAACGGTATTTTAATCGTCGAGTTTGCCAATCAGCTGCGTGACGAGGGTATGCGCTTTAACCGCGCGATAATCTCAGCATCGGTGATTCGCTTTCGACCCATTTTAATGACCGGTGTCACCACTATCGCAGGTACTATTCCTTTGATTCTTGCTAGTGGTGCCGGCGCCGAAACCCGTTATGTGGTCGGCACGGTGATTCTATTTGGAGTATTGGCCTCAACCATCTTGACCATACTGGTGGTGCCTGTGGTGTATAGCCTATTGGCCCGAAAAACCAACTCGCCAGAGCAAGTGGCTAGAAACCTTGAGAGTCAATTGAACGGCAATACCTTGGGCTAGAGTGTGACGCTTGGCGTATTGAAAAAGCCAACTATTGATTTGCTTATTGGATGGCGCAAAGTGTTAGCAACAGCGGCTATTGGTTTATAGCCGCTGTTGCTAAATACGCCAATTTAATTCAACTAAAAATTAATTCAGCCAATTTTCTAAGCCGATAAGGCACGTAACATCCATGCGGTTTTTTCATGCACTCGCATGCGGTCAGAAATCAGTGCTGATGATGACTCGTCGTCAGCTTCTTGTGCCACCGCAAGGGCCGCGCGGCAGGTTTTTACCACCTGCTCATGCCCCTTAGTGAGTAGTAGCGTCATGTCTTCTGCACTAGGGACGCCATCGACTTCTTTAATTGAGCTTAATTCAGAAAAGGCTTTATACGTTGCCGGTGCTGCAACATCTAAACTACGGATGCGCTCAGCGATATCATCAACCGCAATCGCTAGCTCGGTGTAGTGTCCTTCGAACATTAAATGCAGTTGGTTGAACATCGGGCCGGTCACATTCCAATGAAAGTTATGGGTTTGTAGGTATAGCGTGTACGAGTCGGCTAATAAGTGTTTGAGATGTAACGCGATGTTAAGTCTATCTTGTTCTTTAATGCCAATATCGATGGTGCTCATGGTGAGGTCTCCCTGATAGTTTATTGCAGTTGTAATCAATTAGGCTGAATAATAACGTGAGCCTATCGATCAGTATATTGAAATCATGTGATGGTTATGTTCTAAAAAATGAATCATGTGTCATGAGTGTTTTTAGTGCTTGGTCGAGTTATGCCCAGATCTGAATCAAAAACTAATCATCTGGTTCAATAATTGTGTCGCCAATAGGCGCTGCGAGACCGTCGGCAACCAGTGTTCTCACCTCGCTACCGGTAAGTGTCTTTAAAAAACCAACAATTTGACCTTGCTCCAATTTGCTTAAATTTAATCGCCGTATTAGCGGGCTTAGTAACTGGTGCTCGACACCGCCATCGCTGTAGAACGCTAACACATCGTATAAGCTTTTAAAGCTACCGTCATGCATATACGGTGCGGTTAGCTCGACATTTCTTAGTGAGGGTGTCTTGAATTTCCAGCGATCACTTGGTTTGCTGGTTACTTCGTAGCGCCCGAGATCATTCTCTTTTATGCCGCCGACAGACTGAATAACACTTTGCTTCATTTGAGTAGTAACGCCGGGTGCCAGCTGAACGGTTACCGTGTCCGAGATTTTAGTCATTGAGTTTGAATATCCGAGCCCGGTGTTGTGTAAGTTTTGATCAGTAAACAGAGCGTCGTTACGATTGATCGTGTGGCATGACGAACACCCTGCTTTGCCAATGAATAATCGGTAGCCAGCTATCTCTTGTTTGCTTAACGCGTCGCCAATGTTGCCGTAAAGCCATTGGTCGAAACGTGAGTTAGCGGCAATTAAGCTGCGTTCATACTGAGCGATTGCTTGGCCGATATTTAGCATGTCAGGGGCCTGGCGAAATGCTTTGTCAAAAAGAGACCGGTACTCTGGGTCATCATTAATAACCTCGATCACCGCTCCGATTGAAACGTTATTCATCTCATTGGCTGCTAATAAGGGGGACCAGGCTTGTTGAGCTAGTTGGTTTTCACGAGCATCCCAAAATAATCGCTTGGCAAAAGCAATGTTAAGAAGTGTTGGTGCATTGCGTTTTATCGCACGGCCTTCAAAGCCGATTGGCCGAGAGACTTCATTGCTGCTGAAACCTTGCTCCGGGATATGACACATGGCGCATGACATGGTTTTGTTATGTGATAGGCGTCGATCAAAAAAAAGTTTGCGACCGAGTTCAATTTTGTTGCGATCAACCTGCTCTATTATATTTCTAGGCAATGCCGGAAGCCCGAGCTGAGGCGTTTTTGCTATCTCGTGTAGCTTAGCGACTTTGCCACGACGCATAGGCAAGCTTAGTGAGTTAGTTTTATAGGACGATTGTTGGTAACGTGTTTTATCGTCACCGGGAGCGAGGCGGATGTGGTCTAGAGAGGTGTTTGCCTGTTCCGCGTTGCCGATCGAGCTGGCCATCATTAGACAAACAAATATCCGCCAAAATCTCATCTATTTTTTGTTGTTTGGCGCTTCAGCAATGGCATCTTCAAGCAGCAATGTTTTAACGTCATTAATCAAAATATCCGGGTGTAAGAAAGACATACTGTAGATGTTGCGAATCTGCTTTTTTCGATCAATCAGGTAGACGCGTAAAATATGTGAGAACTTATTGCGCCCTTCTCCCTGGTTAGTGGCATCAGGCACCACCGACTGCTGATACGACTCGAGAATCGGCTTGATCGCTTGATCTGATTGGCTGGTTAAAAAATGCCAATCGATGGTTTTGCCGGCATTGATCGATTGGCTAAATTCTTTCATAACCTTAGGCGTATCAAACTCCGGGTCGAAGCTAAGAGTGAGTATTCTAAGTTTGCCTTTAAGGCCTTGTTGCTCAGCTATTTTATTACCCGTGGTGTACAGCACCATGGTCGATAGTGGGCAGCCGTTAACATCATCGCAGGTGCGATAAATAAAGCTTAACAGCGTGACCTTGTCGTCCATTAACTCAGCAAGCTGTTGTGACTCACCGTCGCTACTCAACACTATGCCATCAGCCGCTTGACTGATTACCGGCAAGGAGTATGTGCCTACAGCGGGTGCTTCAAACGAGAGCTTACCCCAGCCTGGTGCTAGGTATACGCCTTGGCGGTCGGCTTTGAGATCAGACGCAAAAGCGCTGACGCTAAGGCCGCAGAGACTAATCCCACAGATAACGGCGCACATCAGCTTTGTAACTACGACAGCCTTGAGCATGGTTAATAATTAATCTTGAGCATGGTTAATTAGCCCCTTGAGTGTAGATAGTTAGCCGGTAAGGTGTTGTTACTGTGAAGCAAGCTCACTACCGGCGCTTGGGCTGGCTGACTGCGTAGTAGCGCTAGGCCGCTGCATTCCATACAGCCCGTAAGCACCAAATCTCATTTGGTGGGCACTACCAAGTTTCTCAGCCTTAAAGTCGATCTCGAATTCCAGCTTTAAGTCTTTTCCGTTCCAGGTGTATGACTTGAAAAATTGTTCATCGGCAGCGCCTTTCTTGTCCCAGTTTTTTAACAGAGATGAGGTGAAGTAAGCGCGTTTGCCATCCCAGCTTTGAGAAATCATATTTAGCTGTGAGCCAATAACTTTCTCGTACACCTGCTTCGGTGCAAAAGGATCTGAGATATCAAAGTATCGAGTCTTTCCGTCCATAAAAGTTTGTACCCAAAGGCCTTTGTCATCCGAGGTAATCGAAATGTCGACGGGTAACGGTATTTTTGATGGGTCACCGATATCGGCGACTGCTTTTGAATGCCACTCGCCCTTGTCATCTTCGTAGATCAGCCAAATTTTCGAGGTCAACGCGGTGGTAGTGAAGCAGTAGTTGTGATCTGGTTGCCATGCGCAGCGTATTTCAAGTGGTGCACCTGGCACGTCGAGGACTTTTTCGGGTTTGCGAGAATGCAGGTTCCACTTCACCATGGTATTGCCAAAGCGTTTCATCGCCTCGCCGTCTTGTAGCATGGTGCCAAAGTCCATCATATAGTTCGACCAACCGGTAAACGACGAAGTGAACATCGCATTGCGGCGAGGCAACACTCTGACATCGTAGCCATAGCCGTCGGCATAGTCGCCTGATTTTACCGCTCCGCGAAGGTCTTGGTCGGTCGGGTTCCAATGAGTGGCGATGTATTCACCTTGGTTCGAATATTCTACCAAGGCAGTACGGCCGCCGTGATCTACATTGTTAGATAAGGCGGTAATCATCATTCGCCCAGCAAGTGCATAAAAGGTGTGCGGGCCAACTACGCCGCCACTTTTAGCAACAAAGTTATTAATGGTTTTATGCAGCGTAGGTTTGGCTGGGTCGGTATGCACGTCAAAGATAAAGATCTTATTGCTATCGAGGCCGCCAGCCCAAAGATATTTTCTATCGTCGGTGAAACCAGAGTGATGAGCTTCGTTGCGGCCGCCAACTGAGACAGAGTTAATGACTTTGCCATATTGAGTCGAAATAGGGTTGACGTCAATGGTGACCATCTTGTCTTGCTCGTCACCTAAACCCTCACGACCCAGTGTCCAGACATAAACGAAATCTTCTTGGCCTACGATTTTTGCCATATATGGCGACATACACGTTTCATCAGCGCTTGATGTAGCGCTGGTGCCAATGGCTAGAACCGCTAAAAAAGAGACAACTATACTGCGACTAATACAATTCATTAAATCCTCCGAATACTACTATTTTTTATTACCTGCTTATAACTCACAGGCTGCACTCTTAATAAAAAATAGTCAAGTGTCTGTTATGGGATTGGAGTATTGTATATGCGGTTAACGTATGCCTTTAATAATAGCGGTTTTACATCACGATGCGCGGGCCTTTGATGGCCTCTAATCAAGCGTTTTAGCTCTTGATGTTGCCGCCATTGCGACCGCGTATGCCGCGACCTGAGAGCGGATTTTTTGATCGCTGATTGCCAACATTCTAATTGCCAGTAGAGCCGCGTTGGTGGCATTATTTATCGCCACTGTAGCGACCGGAATCCCTTTCGGCATCTGCACAATCGATAGCAGTGAATCCATCCCGTCCAGTTTTTGCTTGCTACCGGCTATTGGTACGCCAATCACCGGCAAAGTAGTGCACGAGGCAACCATGCCCGGCAGGTGGGCAGCGCCGCCAGCACCTGCGATGATGACGCTAAAGCCTTCGCTTTCAGCCGACTTTGCAAACGCCACCATATCATCAGGTGTGCGATGCGCTGAGACCACTTTAGCTTGATGCTCGACCTCGAATTCGCTTAAGATCTCGGCCGCTGCTTTCATTATTGGCCAGTCTGAATCTGACCCCATTATTATCGCAATTTTCATTTTTATTTTAGATTACTAAATTTTCGATTAAGTGATCGGCTCGTCGTTTTTGTTCGGCACCCCACAAATTAACATGCCCCATTTTACGCTTAACTCGAGATTCCTGCTTGTTGTAAAAGGTGAATGACAAGTTTTCGTCTGTGATCTGAGCCATTATTTGATCTTCATTAAATGAACCATTACGTGTGCCCAAAAGGTTCGCCATCAGCATTGACTGGTATTTGGCTATAGGCTGTATTAGTGGCAGGTCAGCAACCGCGCGCATGTGATTTTCAAATTGTGAGCAGTCCATTAAATCGAGCGTAATGTGGCCTGAGTTATGAGGTCTTGGGGCAGACTCATTTAGCACCAATTTATCATCTTGGTCTAGAAAAAATTCGAATGCGAATAGCCCACGAGTATTCAGGGCTTGCATTATTTTTTTGACTTGGTTTTGTGCCGAACGCTCTACTTCAGCCGAGACCCCTGACGGATAACTCACGTAACGGCAAGTGCCATCTTCCTGATGAGTCTCGAACAGAGGGTAGAAAATAATGTCGTTGGAGTTAGCGACCGCAATCAGAGATAGCTCCTTCTTGAAATCGACTGCATATTCAAACAAAACAGTGCCACTGTTCTTTATCTTCTCAAATACTTTAGTAGCCTGTTTGATATTGCGGACCTTATAGGTGCCTATACCGTCGTAGCCGCCCTTGGCAAGCTTTAGGTAACCTGATTTGTCAACTAGGTCACGAGCATTACTAACTTCGAAAAAGTCTGCAATATTAATATCAAGGCTTTCAAAAAAGAGGTTTTCAGAAAGTTTATCTTCAATTAATTGATAGCGTGCAGGGTGGGGAGCAACCTGCGTATCACTTTGTGTCGAGGCATCAATTAATAGCTGACTGTCGATAAACTCGTTCTCTAATGTGACAATGTCTGCCTGCTTGAAGAATTCGGTTAAATCTTCGATGCTATTACTGCTGCCTATAATCAATTGGTCGGCAACCTTACTTGCAGGCCCGCCAGCACGCTCGGCAAAGACAATCGTTTTACCTCCCATAGCTTGATAGGCTTGAGTCATCATCATGGCCAGCTGACCATCACCTAAAATGCCTATCAAGGGTAATGGCTTGGCATTGAGGTTGTTAATTTTTGGTGTTGGCATATTGCGGTTCTGGGGGGTGATTGAATCTAGTCGCTAAATTTAGTAGGTCTAAGCACTTCAACGTCACTAGTGAAGGTAACCATTGCATAGTTGTCGTAGTATTTTCGTTGTAGATGTTCGGCTAGTTGGTTGACAAGCTCTGGGCCGCAAATAACTTCTATTCGAATGTTTGCGTTTGCTTCCCAAGACCCGCTACGCAAGCCTCGACTGCCTTTTCCTCGAGCATTGGTGATAGTGTAACCGAGTCCGCCGAGTTGTTCTATATCATTGATTAAGCGAGATTCCAAAGCCGCTTCAGTAATAACGGTGAGCAATTTGGTTTTGTGATTATTCATAGCGACTTAATGACCTATATTTTTTTATACGATTTTGTTATGCGAGTATATTTTGTGCACTGCTGGCAAGCCAATGATAGAGCGGTATACCGAGTAATATATTAAATGGAAAGGTGATGCCTAACGAGGCGGTAAGTGACAGTGTCGGGTTTGCTTCGGGCACTGAGATCCGCATGGCCGCTGGCACGGCGATATAAGAAGCACTCGCGAATAGGGTTGCTAAGATGGCAGTTCCGCCGATAGATAGGCCTAAGGCCAAACCGGTAGCTGTACCGATGACGGAAAAAATTAGCGGTGTGACAATGCCAAATATTACTAAAAACAAACCATAGCGTTTCAAGCTACCAAGCTGGCTTGCCGTGATTAATCCCATCTCTAAGAGGAAAAGGGCGAGTATGCCTTTGAATAAATCGAAGAACAGCGGTGATATTGATTCAACCCCTGACGGCCCGCTTAACCAGCCAATGAACAGCCCGCCCAGTAGGAACATCACGCCTTTACCGAGTAAAACTTCATGCCCGACAGTCGACCATTGGGTATCTTTTGACAAGCCTTTAGCCAAGACGATACCGACCAAAATCGCGGGTATCTCTAATAACACTACAAATAATGCCATGTGCTCTTCGAACTCGATATTACGAGTGTTCATATAGGCGACAGCGACTGCGAACGTACCCACACTGACCGAGCCGTAATGAGCCGCTATTGAGGCAGAATCGGCTTTATTGAATTTGCCCACGTGTTTTAAAATTGGGAAGACTAGTAGCGGCAATAAAAAACCCATTCCAACGACTAACGCCATTTGCGGTAACAAAGTTGCGAACGGTTGATTTGCCAGCTCGATGCCGCCTTTTAAGCCGATCGTGAGCAGCAACAGCATTGATACGAAGTCGTATATCTGGCTAGGGAGGCGCAGCTCAGATTTCATCGCTCCTGCGAATAAGCCGAAGAGAAAGAACCAAATTATAGGATCGATAGAGTTCATTAGGCGTAAAGTTTAGTTAGGCTGAGGCCTCTGTTAATAAGAAAAAGGCTCGGATACATCCGAGCCTTTTTAGTGCAGCTATAATAGCTAATTGATAGTATAGCTAATTGATAGAATTTAAGCAGTGACTTGATTGTCCTAGGCAGCGATGCCTTGATCGGCTTGTTGTTCTAGGTAGGCAGAAAGACCTCTGGGCAGATCTAAGGCGATCGCTAGATTGTTTAGAAATGTTCGTTCTGCTTGATCATCGACTTCAATCGCGAGATAACCAGCGAGATAAACTTCGGCTTTATGATGATCTTGGGTGATGCCCGCGGTGATTTCTTGGATCGGTATATCGCGTGCCATCAAATCAAATACACCGCCTTTATCACTGGCGCTTAATTGAGCGCCCTCGATAGCGTCAAACAAGCGCTTATGCTCGACGGCATCGATATTACCATCCGCTTTTGATGCGGCAATCATCGTTTTGATCAAGGTCATGGTTAGTGGATTTTGAGTGGCCTCAATCAATCCATCGTTAAGTTGCGGCTGAGTTTGCGCGGCCGATTGAATGTCTTGATCGGTTACCGGCTGAGTTTGTCCCAAGGCTTTATTTTGTTGCCAATTGCCATAAGCCTTATATGCCAAGCCGCCTAAAACAGCGGTGCCGCCGAGAGTGGCAACTTTTTTAGCCATTTTGCGAGTCGACTTGCTGCCAAGCAGTAAAGCCATAACGCCACCTGCTGCGGCGCCTCCCATTAAACCACCCGGTATAAAGGAGGACAGCCCCCCAGGTTGCTGCGCCGACACCTGATCGTTTTGCGGTGGGGTTTGATTGGTGTTTTGCGTGAGGCTATTTAAAATATTTTGTAAGTTCATTGTTTTGTTCCTGTATAAATAAATTCGAAGAGTCTGGTAGTGGGGCTTTGCTATTCTGTAGTCTCAGTGATTTCAGTCTGTAGTTGCTGTTCCACCTGAAGAGACTGTGCAGAAGCCTTGTAGGCGCGGCGTTTACCGAGTTTGCGTAGGGTTATTCTCGATGCGCGGCCAAGCGCTTGGCGAATGCTTGCATAAGCATCCGAGCTGCGCTTGCGGACTACGATTGGTGCATGTCTTGCTAATTTGACTTCTACAGAGCACTCCTTGTCTACACCACCTTTGGGTCCGTTGACGTCTTTTAAGCGTATAACCAAGCGCTCTACTCGGTCTGTGCAGACACGCATGGATTTATTCGCGTGGTCCTTTATAAAAGAATCTAAGGCGCTGGTGATAGCGAAGTCATTCGAGTGAATTACAGTTTGCATTTTATTACCTCCTAGTTTCAGTGAGATAATAATAGCTAAATCAGAGATTTATAAAATTCGAATATTATTTAAAAAACATTCGGAAAATACTTATAATTAAAAATCAGTGTGGTTTGCTTACTCTTAATGAAACTCGAAAGAGGTGTAGGCGATTAAGATGAGCCAGTTTTCTTAATGAGCTCTTAGCTTCGCAAATAGTTTCTTTTCTAGGGATGTCGCTACTTAGAAAGTAAGCGCTCGGACGTTTTTAATACGGTATCGACGGCCGGATGTTTTATTTTGCGTTCTGGCGAAATTCCATAGTAGCGGTCTGAAACAGACTCAATTCTACCAATGATAGCGACCTCGAACTGCGCCAATACATCGCGTTCAACCGCAGTAGCTACGCAAAAAATACCTCGGCCTGTTTGGCCAAAGAATTTCAGCAGCGCGCTATCATCAAACTCAGCGACTATTTTTGGTGCGATTTTTGTCTGAACGAACCACGATTCTAAATTCTGATGTAGCGCGGAATTGCGCCCAGGCATCAGAAACGGGGCCTGATGCAATGACTCTGGAAAGTTCGATTGATATTTCGCACAGTCTTCTTTGCGAGCGAAGAAGGTAATTCCAGATTGGCCGAGGTAGTGATTGATTGCTCTCACACTGACCCCTATCGGCAGAGGTTGGTCAGAAATTATCAAATCGAGTTTATTCATTGATAAATCGGCTAGCAAGCTTGGTAAGTCGCCCTCGTGGCACTCTAGAATGAAGCGACTGTCGATATCAAAACAATCGTTCAACATCTCGAAAACCATCACTTTTGGGATAGCGTCGACAATGCCGACATTGAAATTGGCAACCTGGCCGACGTCATGCGACGCTAGGGTTCTTGATAGCTCGTTGCCCAAGTTAAAAATATCCTCTGCATAGCGCAGGGTAATTTGACCTAAGCTATTAACTTCCAAGCGTTTGCCGTGCCTCTGAAACAAAGGCGCACCAATATAACTTTCAAACGTGGCTATCTGTCCGCTGACGGTTTGCGGGGTCACGTGCAAGGCTTCTGCCGCCCGAGTAACGCTGCCCTCTTTAGCAACTGCGTAGAAATACTGAAGGTGGTTAAAATTAAGTTGCTTCATGTTGGTTGCTTCCAATGTTCGATAAAACCTGATTATAGTTAAATATAGTTCGAATATAATTAAATTCCCTTAATCGTATACTTGGCCTCCCTATTTTACGAGGTTGTTATGAATTTAACTAAGTTGATTCACCATGAGTCTTTTGGTGGTGCTCTACTGGTAGCTGCTGCTTTGGTAGCGATGGTGCTAGCCAACTCGCCGGCTAGTGTCTTTTACGTTGGCTTTTTAGATGTGCCGGTTGAAGTTGCTTTTGGGTCGCTTGAAATAGCCAAGCCGTTGTTGCTCTGGGTTAACGACGGTTTAATGGCGCTGTTTTTCTTACTTATCGGCTTGGAGATAAAACGAGAAGTTTTAGATGGCAATTTGTCATCCAAAGAACAAATCATATTGCCGGCAATCGGGGCGGTTGCCGGTATTGTATTTCCGGCCCTTATCTATGTGTTTTTTACCATTGATGATCCGATTGGAATACGCGGCTGGGCAATCCCATCAGCCACGGATATTGCCTTTGCGATTGGTGTGTTTACCTTATTTGGAACGCGCTTGCCGTTATCTTTAAAGCTATTTCTATTAAGTGTCGCAATCTTTGACGATATCGGAGCGATCGTTATTATTGCCTTATTCTACTCGGCTGAGCTTTCAACGGCCTCGCTAATGGTTGGCATAGCTGGCTTAGTGATTTTGTTTTTACTTAATCGCTTTAAGGTTAATACATTGTCTCCCTATGCGGTTGTCGGAATGATCGTTTGGGTCGCCGTTCTGAAATCTGGAGTGCATGCAACATTGGCTGGTTTTGCCATCGCATGGTTCATTCCACTGAAGCTCAAAAACCAAAATGGTAAACCGATGTTGCCCGAGCTCGAGCATGCGTTGCATCCTTGGATCGCCTTCTTCGTGCTTCCTTTGTTTGCATTCGCCAATGCTGGCATCGATCTCGGCAATATTGGTGTCGGCGATTTATTTAGCCCGATTACCCTTGGCATTGCCTTGGGTCTATTCGTCGGCAAACAAATAGGCATATTTGGTATGTGTTACTTGGCTATCAAGTTGAATTTGGCAAAACTACCTGAAGGCGCATCGTGGCCTCAGTTCTACGGTGTTTGCTTACTGTGTGGTATTGGCTTCACGATGAGTTTGTTCATTGGAACGCTCGCCTTTGAAGACCAAGAGTTGGCCTATCAAACGACCGTGAAGCTTGGCGTTATGATTGGTTCAATAGCGTCTGCATTACTCGCGGTTACTGTATTAAATGCGTCAAAAAACAAGCCGTTAGTTGTAACTGACTAACCTGAAATTAATCTAAACCAATTTGAAACTTAAGAGGATACTCATGAAATATACTATTGCTCTACTGTCGTTGCTTACTCTAACACTGTTTAACGCCAGCGCCGCGCACGCTCAAAGCGAGCCAATTGCTAAACCAAAAGGGGCGGCTATGACTGAGGTAACCGTGATCGTGGATAAGCTGCGTTGCTCGGATGACACGGATGCGATGGATGATTGCTTGTCTTTCATTAAAGGTTTTTTGCAAGGGGCCATACTAACCGATACGGCAATCATTAAATCGATTGATGAATCTGAGCCAACCCTTGCGGAGCGAGCATTTAAAACACGCCTCGGCACAAGGGCCTCATCGCCGACCGCCTTGGCTGGCTTTTGTTTGCCAGAGCAAAGAACAGTTTTGGATATTGCTGAAGAAACTTTAGATCACGTAAAAGACTCAGAGCGAAATTCAGTCCAACTAGCAAGCAACGTCTATCGTTCCTTAAAGACAGACTACCCTTGTGAGTAGCTTTGCTGATATTTCCTTGTCGAAGGGGTTCAATTGTCTATTTGGCTGTTGATACATGGGTGATTGAACTTTTATTTTGGCAAAAATAAAGGTTATTCTCTGAATAAGTGAAAATACAAGGAAAAATGATGGGCATTGTTGAGCTAGACTTTTACCAGACAATTATCAAACGCTTATTCGGCTATGACAAACTTAGAGCAATTACGCGACGCGATTCGACGGCTACATACAGCTAACGAAGAGACGGTACTGAACAACTTAATAGATCGCGCGCAATTATCCGCAAGCTTGCTGGCGGATGCATCAAGTGCCGGCGCCGATTTGGTTAGAGCCGTACGGGGCGACGACAAGCCTGGTTTAATGGAAGTGTTTTTAGCCGAATACGGTTTATCGACTGATGAAGGCGTGGCGTTAATGTGTTTAGCCGAAGCGCTATTGAGGGTGCCAGATAGCGAAACGATTGATGACTTGATTGAAGATAAAATTGCACCTTCAAGTTGGGGAGAGCATTTAGGTAAGTCATCGTCGTCATTGGTGAACGCCGCGACTTGGGGCCTTATGCTGACTGGTAAAGTGTTGGATGAGACTTCAAGTAATGCTATTTCATCGACTCTGCGGGGCGCTGTTAAACGCATTGGCGAACCGGTGATTCGGGTCGCGGTTAAACGTGCGATGAAAGAAATGGGCAACCAGTTTGTATTAGGCGAGACGATTCAATCGGCGGTTAAGCGTGGAGTCAAACGCGTGGCCCAAGGCTACACTTATTCTTACGATATGTTGGGAGAGGCGGCGCTGACAGCTGATGATGCTTCGAGCTTTTTTAAAAGTTATCAAGCGGCCGTTGAAGCCTTATCGAAAGATGCAACTAATGATGATATCCGTGGCAATCCTGGTATCTCAATTAAGTTGTCGGCCTTACACCCGCGCTATGAAACTTCGCAACGAGAACGTGTGCTGAGTGAGCTTGTGCCGCGCACCTTAGAACTAGCGTTGCAGGCTAAGAGCGCCAATATGGGCATGAATATCGATGCCGAAGAAGCCGATAGGCTAGACCTGTCGCTTGATGTTATCGAGGCGGTGTTACGAGACCCTAGACTGGCTGGCTGGGACGGCTTTGGGGTTGTGGTTCAAGCTTATGGTAAACGTGCCAGCGCGGTGATCGAATGGCTTTACGCGCTGGCCGAGCGCTATGACCGAAAAATCATGGTGCGTTTGGTTAAGGGTGCTTATTGGGATTACGAGATTAAACGGGCGCAGGTCGAGGGTTTAAGTAGCTTTCCGGTATTCACCAGAAAGTCGGCTACCGATGTTGCTTATATTTGTTGTGCTAAACAGCTGTTAGCCGCAACCGATCGAATCTACCCTCAATTTGCCACGCATAATGCGCATTCCGTTGCGGCAGTTCAGGCACTTAATGCCGCGGCTGAATCCGACTTGGACGGTGCCTACGAGTTTCAATGCTTGCATGGCATGGGCGAATCACTTTACAAGCACATCACCGCAAACAGCGATTCACGTTGTCGTATCTACGCACCAGTCGGTGAGCATCGAGACCTGCTTGCTTACTTGGTTCGGCGCTTGCTGGAGAACGGCGCCAACTCTTCCTTTGTAAATCAAGTGATTGACGAAGATGTCAGCCCAGAAGAAATTGCCGCTGACCCACTGACAACATGGCGTACCGAGATCAGTACTAATCTCAGTAACAAGGCATCGCCGATAGACATGCCAAAAGATTTATACCAACCTGAGCGCGCGAATTCAGCCGGCTGGGACTTAAGCGACTTTGATGACATCGATAAGTTTGATCGAGCGCGTGACCCATTCAAACACACAAAGTGGCATGCCAGCCCGTTACTTGCCCACGCTCCGATTGGTCAAGCACCTATAGAGGTTCGCAATCCTTATAATCCAGAAGAGCTAGTCGGCAGCGTCGTCGAAGCCAGCCTCAGTGATGTTGAAGGTGCTATTGTTGCCGCCGAGACTTGGTCATTTGTGTCCGGCGCTGAGCGCGCGCGCGTGCTAAATAAAGCGGCCGATTTATATGAGAAAAATCATGGTGAACTGTTTGCCGTATTAACTCGAGAAGCGGGTAAGTCGCCTAATGATGCGGTTGCTGAACTGCGTGAAGCTGTCGATTTTCTGAGATACTATGCATCACAGATTGAACAATTAGACAGCCGCAAAGCGCGTGGTATTTTTGCTTGTATCTCTCCATGGAACTTTCCGTTGGCAATCTTTACCGGACAAGTCGTAGCCGCGTTAGCCGCTGGCAATGGTGTCTTGGCTAAGCCTGCCGATCCAACACCAATAGTAGCTTACTTAGCCGTTCAGCTATTGCATAAGGCGGGTGTGCCTAGGTCGGTATTGCAGTTATTACCAGGTAGCGGGCAGCTGGTTGGAGCCGCCTTGGCGGGAGACTCTAGGTTGCAAGGTATTTGTTTTACCGGTTCAACTAACACAGCACAGACGATTAATAAAGCGCAAGCTAATAATGCCTCGGCAAGCGCGCCCTTAATCGCCGAAACGGGTGGCCTTAACGCCATGATTGTTGACTCAACAGCACTGCCTGAGCGGGCCATTAGCGACATTGTCGTCTCAGCGTTTCAATCTGCTGGGCAGCGCTGCTCGGCATTACGTTTGTTATATCTTCAAGAAGACATTGCCGATAATTTCTTAACCATGCTTTATGGTGCAATGGATGAGTTGACGCTGGGTGACCCTTGGCAACTAGATACTGACGTAGGGCCGCTAATCAGTGAGGACGCGCGGCGTGACATTCAAGCTTATGTCGACAACGCAGAACAGCAATCGCGCTTACTGAAGAAACTCGCAATACCGAGTGTTGGTCACTTCGTTGCACCAACGGTTATCAAGGTCGATGGTATTGCTGATATGGCGAAAGAAATCTTTGGGCCAGTACTTCATGTGGCCACCTTTAAAGCCAATAAAATCGGTCAGTTGGTGAAAGACATCAACGCTAGCGGCTACGGACTTACCTTTGGCTTGCATACGCGGATTGACGACCGTGTAGAGAGAATTACTACCGGTCTACAGGTTGGTAATATGTACGTTAACAGAAACCAGATTGGTGCGGTGGTGGGTACACAGCCTTTCGGCGGTGAAAACCTTTCTGGCACTGGCCCCAAAGCGGGTGGTCCACACTATTTAAAACGCTTCGTCAGCAATAGTGATGATCATCAATCTATTAATGTGGTCGCTGGGCCAGAAGTGACTATTGATGTGGCGCAGAATGCGCTCAATGCATTGAGCGACCAACGCCAGCAAGTTTCGAGTCGTTACCTTCCTGGGCCAACCGGTGAGTCGAACAAATTATCTGTGTTCCCGATTGGACGGGTGCTTTGCTTGGGGCCAACACCTGAACTAGCCAAGGCCCAGGCAGAAGCAGCTCAAAGTGTTGGTTGTCAAACTCTAATTATTTGCCCAAGTGCAACCGACGAGCATTCGATCAACGGCTTATTGTCAAGAGAACTGTTAACCGACCTTAATGGTTTCGCTGCGGTAGTCTGTAGCAGCGATGCCGCTGACTTGAGCGAAATTCGTAAGGCATTAGCGGCGCGCAAGGGTGCTTTAGTGCCGCTAGTGACTGAAAATAATATCGCCGAGCGCTGTGTTATTGAACGTCACCTTTGTATTGATACCACCGCCGCTGGCGGTAATGTCGCTTTGCTAGCAAGTATGGGCTAAGGTCAAGAGCACAAAGGTTGGTAGCGGCTGTCTTCGCCTCAATGGCATGTGCAGCCCTACTAGTTTAGGCCGATATGAGTTTGTTTAAGAAAGGTCATTAAAATGTACAAATAAGTTGCTTGTCATGCAAATGTAAACTAAATTCTTAACGCTTAGTCAATTCACTAGGGTTGCTGAAAACATTGCTCGACGAAAAATGGAGGAGTTTCAAACTATTTTTATCTTGTCCCTGAGTTATATTGAGGCTCAATAGGGATGTTTAGTTGATGTCGCCAATCAGTAAAAGTAAATCAAATGGAGTAGTCACCACGATGGAATCACCAATATTATTTTATTCGCCTTCGTCGCCGTATGCGAGAAAGGTTCTAGTACACATGCACGAGCTAGGAATAGTTGACCAATATCAAGTTGAAGCTGTTAACCCACTAAAAGATTCGCAACGCATTAGAGCGCATAACCCATTAGGTAAAATACCCGCCTTAGTTACTCAAGAAGGTGAGTTAATTGCCGACAGCCGCACTATATGTCATTTCCTGGTGGAGTCTGAGCTAGGGCGTGAAGCCGCCTATGCGAACAGTACAAGTCGTACTTTTGAAGCGATATGCGATGGAGTGATGGACTCAGCATTTTTGTATGTAATGGAAGCACTGCGTCAAGATGCTGAACAATCAGCATTCTGGAAACAGCGCTGGATTGACTCGATTGAAAGCGCATTAGATTATGTAGAAAACAATATGCAGCATTTTACAAATCAAACTGATTGTAACTTTAGAGAAGTTGCATTGGGCTGCGCGCTGGGATACTTGGATTTTAGACTGATTGATCTTCCATGGCGAGACTCTCGTAAAAAGCTTGCCAATTGGTTTGTTGAGTTTTCTCAGCGGCCATCAATGAAAGCTACAAAGCCAGAAAATTTAGCTTAACAAGGTTTCAGCATAGCTTAGGAACGAAAAGTGGTTTAAATGACTCTAGCTGGATACTTGTAAGTTTTTCAACCAGCATAAAACAGTTTCAGACATTGTTATTCGTTCGTCGACTTATGCTGAAGACTGATAATGCCGCTCAAGGTAATTTTACCGAGCCAGTACAAGATGCCTGCCTTTCTTGTGCGTGCCTCTTGTATAAAGTTGCCTGCTGAGGAATCAATCACATCAATGCGCATTGTAAAATAACAATATGATCAATCAGCTAGGCCCAATTAGGCGCAACAAACCTACGTTTTATGCTTTGCTTTTGGGCATCTGTTGCACTTTTTGTGGCGTTGGTTTAGCTCGTTTTTCATATTCGGCTATTCTGCCAACTCAAGTTTTAGATGGTTGGTTCAGTGAGCTGCAATCGGCTTACTTGGGTGCTGCAATCTTGTCAGGATATGCTATCGGAGCCATATTTTCAGGCAAAATTAGTTTGCGCTTTGATGTCTTTCAAACGCTGTTCTATGCCGTGACGCTGATCATAATTGCATTTCTTCTATCCGCATTTAACGGTGTTTTTGCTATCCACTTTGTATTACGTTTTATTACTGGTGTTGGAGGTGGCGTGCTCATGGCCGTGGCCCCGCCAGCGATGCTCACTTTTATTCCGCAGGAATTAAAACGTTGGGCAGGAGCGGTGATCTTTACAGGTATTGGCCTAGGGATATTGGCATCATCATTAATAGCGGTTGTTGCAAACAAATTTAGTTTGACTGTGGCTTGGTTGGTGCTAGCTGTGCTGGCAACATTACCATTGTTGTTGACGCGCAAACTGGCGGTGGTTTCTGGCAGGCAAAAGCAGAATGAACTGACTAAGTTGAAAACAGATGAATCAAAATCACCGTTTAAAATTAACACTATTATTCTGTTGATTTTGCTAGCCTATTCGTTGGATGCATTTGGCTATATTCCGCACACTGTTTTTTGGGTGGATTATCTGCAACGTGAACTGAGCTTTTCTACTGATTTTGTCGCGTTCCAATGGGGCTTGTTTGCGTTTGGTGCGATAATTTCCCCCTTTTTCATCGGCTTTCTTGGCGCAAGAATTGGCTATCAAACTACATTGTTATTAGCCTTCATGTGTAAAGCATTCGCAATTTCGTTGCCACTAATGTCGAGCCATATACTAGTTCTGTCACTTAGCTCTATTTTGGTAGGTGCTATGGTTCCGGGTGTGGTTGCCTCGGTTGCTGGGCGCGTCAACGAACTGGTGCCAGCAGAAATGCAAGTGTCCATCTGGGGGCTCGCAACCTCAACGTTTGCCATTGTTCAAGGTGTCTCCGCCTATGTAGTGGGTTACCTATATGTTGAAGGAGCTGGCCCACACTTTGTGTTTTTCTTGGGGGCGTTAGCCTTATTTATAGGTGGCTTAGTAATTGCGTTATCTACGTTTTTGAATGCACGACAGCGCGCCGCCAGTTGGCAATGAGAAGTTAAGGTTTTGACACCTGATCTTAAGTGAAAAACGAGAGTTAAAACTGAGAGTCAAAATCGAGGTAAAACAATCGTATAAGTCATAACCCAAACCAACTCTGTTCAGTGTGATGATTGACGATACAGGGGTGGTAATATAAATTTTTGTCTCGTCGCTTAGATGGCTTGCCAAACAAACTTAAATAGGTTTGTTCGACACTAATTTTGGGAGTAACAAATGAATTTTGACTATGTGATTATCGGTGGCGGTTCTGCTGGTTGCGCCTTAGCGTATCGTTTGGGTGAGGACCCGTCGCTTAGTATTTGTGTATTGGAAGCTGGCGGTAGTCATAAGAATCCGTTGGTCTGGATCCCCTCCATGGTCATTGGCCTGATGCCTGGCAAGATTAAGAACTGGGCATTTGAAACAACACCACAAGCCAAGCTTAATAATCGCACTGGCTATCAACCTCGGGGCAAGGCACTAGGCGGCTCATCATCTATCAATGCGATGATTTATATCCGCGGTGTTAAGCAAGACTACGATGCTTGGCGAGAGCAAGGTTGTGAAGGCTGGGGTTTTGATGATGTGCTGCCCTATTTCAAGAAATCTGAACATCGTGAGGCCGGTGCGACTGAGTTGCGAGGGCAAGGAGGGCCGTTAAACGTAGCGCCTGTTACCGACCCTAGCCCTATCAACCAAACCTTTTTAAATGCAGCAGATGAGTTAGGCTTGCCTCGCAATGATGACTTTAATGGCCCGTCACAAGAAGGTGTTGGCTATTTTGAGGTGACACAAAAGAACGGTGAGAGATGGTCGGCGGCGCGCGCCTATTTGGAGCCGGCGGTGGCTCGCGGTAATGTAACTGTTTTTAGCAAAGCCCATGTTCAAAAAATCAACCTCGATGACACTGACGGCGTCAAGCGAGCGAGTAGCGTCGAGGTTGATATTAAGGGAAGTAAACACACCATCAGTGCTAATAAAGAAATCATTTTATCGGCCGGCGCATTTGGTTCACCGCAACAACTTCTGTTGTCCGGAATTGGCGCTAAAGATAAGCTCACCGAGCATGGGATTGAGCAAACTCATGATTTGCCGGGCGTTGGAGAGAATCTTCAAGATCATGCCGACTACTTACTAGGTTTTAGATCAAAGTCGTTAGATACGGTTGGGTTCTCGATCCTAGGGGGCCTAAAGTTTGCCTGGGAAACGCTGAGGTACTTCGTCAAACGGCGCGGAACGCTGGCCACAAATTATGCCGAGTCGGGCGCGTTTTTAAAAGTCGAGAACGATGCGGTATCTCCTGACATTCAAATACACTTTGTACGCGCGTTGGTCGACGATCATGGGCGAAACTTACACTGGGGGCATGGATATAGTACGCATGTTTGTATTTTAAGGCCAAAAAGTAGAGGCTCAGTGGCGCTAACTAGTGCTGATTACAAGGATGACCCCGCGATTGATATAGCCTTTTTGCAAGATGACAGAGACATGGAGCTGCTCTATAAAGGCAGCCGATTAGCACAGAAAATTTTACGCGCGTCGAGTTTTGATAAGGTTCGTGGCGCGCCGATGTATGAAAGTGATAACGATGATGAGGCGGCCTTTCGAGAAGACATCCGCCAGCGCTGCGATACCGTTTACCACCCAGTCGGAACTTGCAAGATGGGTCATGACCCAATGGCGGTAGTGGATACCCGGCTGCGAGTTCATGGGATTAAAGGCCTGCGAGTTGTTGATGCCTCAATCATGCCGACGCTAATCAGTGGCAACACTAACGCGCCAGCTATGATGATCGCCGAAAAAGCAGCGGACATGATTAAGCAAGATAACAATTAGATTAGCGCGGTGTTTCGACGCTAAGCTGTATAGGCCCTTTAGAGTTAGCCACTGCTAATGTCACATTCTAGGTAGTGGCTGACTATTGCAGCTCTCGGCCTAGTTTTAACTAGGTGAATATTGCTTTCAGTGTAAAGAAGAAAATAATCGCGAAGCCGGCGCCTGCCGGTAACGTGACTATCCATGACATAAAAATATTGCCGACTACTTTTAAGTTTAATGCGCCAATGCCGCGCGCTAAGCCGACACCTAAAACAGCACCGACTAAGGTGTGAGTGGTTGATATCGGCAAGCCCCAGGTAGAGGCAAAAACAACGGTTGATGCTGCGCCGAGTTCGGCAGCGAAGCCTCGGCTAGGCGTCAGTTCAGTGATTTTTTTGCCGATGGTTGCCATCACTTTGAAACCGTATGTCGCAAGACCGAAAACAATGCCTATGCCGCCAAGAATTAGAATCCAAGAGGGCAGCATAGATTGTGTAGCAACTTGACCGCCGGATTTAATTACGCTGGCAATTGCCGCGAGTGGACCGACCGCATTAGCAACATCATTTGAACCATGTGCGAATGCCATTGCCGCGGCGGTGAATATCATCAAAATAGCAAACAGGTTTTCGACATTGGCAAAGCGATTTCCATTGCTCGGGACTTCTGCCTCTTTGACTCGTGACAGCATTATGCCGCCAATAGTGGCAACTATTAGGCCAGCAACCATCGCCAATGGCATAGCATTTAAAAACTTACTACTAAAGCCAAAGTCAAAATCTAAACCGGTGTTCTTTAGTCCCTTAAGAATGGTGACCATGGCGATCATAAAGCCAACAAAAAACATGTACATCGGCACATATTTTTTGGCGTTTTTAAATGGATCACTGGTATCCAAGATTAACCGTTGAACGCTTTGGAACAGCGCGTATGAAATGGTGCCAGCCAATAATGGAGAAACGACCCAGCTGGCAACAATAGTACCAACCTTACTCCAGTTGACTGCATCCACCGAGATGCCAACCGCAGCGAAGCCAACTAAGGCTCCAACAATGGAGTGCGTGGTAGAAACTGGCCAGCCTTTCATACTGGCAATCAACAGCCAACAACCTGCGGCTAATAGCGACGCCATCATGCCAAATACCAGTAGCTGAGGCTGGTTATTTATTAATGCAGGGTCAAGAATGCCTTTGCGAATTGTCGAAGTAACTTCGCCGCCGGCTAAATAGGCGCCGGCGAATTCAAAGATTATGGCGATGAAAATAGCTTGTTTTACCGTTAATGCGCCAGAGCCGACTGAGGTCCCCATGGCGTTAGCAACGTCGTTAGCGCCAATTCCCCAAGCCATAAAAAATGCAAAGATACAGCCAAGAATAAGCAGTATATGCCCGTGTTCAGCGATGATTTCCATAGAGTGTTATCCGATGAAATGAGTGTTGTTTTAGTTTGAAATGTTGCAGCTCTGAGGGCCGCTTGAATGGAACCGGGTCTTTAGCTGTAAGACCGTTAGCGAGCAATTAAAAGTTGTAGTTTTCCACCTGCGTTTTGTGCGGCATCGGCCAGTGCGCCAACCCACTCAATCACCTTATATAGGAAAATCACGTTAACTGGTGGTAGATTGCTTTCGATTTTGAAAAGTGCGGCTCGCACGTCAATTTGCAGCTCGTCATTCTTATGCTCTAATCGATTCAACTCTTCAATTAGCTCTTCGACCACGTTTAGCACGCGGCCTTTAAAGCCCATTTCTAGCAGCTCATCCATTTCATTGACGGCTTTAAGAGCTTGCGCCGATGTCTCTACCGCTTCGTTAACGAACTCTTTCATTAGCTCGGCGATTTCTGTCGGGATTTGCATTTTTCGACCAAGCATAATGCCGGCGATGTCTTTGGTGCAATTTGCAATTTCATCTTGCCGAGAAATCATCACCAGTAGGTCGCCGCGATTAACCGGCATCATCAAGCTATTCGGTAGGTTGGTTCGCAGCTTTGTTTTCACGTCATCGGCGGCATTCTCAAGATCGCAAATCAAGTCATAAATTGATTCAACTTTGGGCCAGTCGTTTGCTAGTGCGGCGTCGATTAATAAGGGTAGTTGTTGGGCACATTGATGTGCCAGCCCAATGTGTTCCTGAATTGGGCGAATTGGCGATTGCCCGAACAAGTTGCTAAATGGATTTCCCGGCATAGTAAGTCTCCTACATCACAGTCTATTTTTGTTATTTCTAACAGTATATAACAGAGCTATAGTTTAAATGGTTTTTCTCTGTAGGAGCTTAATTAGAGTCTCCATAAAATACGGATCTAGTCTAAATAGGGCCTATCGGATAATGAATTTTACTCCTACGAAAGCGCGACTTTGGTCTATTTTTCCGTTTATTTTCGAGCAATGGAACAACCATTACGTCTCAAATAAACGAAAAACTAGCCTCCCCGAAGGGCGAGCTAGCGAGTTGTACCGCTTTCTACCCCGAGGGCACCTAGTCCTGACGCAAATCATTATCCGGCAGGTCCAAGTAAAAATCGACAACACCTGTTTCAATCGAGTATTCGGCGCCAACTATCTTAATCTGACCACTATCGACTAGCTCTCGTAAAAAGCGAGAGCGCATCTGTAACCCATTTACCGACTGCTCAACATTGGCGCGCATGGCTTGATGGATAAGGTCTTCTCTGTCTTTGAATTGATTGCTCTTCACGATTGGATGAACGGCAGGTGTTACTCGGTCTACAATTGACGCAACATTCGGTGACAGCTTATCGGGGTCGTCCATTAGTGAGTCGACAGTCGCGTTAATTGCACCACAGTGAGAATGGCCTAATACCACTACAAGTTGGGTGCCAAAGTGCTGGCAGGCAAATTCGACGCTACCAATTTGAGAAGGTGCGACAATATTGCCGGCTACTCGAATTACGAATAAATCGCCAAGTCCACGGTTAAATACCAGTTCAGCGGGCACTCGCGAATCCGAACAGCCTAGAATTACGGCAAACGGGTTTTGTCCATCTTTGATACCTTGTCGGCGAGTAGAAATGGTTAGCTCAGCACCGTCGGCAGTCCCTTCGATATATCGTTCATTGCCTTCAATTAGCATTTGAAGGGCCTTGTCTGCATTCATCATGTTTATTTTTATTCTTGTTTGTTCAACAATCTAGCTTCTTTATAGTAGCGAATCGCGCCAGGGTGTAACGGGATAGAAATGCCAGCATATGATAGCTCTTCTTTATCTAAACCCTCTAGCGAAGGGTGTAAAGACTTGAAGTCTCGAAAATTTTCTACTACTTCTTTAACGACATGATATATCGCTTTAGGCGATGTCGATTCAGAAGCGACAAAGGTTGCGCCTAAGCCAAACGACATAATATCTTGATCGCCGGAATACATATTTTTGGTGATTAGACCCGTTCGATAATAAGGCTTGGCTTTAATAGCGGTTGACACTTCTGGGCCATCGACTGCGACTAAGCGAATCAGACAGTCGTCAGCCACACTGCGCAAGTTATCGTTGAGGCTGCTAGTAAGCAAAGTGATTGCCTCTATTTCACCGTTACATAGTTGTGCAACTTGTTTTATATCGCTCATTGGCCGCACTTCTTTGAAGTTATTGTTGTTCCAGCCCTTGGCTTCGAGTAAGTCGTCGACAATGCGATGTTGTAGTGAGCGAGTGTAGCCAAAACTAACGCGCCGATCGGCGAGGTCATCAAAGTTATTGATGTCGCTATTGTCACGCACAATGATGGCCAGAGGGTCGGCCTCGAGTGCAAAAACAGCACGCAAATTTTTATTCGCGCCTTGTTTTTCGAAGGCACTAGTGCCGTGATAAGCGTGAAACTGCCAATCAGATTGTGCAAACACTAGATCAAAGTTTCCGTCGCGCAGTTCTTTTAAGTTATAGATTGAACCGCCGGTACTTTCGAGTGAGCAGCGAATCTTGTGCAAATCTTTGTGTCGGTTTAGTAGTCGGCAGATTACCCCGCCGATCGGAAAGTAGACGCCTTGTACGCTACCCGTGCCGAGCAATAGATGCGACATGCTATTTAGTGAGTTTGGTGTAACCGAAGCTTGGTTCGCGTTTGCTTCAGCTTCACTCTGATTGTTAGGAAGGTCGCACGAGGTCAATAAGGCTAACAATGAAAAGGCAATGAGAGTTTGTGTAACTCTGCGCTGCGCTGCACTTAACTTGGGCATGATTATGGCGATCTTCAATATGTTTAGAGGCATCACACACTATAAACAATCTAGGCATTTATCTCCACATTGGCGCTGTCGGATAATGATTTGCGTCAGGAGAAAGTGATACAACTCGCCAGCTCGCCCTTCGGGGAGGATAGTTTTTCGTTTATTTGAGACCTGTCAAAGACACTAGAAGATAGACTCAGGCAAGCGGCCTAGCGTATTATGATTATATGACTACTTCCTCTAAAGAACTGGTGTCAAAGTTCAATGACATCGTGCTAACAACGTATGGCCAACACCAAACGTTCAAACAAACTTCCTGCCCGTTGTCTTGCGAGGCCGATGATTTAGTCTTTGTCTTCGAGTTGAGCTCGGCACCGGCAGCGGCTGCGGTGATCGTTACTAGTCTAGAAGTAGCTGATCAAATAAAAGATTGGTCTAGTGCCTATATCGTGGTGGTAAGCGATGTGCGTTTGGCGCAGGCGAAAATCAAGCAACACGTTGACGATTATCAAGCACATGATCTTGAGTGGGATGCGATACACCCAAGTGCAGTGGTACACCACACTGTTCGGCTTGGCGAGGGGTGTCGAGTTGGGCCTAATGCCGTGGTCGGTGCTAATTGTGACTTTGCTGATAATGTTACCGTGAGAGCTGGTGCGATAATTGAGCACGGAGTAGTGATTGGCGCTGATTCAATTATTAATGCCAATGTTAATATCGGCTATGGTAGTCAACTGGGGCAGCGAGTAGTGGTTCAGGCTGGAGCGGTTATTGGCAGTGAAGGCTATGGTTTCGCGCCTGACAAACAAAACCATTATCACCGCGTGCCGCACACCGGTCGAGTGGTGCTTGGAAACGACGTACACGTCGGTGCCAATAGTTGCATTGATCGGGGCACTTATGGTGACACGACGATCGCTGCCGGGGTTAAGATCGACAATTTGGTGCATATCGCCCACAACGTAGAGGTTGGCGAAGACACCATGTTGACCGCACAGACGGTGATCGCCGGCTCGACTAAAATTGGTAAGCGTGTGATCGCCTCTGGTCAGACTGGAGTTTTGGACCACTTGAGCATTGCTGACGATGCTATTTTAGTTCACCGCTGTGGCGTTTCAGAAAACATTACTACTGGCGGCATGTGGGCGGGCTCGCCAGCCAAACCTTTTAAAGAGTTCGTGCGTGGCTTAGCATTACATAAAAAAGTGGCTAAACTCGAACTGCAAATTAAACAATTGAGTAAGCAGTTTTTAGTTAAGTAGCGCTTCGATTGTGCTGTTTTTTGCTTAGCTTTTTATTTACACCTTTGTTTACCTTATAGAAACACTTACCGTTGAATTCGTAACATGCGTACTCCATTAAAATTTATTATTGTTCCATTGCTGCTTAAATGGACAATGACTCTAGTTACCATGACCTGCCGCGTGCGCTGGCACGACAGAGAGATTGCTGAGCAGTTCGAGCAAACTGGCTCGCCAGTGGTCTTTGCTATGTGGCACAACTGCTCAACGTTTTCTCCGTGGGCGATGAAGGGCCGGAATTTGACCTGCATGGTGAGTGCCAGCCGCGATGGTGAATACATTGCTCGATTAGCCGCATTATTTGGCAACCGAACCATCCGTGGTTCGAGTTCTAAAGGATCGTCGGCGGCGACCCGAGCGGTGCTTAAACTACTTCGCAGTGGCGAATCAGTAGCATTGACACCTGATGGCCCTCGAGGGCCCAAGTATGCAGTGCAGCCAGGGATTGTCTGGTTGGCGGCTGCGGCACACGCGCCGATTGTGCCGTTTCACATCGAAGCCAGCCGACAATGGGTGCTCAATAGTTGGGATAATCACCGTTTTCCGAAACCTTTTTCAACTATTCATATTGGCTTTGGTAAGCCGATCACGATTGATCGGGTCTTATTTAAACAAGATCCTGAGCAAGCGGCAAAGCGTGTTCAGCAAACCATGATGGACAACGTTAACAAGCTCAAAGCGGCGGCACGCGGCTAAACCAAAACACATGAAATTATTATTTATCTGCACACATAATCGGTGTCGCAGTATTTTAGCCGAAGCCATAGTCAGGCATATTTCTGATGCAACAATTGTAGCCAAAAGCGCGGGTAGCTCGCCGCAAGGAGAAGTACACCCTTTAACGCTAAAGTACTTAAACGAACATAAGATATCGACTCACGGCCTGTGCAGCCAGTCTTGGAATCAATTCGAAGATTACAATCCTGATGCAATTCTGACTCTCTGCGATAGCGCAGCGCAAGAAAGCTGCCCTGTTTGGTTTGAGCAGTCAGTGCAAGTACATTGGGGGCTTAGTGATCCCTCGAAAGAAGTTGTTGATGAAGACCGTCAGCGTGCCCTGTTTGATTCCACTATTAGTATATTAGAGCGTCGCATTCGGGCGTTACTTGAGATCGATCAATCGTCATTGGCTGGCGATGGATTGCGGTCAAAGCTCAATCAAATTGCGGCTCAGATTGTTTAAGCTATACTAATGTCCACAGATGTTTATAGCACCCTACACAATAGACTTTTTTCACTCAAAAAATTCTTAGCGAAACTATCAAAGGTATCAAAATGAAAGCGAATAATATTCTCGACACCATCGGTAACACTCCTCATATACGCATTAATAAATTATTTGGCTCGGATGCAAACGTTTGGATTAAATCTGAAAAAGGTAATCCAGGCGGCTCTATTAAAGATCGAATCGCACTGGCGATGATCGAAGAGGCTGAGAAATCTGGCGCGCTAAAGCCAGGCGACACTATTATCGAACCAACCTCAGGCAACACAGGTGTCGGTTTGGCAATGGTGGCCGCGATCAAAGGCTATAAGCTGATATTGGTAATGCCAGAAAGTATGTCGGTCGAACGTCGACGTTTAATGTTAGCTTATGGCGCGTCGCTGGAACTCACGCCTAAGGAAAAAGGGATGGGCGGAGCGATTGCCAAGGCGCAGGAAATGATCGACCAAACGACTAGTTCATGGATGCCGCAGCAGTTTGAAAATCCAGCTAATGTTGATGTGCATGTGCAGACAACGGCGAAAGAAATCATCGCTGATTTTCCTGAAGGCGTTGACGTGTTGATTACCGGCGTTGGTACCGGCGGCCATATTACCGGCTGTGCTCAGGCGCTGAAGAAAGTGTGGCCGAACCTCAAAGTGTTTGCCGTGGAGCCAACCTTATCTCCGGTCATTAGTGGCGGCAAGCCTGGGCCGCATCCTATTCAGGGTATTGGTGCTGGCTTTATCCCGGCTAATTTACACACAGACCTATTAGATGGGGCTATTGGCGTAGATGCCGACGATGCACGGGAAATGGGTCGCCGATCCGCGACTGAAGAAGGCATGTTAGTCGGCATTTCGTCGGGCGCAACCTTAGCTGCAATTGCTCAGCATTTACAAGAGTCAGATGCTAAAGACGCGACTATTCTTGGTTTTAATTATGACACTGGTGAGCGATACTTGTCGGTTGCTGAATACTTGCCGCAAGAGAGCTAGTTTTCTCGCCAGCCTATTAGCTAGGTGTTGTCAAATTTTTGAGTTGGTTGTCAGTCGAACCACCGAGTCCTCGAACCGTCGAGTCGTCGAACCGCTCAATATATTGGCAGCGCTGACAAAGGTTTTCTACCAGCTGGCGCTGCTTAAAACCTTTGATGATATCTTGTGCTCGGCGTGAGCCGAGTATCTCAAGCACGGGTGTGTCGGCTATGTTGCCTAATGGAATTGCGGCTTCTTTATCTAAGCAGCAAGGCACCACGGTACCGTCGGCCAAGATGCCAAAGTGTGAAGACAAACCATGGCACCTGCCGCTTGTTCCAAGCACCGGTAGATCTAAGCTGGGCCAAATGAATTCGGTATCAAAGTGTAGGTAAAGTCGCCCTTTGATATTAATACTTTTACGTTTGCGAACGTCTATCTCGCTGGGCGCTTGGAAATCAAAACGCTGGCAGATACGTTCTAGCATTTGAGTGTTCGGCGTTTGGCTGCCGAGCGGGTCATTCAAATTCCATAGTCTGAAATTCAAATACAGTTCTGGCCGCTCAATTAGAGCGCGCTCAGTGAAGCCGAATATGCGTTCTAGATAGTTACTCGGGTCTTTATTCGGGAAATTGTCAAAAAAGCTGTGTAATGAAAAATTGATTTGGTGAAATCGACGGTGCAGCATTAAGTCGTATTTTTCGGGCCTGAGAAGTACGCCATTGGTGACTAGAAAGATATTCGCGCTGTGTTGGTCGCAAATCTCAATCATCTGTTCCAGCTCTGGGTGAACCAAGGGGTCGCCCATCAGGTGAAAGCAGATCAGCTCAGCGATGGGGGCAACTTGCTCTACGGCTTGACGGAACAGGTCGATGTCCATCATCTTATTGTCACGAATCACCGCAGGGCAAAAACTGCATTGTAAATTACAGATATTGCTTATTTCAATATGAACTTTATGAAAGCGCTTTTTCACTTTGCTATAGGTTTTTTTTGACGGTAAACACAAATGGGCGAACGCCAAGTTTTTGCAACTTATTTTTCGCCGTTTTGGCTTTGCGTTTGTCGGCATAGGGGCCTAAGCGAACCCGGTATAGAGTGCCTTTAGCCTCGGATGAACGAGCTTGGGTAATTGATTTAAAACCCTTGAGTGCCAGACGGGCACGCAGTCTTTCGGCATCTGCATGAGATCTGAACGAGGCTGCTTGAAGATAATAGTCGAGATCGTTTCGTGCTTTAGTCGGTGTTGCATTGGGCAAATCGTCAGGCATGATTTGCTCAATATCGGGTAGCAAGGTGTAGAAGTCGAATTCCTTTTCCGTACTTTTGTTCTTGATTAGCTCATCGATCGCCTTATCTTCGGCGTTGGTCACCGACTCAGTGGATTCAAATAGTGCTTTCAGGCCAGCACCAAACTGTGAGTCGCCATTCTGCGCCCCGTTCAATAATGCACCTAACACCATACCTGAAATCAAGATAACCAGCATCAGCCCCCAAGGGATATTGCGGTTTTGTTTAGCCTTTTTAGGTTTGCTTTTAGGCTTTGGTTTAATACGTCTTGCTTGTGGCATAGTTTTCTATAAATAGACTGTGTTACATAGACTCAGGAGCGCCAACACCCAAGATGCCAAGGCCGTTCTTCAAGGTTTGTCTGGTTGCTGAACACAGAGCTAGCATTGCGTTACGTTGGGCGGTGTCCGCATCGAGAATCTTTGTTGCAGCATAATACGACTGTAGCGCGGTAGCTAAATCACGCAAATAGTAGGTGATTTGATGAGGCTCAAAGTTAGTAGCCGCTGTTTGCACTAACTCTGGGAACCGTTGTAACAAAGTCAGCAAGCTGTTCTCTTGGTCGCTCATTAGTAGGCCGAAATCGGCGTGGTTTATCGAGCTAGTATCGATGCCTCGCTCGTCTGCGGTTTTAAAAATACGACAAATCCGCGCATGCGCGTATTGCACGTAGTACATCGGATTGTCTTTACTCTGCGACTTGGCGAGATCAAGGTCGAAGTCCATGTGCTGTTCAGATTTACGTTGTACGTAGAAGAATCGAGCCGCATCAGAGCCGACTTCTTCGCGTAATTCTCGTAGCGTGACAAAGTTGCCGCTGCGGGTCGACATGCCGATTTTTTCGCCACCTCGATAAAGCACTGCGAACTGCACTAGTACTACCTTTAGCTTGTCTTTGTCTAGGCCAAGAGCCTCTAAGGAGGCTTTAACGCGAGGGATATAGCCATGATGGTCTGAGCCCCAAACATTGATGGCGAGATCAAAGCCGCGCTCAAGTTTGTCGGCGTGATAGGCAATGTCAGAGGCAAAGTAGGTTGGTTGGCCGTTGTCGCGAATTACTACACGATCTTTCTCGTCGCCGTAGTCGGTGGTCTTAAACCACCAAGCGCCGCCTTTTTCATAGACGTCGCCAGAGGCCTTAAGTTTGTCGATAGCTTTATCTATTTTACCTTGGTCAAACAGCGAGCGCTCAGAAAACCAAGTGTCGTAATCAACACCAAATTCGCCTAAATCTTGGCGAATATCTTCAAGGATTGAATCTAGCGCTCGTTTAAAGAAAAGCTCGAAGCCTTTATCACCTAACTGTGTTTTGGCAAATTCAATTCGTGCATCCAGCGATTCTTCCAAAAAGCGCTTTTCAAATTTTTCGGTAAACTCATCAACTGATAAATTTAGCGCTTTTCTTTGTTTTTCAAAAACATCTTCAGGCATGGCATTGAGTTCAATTAATGCTGAGGATTGGTCGCGGTTTAGGCTGGCACTATTATAAGCCTCAAGAGAGATTGCGTGTGCTTGACCATGTGTTTCGGCCATGTCTTGGCCATAGCTGTTTACATAGTCACCCTTGTAGCAATTACTTGGCAGATCAACCGACAACCCATTGGCTTGCAAGTATCGAATCCAAACGCTGACTGCCAGAATATCCATCTGACGACCGGCATCATTAACATAGTATTCTCGCTCGACGGTATTGCCAGCCGCCGCGAGCACGCGAGCTAGGGCATCGCCATAAGCCGCGCCACGACCGTGGCCAACGTGCAGCGGTCCGGTAGGATTTGCCGAGACAAACTCGACCATGATTCTTTGTTTTGAATTAGGCTCACCTAATCCGTAGTGATCGCCTTGCTCGAACACGCTATTGAGCACCGAGTAGCGTGCGTCTTGTGCCAAAAACACGTTGATAAAACCGGGCCCGGCAATATCGACTTTAGTAATTAATCCATCACTTGGAAGTGCCGCGACGATCAGGTCGGCCAATTCACGTGGGTTGCGGCGAGCCGGTTTGGCAAGAGTCATCGCTAAATTGGTTGCAAAGTCTCCGTGCTCCTTCTGTCGAGTGCGTTCGAATTGAACGCTTACCTCGTGTTCAGCAGGGATTACTTGGTCAGCCTTAAGCTGCTTTATCGCCTGATTAAACAGGGCTTGTAACTGGTCTTTCAAGTTGCTTTCTCTTTTCGCCAATGTCTGGCTAACCGGGGGCTATTAATAGACCGAGATTTTAACGTGTTATGGATTCGGAAAATAGGCTTGGATTGGGGTTATTAACTGATCAATTACTTGCATTGCTCAGCATTTTAGGCGAAACCCGCGTTACTCGCCCATTTGCTTACCCTAAAGGTGGCAAGTTTTGGCATAGCAAAGTTCCGCCATCATTGTCTACGTACTTGGTTGTGCAATGCCTTGGCGACTAATCAACCTTGCCTATAAATAGCTCTCATGTATTTTTCAAATCAGTCGATTAAGCGGCCCGTTTGTGTTGCCACCAAAACACCAATCCCTGGGCATTCAAATCGGCATCGAGTTTTATCCAATGACGCGCGGTTGCTTCATCTATGTTACTAATCTCATTCAGACAGCGGCGGACTAAATATTGGTTTAAATCTTGCGCTAAAACGGTTTCAAATTGATCGCCAGAATCGGCGGCTTTTTGGGTCAGCATGACGTAGTCGTCGATTTGCTCATGCAGGCCAGCGATGATTCTTGCGCTTGGTGTTACCGAGCTATAGTGGGTTAGGTATAAGGTGTCCGGCTTATAGCTCATAACTCGGTCAATTGAGGCATGCAGTGCTTCGGGATTAAACTGCACTGGCGTAGTTGTCGGCGCAATAAAGGCGTGGTTTTCGTCACGAAGCGCGCGGTAGCCAACGCCAAGGGTATCACCGGTGAATATGCTATTGGTTTGCTCATCAATAATACAATGGTGATGATTGGCGTGTCCGGGGGTATCGATAAACGTTAGTGGTCGGCCAGAAAAATCGATCGTTTCACCATCCGCAGGTTGATAAATGCGGCTGGCATCTATTGGGCTGATTTCACCATAGAGGCGATTAAATTCTTGCGCGCCATAAACGGCACTAGCGCCGGCAACCAACTTGCTTGGGTCAGCCATGTGTCGAGCGCCTTTGGGGTGCACGATTAGCTGGGCTTGAGGACAAAGCTGCATTAACGCGCTGGCGCCACCAGCATGATCCAAATGAATGTGGGTAAGAATTATGTAATCGACATCGTCATAACTAAGGCCGAGTTCGGTAAGCGCAGCAAGTACCTGAGGCACAGAATATTGAGTGCCGGTGTCGACAATAGCAATGCGCTTATTTGAGCGCACTAAGTGTATAGAGGCTAGCTGAGGTTGGTGATACAACGCATCGACAGTATAGATATCAGTATTTGGCAGGGTTTGTAGCATTGAGTGGTCCGCTAGTAATGAAAAACCTTAATTAAGTGCAACATTAATGTTAAATATATTTAAACGTTTAATATAGTTGTAAGCTATCAGTTAATTGATAGTTCTTTAGAAGTGTAACATTCAAAACATTCATTTATTGAGGTCATACACACCATGAAAAACGAAAAACTAATCAACAATTCAAAGAAAACTTTTGCTTCGGCGATCGCAACGTCAGTTTTAGCAACCGCACTTCTTAGCGTCTCTGGGGTAGCGTCAGCAGCATCAACCGAGCGTTGTGCCGATGTTGTAAAAGGTGGTAAGAATGGATGTGCGATTAAAGCCCTGGGCACTTCTTGTCAAGGTCAAGCAACTGACGATAATACCGTTGGGGCTTGGATTAAAGTACCTACCGGCACCTGTGGCAATATTGTAAGCATTTGTGCTTCTACTGCTGAAGCGCCAGAGGGCACCTCTGAGAAAAAACTTAAAAAAGCCTGTGAGAAAATTGCAGAGCAAAGCGACTCATCTGTTGCTGGTGGTCGTTTAGTAGACAAAGTTGGCGAGTCTATTTAAACCGCACTATTTATTTTAAGATGTTGGTTAGTACCTGTTAAAGTTCTTACCTAAAGGTGAGGGCTTTATTTTTTAATGAGTAATGGAACGGAGTATTTATATGAAATCTAATTTAAAAGCATCGGCCGCAGCGGCCTCAATTTTAGCGTTGGCATTAGTGGCTAATTCTGGGCTAGCCCACGCAGGCAAAGAAGGCTATGAAAAATGCCAAGGGGTTGCTAAGGCAGGCATGAATGACTGTGGTGCCAATGGACATAGTTGTGCCGGTCAGGCAGAAGTAGATGGCGACAAAAACGAATGGGTTTATGTGCCTGAAGGAACCTGTGACAAAATAGTTGGTGGTACGGTTAAAGCTGCCAAAAAGGAAGCTAAGTCATAGTTAGGCTAGCTACTTAATTCTGCGTTGTCTTGTCAGGTTTTATTAGAGCTAAATACTCTAACATTTGGTCAATAATATCCTTCTGGGCAATGCAGTTTTGAATAACGAAAACAATCTTAGCTCTACAGCGTCAGGCCTAGGCATACGGTCTGAATTATTCGATTCAGTTGCGAGCATGAATCGTTCAGCGAAACAAAAAATTGGTTTTTTCGAAGCTCATTCCGAAAACTATTTTGGTGAGTCAATTGCCAGAGCCAAATTATTAAAGCTGCGCCAAGATCATCCTATATCCCTGCATGGAGTTGGCCTTTCATTGGGTCGCGCAGATGAACTCAGTCAATCGCATTTAGCTGAACTCAAACGACTCGTTGAGCAAGTAGAACCTGTCCTGGTTTCCGAGCATCTAGCGTGGAGTGCGTACTCGCATCGCCACCTTCCTGATTTACTGCCCTTATCCCTTACTACTCAAGCGTTAGATATAATTTGCCAACACATTGATCAAATGCAGACTGCGCTCGGCCGTCAGATTCTGATCGAAAACCCATCTAATTATTTGCTATTTGATCAGCTACAAATTCCTGAGCCTGAATTTCTTAATGCGCTTGCTCAGCGAACCGGCTGTGGCCTATTAATGGATATCAATAATATTCATGTAAGCGCGAGCAATATTGGTCGCAATGGCTCCGACTATATTAATGCGGTAAGCAGCGACGCTATTGGGCAATACCATTTAGCCGGTTATACAGAGGTAAAGCGAGATTATCAGGGAGGTAGCGAATCGATACTCATCGACACCCATAATCAAACTGTATACGATCCCGTATGGGAACTATTTGATCACGCCCTATCGGTTCATGGAGCTAGGCCAACACTGTTTGAATGGGATTCTGATTTCCCTGAGTTTGAGGTGTTGCTGGGTGAGTGTCAAAAAGCCACGATGTTATTGAATAAATATCCAGTCAAATCAACGGGGAGCACCAAGCTCGGCGAGCAAAGCCTTATAAGTTCGGTCAATCTGGCTCAGACGCAAGATGACTTTTTGGATCGTGTGCTTAACTTAAGTAAGACTTTAGAAACGGCCAGCCCTGAACATCAACATCGCATCTGGATTTACCAAAATAACGTGTTTGGCGCAGTGCAAGATTACCTAAAAGAGGTTTATCCAGCCACTAGAGGTGTTGTTGGGGCTGATTTTTTTAAGCAAATGGCACAAGTATTTATCCAGAGTTCGCCGCCATCCACCGGCAATATACATTTTTACGGCGAGGGCATGTCAACGCTTTGCGGCTCATTCGAGGGGCTTGATGGTCTGCCGTATTTATTTGATCTGATGCGTTATGAATGGGCGTTACATAAGAGTTACTTTAGCATTGTCAGCGATGCGCTTGATCCTAGTGTGATACCACAAGAAGAGCTGTTAACAAGCTCAGTGATGTATAACGACAGTGTATCTATAATTTGCTCCGACTACCCTATTTATGAAATTCAACGTCAGTCGCTACCTAAATTTCAAGGTCGCGTATCAATTGATTTGAATCAAAGCCAAGATAACTTATTGATTTATAAGCTTGGGCATGAAGTTCAGTGCATGGTGATAGAGGCGGAACAGGCCGCATTTCTTAGCGCTTTAGACGAGAATCAAAATTTGTTGCAAGCAATTGAAGGTTTGCAGGGGTCTATAGCAGAAGACACATTATCAAAAACACTGTCATTAGTCTTTGAGACTCAATTGCTGAAGTGCAGTTGAGTTTAAATTGACTTGATTAGAGTTGGTGTCTGAATTTTACCTAGACTTAAAATATCGCGTTTAGTATCAGGTTAACCAATGGGGTGTTTTGTACGAACTAAATAAGTGATTGAAAACTGCTAGAAACAAACTACTTTTTGTTGGGAAAGTAGCGAATAGCCAGCTATTCCGTTTATTTTTCCGCCGCAATTAAGCCGTTTCCACCCGGTTTTCATCTCACCCTAGTTCGCGCAAAGGCCTCTAATAAAAAATGAGAATAAAATGAAAAACTTATATGAAGCGTTCGGGACATTCTGTGCAACTATGATTTCGCCGCTGGTCAGTGTTTGCGCCCGCATCTACATAGGCCTAATTTTCTGGAGATCGGGCGTCCTGAAATTTGACGACCTTGAGAGTACAGTCGAGAACTTCGACCCATCAGAAGATGGCGACTTTATCTTGTCTTTTTTACCTGAATCATTTCCGCCAGAGATACCCGCGTATTTGGCGACTTTTGGTGAGTTAGTATTGCCGATTCTGTTGTTCGTCGGATTATTTACTCGGATTGGCGCTCTCGGTTTGTTGATTATGACCATTGTTATCCAATACTTCGTACCGGGCTTTGAGAATCACGAGCATTATTTATGGATGATTATCTTAGCGATGCTGCTGGCCAATGGTGGCGGTAAATTGTCTCTCGACAATTGGCTGTTTAAAGAAGGTAAATAGTTAGCTCTTATGCAGTAAGGGCTAGTCGATGATGACTGGCGTTGTGTGCCGCTTACTGACTGTCAGTTAGTGGTCTACGACGCCAGAGCATTTTTGACGTGAGCGACATGAGTAGGCTGAGTCTGAATAACTTGGTATTCTCAGTGCATGCCCTATCAACCTCAATTTAAGTCACCCCAGATAGTCGGCCGTTATGCGCCTAGCCCTACAGGAGACTTACACTTCGGCAATCTCCGAACAGCTTTATTGGCTTGGTTGCATGCAAGGCTTCAGGGGGGACAGTTTATTGTGCGCATGGAGGATCTTGATTTACCAAGAGTGGTCGCCGGTAGCGCTGATCAAATACTACGTGATCTCGAATGGCTTGGCTTGGACTGGGATGGCCCGATTGTTTATCAGTCTGAGCGCACCGACCTTTACCAACGCGCGTTACTCGATTTAGACGCCCTAGGATTATGCTACCCCTGTTTTTGCTCACGTAAGGATATTCAAGTGGCTGCCAGCGCGCCTCATGGCAACGCTGGCGTTTACCCCGGCACTTGTCGTTCATTGTCTGTTAGCGAAGTCGCATTGCGTGCTCGCAATAAGTCTCCTGCCACTCGCTTGAAAGTTCCACCTCAGATGGAGGCTAGTTGCGGTGATTTTGTCATTCTCCGTTCAGACGCCTTTTTTGCTTACCAACTGGCGGTTACCGTTGATGATCTTGAGCAGGGTGTTACCGAAGTGGTTCGCGGTGCCGATCTGATCGATAGCACGCCAAAGCAAGTCTATCTGGCGGAATTACTGCAGCCAAAACGCGGTAGGATTAATTATTTGCATGCACCTTTAATGCTAGACGACAAAGGGCGACGCATGTCGAAGCGCGATGGCTCTATCTCTGCAAAGCAGTGGAGAGAAGATGGCGGAAGTTCTGAGCAGTTACTTGCACATTTAGTTACTACTGCTGGAATATTCGAGGAGCCGCTTGACTGTATTGCTCTTGAGGAGCTTATCGAGCGAGTTGATATCAAACGTATTGCTGGCAAACTATCGCCAATGGTTTGAGTTTACGCAATCTATTTGAAGACTCTCATGATTGCCTTTTAGAGCGTTTTGCGTTGGGGTCAGACAGGACTGCCATAATCTGAAGATTGATCGGTAGACCGATCAAAGCTTCACTTTTTCTTGACATTCGTATGGTTATAGTGGCTTTGTTAGCAGTAGAAAGATTTAAAGTTTCTCGTAGAAACGACTCCAACCCGAGTTTTTACGAGTCTATTGGGGGGGGTAGAACACCCTTCACTTTTAAGCCGACTAGAGACTCCAACCTCTCTGGTCGGTTTTTTTTTAGTTTCAGTGAGGCTATTTGTGTTGCTGCTCAATAAAATCTGCCCGGCTTCGTAACTTGTCTTTTTCTCTTATCGCGGCAAACGGGTCTTCGAGATCGTGTTTTGCAGTTTTGTTGGCCTGTTTGGCCTTTTGCGCTAGATCTTGTTTTTTAGGGCGTGAGCTACGCAACGCGTGAAAGCCGAAATAGAGTACGATTCCTGCGGTATAAGCGGCCCATTTATAAATGAAACTCATGCCACTAGCGGATGTGTCCTTTTGTAGTTGGCTATGCGTTAGGTAGTCGCTGTGCACGCTGCCAACTAAGAGTAAGTAGGCGATCAATAAAAATGTCGATACGATTAAAGCCTTATATTGCTTCCAAATAAGGGTAACAAAGGCGACTCTGAAAACTTGCTTAAACACCATTAGACCTCAGCATATTAACGTGTCGTTTAAACGAAGAGATTAAGGCCGAGCAGCGCTAATACGGCCATCAAGCCTTTTTCTTTAATCGAGCCTTTGATTTTGTCTTCTTCTTCGCGCACAACAACTTCTAAATCTTGTTGACTTAGCTTTTGTGGGTCATTGCCAGCAACGATAATACGTGTTCTTGCCCGTTCTATCGCTTTGTTGCGAATGTAGCGCTTGTATTTTAGCGGAACCGCGCCCACATATGGAATTGGCTTCATAGTATCGTTAGCATTATCATCACTAAGCTTGGTTTTCGGAAGATGATCTTTAATAGCTTGCTTCATATTAGCATCTCTTACTCTGAATGCGTTTTATCGGTAGGTGAAAAGCCCAAATTTTGTTAATATTCGCGCCCTAATCACAGTCGTAATATTTTATATATGTGTGCCATAAGCTGCAATTTCAAGTTAGCCACATATTAGCGTATTTTCGATTAACCCACTTTCTATTGCTCAAGCAACATCATTATGACCAATATTGTCCCTCAAGCTAGCGCACGAGTCGCGCAAGTAACTCGCGATACCAACGAAACGCAAATATCCGTTAAGTTGAATTTAGACGGCACAGGTAAATGCTCTTTTGACACTGGTGTACCGTTTTTGGAGCATATGATGGACCAAATCGGTCGTCATGGTCTGATCGACTTAGATATTAAATGCCAAGGCGACCTGCATATCGACGACCATCATACTACAGAAGATATTGGCATTACTCTCGGGCAAGCCTTTGCTCGGGCTTTGGGTGATAAAACAGGTGTTCGTCGTTATGGGCATGCCTACGTACCACTTGATGAGGCGCTTAGCCGAGTGGTGGTGGATTTCTCCGGTCGGCCGACATTAATGCACCGGGTCGACTACAAGCGCGCCCGTATTGGTGGCTTCGATGTGGATTTATTCGACGAGTTCTTTCATGGCTTTGTTAATCATGCAGGCATGACGATTCATATCGATAATATTCGAGGTAAAAACGCACACCATATCGCTGAGACTATTTTCAAAGCGTTCGGTCGTGCGCTGCGAATGGCTCTTGAGTACGACCCGCGCAGTGTTGGTGTTATTCCGTCAACTAAAGGCAGTTTATAAGTAAGGGCAGTTTATAAGTCGCTGAAACTTGAGGCGACAATTGCTAAACG
>Ga0075467_10000142_pt1 | contig 51469 bp, 19 predicted proteins | sample DEB08_DNA_9_FD_75067 | JGI IMG/M metagenome (GOLD analysis project Ga0075467, IMG submission 75067) | Aqueous microbial communities from the Delaware River and Bay under freshwater to marine salinity gradient to study organic matter... | ecosystem: Environmental > Aquatic > Marine > Coastal ... | reverse complement strand
ATTGTCTGCCCGTCAGGCCCGCAGTGCCCCGCTGGTCGCGGCCTTCGGCGAATGGCTGCAAGCACAACGCCGCAAGATCTCCGCCAAGTCCCGGCTGGGCGAAAAGCTGAATTACATTCATAACCACTGGGACGGGCTGCAGACATTCCTGACCGATGGGCGCGTCGAGATTGACAACAACCGCGTCGAAAACCTGATCCGCCCTATTACTCTCAATCGCAAGAATGCGCTCTTCGCCGGTCATGACGAAGGCGGCATCGCTTGGGGCCGCATCGCCTCGTTGATCGAGACCTGCAAAATCAACGGCGTTGAGCCCTTCGCCTATCTCAAGGCCACCCTCACAGCGATCGCAAACGGTCATCCGCAAAGCCGCATCGACGACCTGCTGCCGTGGAACTTCAAGCCGTCAAGCTGAACCGACAGTGCCCTCCTGAGAACGCTTACCCTAAATTCACGAACCACTTTCAAACTCAAACGAACCACCGCTCTCACAGAGTGGCGGCAGTTTTGTTCCGCATAGGTTCATGCATTCTGTCGCAAACTGAGATTGGTTCGAATTAGTCTGACAGCATCGAATTTCTTTGTAATTGTTCGCCTACGTGTTTTGCAGGGGCGAAAGCAGCTCTGCCTCATCGCCGAATTTACCAAGGTAGGCGGTTGTCAGTCCTAAACATTCGGTCGAGCTACAAGTTACTTGATGCGGGCATTGATAAAAGCCATTTCTATCAAATTCAGTCCAGAAACCAGGATCAATCAACAGCATAGGTTGCGCATTCACCAGCGCATTGCCTAGCTCTTGCAACATGCATTCGGGGAAGTTCTTCACTTCTGTACAACGACCCAACGTGCGGCATTTCAGGATGGCGTCGCGCAGATAAGGCAAGATCACACTGTTTTGCGCCAGCAGGTCCTTGGGGTCGTTTTCAGCCATCGGAAAGAAATTCCAGAACTCCATCTGCACCAACCGTCTGAGGTGTGAAAGCGCATCGACCATGCCCGGCAAGAGCATATAGCTTTGCGTGGTGATAACCGAATTTGTAATCAGTTTGACGTGGTCGTATTGGTCTAGATGTTCCATGCCACGCATCATTTTGTCCCATGCGCCATTCACTTGCGTGATGCGGTCGTGGCTTTCACGGTCGGACCCTGCAACCGAGACAAAATACTCATCGACGCCAGCATCCACCAGCCTATCGGCATAATCGGTGCGCCCAAGGTGCATCCCGTGGGTTTGAATTCGGACGTGCTGAAAGCCCGCGTCTTTTGCCTGCTTGACGATATCAACGAGATCGCGGCGCAAGGTGATTTCAGAACCCGTCAGCACGAGCCCTTCCCAACGCCCCGTTTCCGCCTGATCGCGGCAAATGTTCGCGAGCGTTTCATCAGAGGTCGGCGCTAGTCTGTCCATCGTATCTTCGATCATACAGTGTACGCATTTAAGGTTGCACCGGAACTCCATCGTCAATGAGACGTACTTTTCATGGTCTCGCAGGCTAAGCCCTTGCAAGCGATCAAGCTGATCGACGGGGGTCGTTAGACCAACACGCGTGCCCGCCGTGCCCACAATCGGGATCGCAGCGGTCGGGTTGTTCTTAGAGGAGGCCATAAAAGCTGCCCTTCACGGGATGGATTTGCGTGCCAACATAATCGAAGTCCCAGCCGACATCGAAGAGGTGATGATCGAAGAGAAGTTGGTTTTCGCGCAGATGATCGCAGATGCCCGCGGGAAACCCAAGCTTTTCAACAAAACCCAGCATTTGTGCGGCGCGGATGCGCGAGAAGTAGATGCTGTCGCGGAACCGTTTGTTGGCGATGACGATGGTTTCGACGCCTTTCATTTCGGGCCACAAAAGCGTGTCGAGGTCGACCGTCTTGTAGGGGAAGTGAACCGATTCCGTTACTTTATCGGCGATTTCCTTGCGCTCGTTTTCTGCATTGAAGAAAAAATAGAAATTCCGCATTTCCAACCCTTCGTTGCGCAGCCCATAGCAAATTCCACTGCTCACCGATGATCCCGGGTTTCCCATATAAAGGTCGACCTGATCGAGCGGTGCTCCGTCGAGATTTTCTGCGGTCAACTCGACCGAAAACATGAAATAGGGCAGAGCGTCTTGTGCGATTACATCGCAGTTGATCAGCCCCTTTGTGGCGTCAATGAAATCAGCAACGCCATGCGCGCGCGCGTCTCTGGCATAATCGTAAAAATAGAATTCCCAGCTCATTTGGCCGTCTGCGTATTTGACGCCCCAGACGATATTGAATTTGCCCCAACGGGATTGGACCGCCTGCATAACGGGGCGCATTTTGTCGGTCACGCCAGCAACTTCAAAGGACTGATACAGCAATGCAGAGGTTCGCAAGGCACCTGCCATAGGTGCCACCGGCATTTGAAAATCCCACAAGCAATAGTCACGTGCAGGGTCTGACGGGCGGCGGCGCTCGGTTAGTTCAGGGATCATGACGCCCTCCGAAATACACGGTGGCAAAGGCTGCCCCGTCACGCCCGACCCCGCAGGCAAAATGCCCAAGTTTCATGTGGCGAATATCAGAGAGGTCATCGCCGTAACCGGCAAGCAGTGCTGCAAGGCCTGGCAAGTCGCCCACGGTCATATCGGCATCGGCAAGGTGTATGTCGATGGAATTGCGGCTACTGCCATCTTCGATCACCTGCAAGACACCGCCCGCGTGCGAAAGGCACGTGATTGCAGTAGCTCTTGCGGGGCTGTCAGGCACAATACCTTGCAGCAATTGGGTCTGTTGTTCCAAAGTCAAATGATCGATCCAGTTGTAACGATTGACCTTGTTATCATGCTTTACTGCGAGAAAAGCTAAGTGCGCGGCTGGCGCGTTGGGGACAGGGAATTCCAGATAAAGTTTGGTCCGATTGCCGGGTTCCATTCCCACATGGACGGCATTCGCGGCGCTCAAGTGCGGGGTCAGTACTCTGGCGTCCAATCCCAAATCATCGGCGAGGGCCTGAAACCTCGCAGACGGACCAGGCAATAGAGCGCGCCGCGAAAACGTTAGCAGATACCGCCCGCGCACGATCCCGTCTTTGCTGATCTTCAGGCTTTCTTCACGCAGTGGTGGCAGCGTAAGTCGCGCACGAACGGCCAAATCAGTGTCAGATTTCGCGATTTCCACTCTCTAGCCTGAGGGCGTAAATTGCAGCATACACCGTTGACCTGCTGGAAGGGCACTATCGGGGTTTGCCATTTCAAGGCGCACGCCGAAGGTACCAGAGGCCGCATCAAAGACTTGATCAACAATCGTTACTTCGGCTTCATAAATCCCGCCGATTGGGGCGTTTGGCTTCACAATGCCAGTACCGCCCAAAGTAACTTGATCATAAGCTTCGATAGGGAGGAATGCTTCGATATATAGTGGATCAAGCGAGATGATCGACATCACATAGTCGTCTTGCGCCAGAAATTCGCCTGCGTTTGTGTTGCGTGTGACAACGATGCCGTCAATCGGGCTTTCGATGGTACGCTGATCGAGGATCACACGAGCGCGGTCGAGTTCTTGTTGAGACACGGTCCTGTCAAGCTCTGCTTGCCTTACCAGGCTCTCGGCGGCGACAAGTTCGGCAGAAACCTCGGCCAGTTGGTCATCGGAAATGATGTTGCGTTCACGCAGCTCCAGCGAGCGGTCATAGCGGGTTTTGATCAAGTTGCGGCGGGCAGTTTGCGCTTCTAGTGCGGCAGTGGAATTCGTCCGTGCCTCAAGCAAGGCGACGTTGGCCACTTCTACCGCAGAAGACAGTTGCGCCAGCACTTGCCCGCTGGTTACACGGTCGCCGCGGCCTGCAAAGGTTTCGGAAATGACACCCCCCGTCGGGCTACTGACCAGCACAATCTCCGAAGGGTCCATGACGCAGTCATAAGACGTGACCTCTTGGGCGGTCGCGGCGGTCGCGGCAAGACATGCGCTGATGACCGTAATAATTTTCATTCCATTTCTCCTGACAGAGCGAGAAGGTTATTTAGCTCTTGATCCGCGTCAAGCAAATCGCGGCGGATTTGGGCATGCAAGCCCTCAACGTGTTTCTGGCGTTTGCGCAAGTAGCGACCAGCCGCGCGGGGACCAAGTATTGTTGATACGAATGCCGCCTGTCGGCGCAAGCGTTTGGGGGCATCACCGCGCATTAATTCGTCCTCGAGCGACAAGAAAGCCTCGCATTTGCCAAGCTGTCCCTGACGACCACATCGCCCTTCCAACTGGCGGTCAACGCGCCTGCTGTCGTGGCGTTCTGATAGGATAACATGTAATCCGCCCCGTTTTGCGACCGCTTCGGTTAGTTTGATGTCTGTGCCGCGCCCCGCCATGTTGGTGGCGATTGTCACGGCACCTGCTTGGCCTGCTTTGGATACAATGTCGGCTTCGTCTGCGTCTTGAGCGGCTGACAGGACCTGATGCGGGATGCCTGCACCGGTCAAGCGTTTGCTGGCTTCTTCTGACGCGCTGACCGACCGTGTTCCAATCAGAACCGGCAGCCCCTGTTCATGTAGTTTCCGGGTGCGCTTTGCCACGGCATCCCATTTTGCTGTCGCCGTCCGGTAGACGCGGTCAGGGGCGAACTTGCGGATATCTCTTTTGTTTGTCGGGATGATCGTCACGGGCAAACGGTAGACCGACCATAACTCCCATGCTGCGTCGTTGGCGGTACCTGTCATGCCTGAAAGCCGACCATAACGGCGGAAAAAGCGCTGGTATGTAATCCGGGCCAAAGTTTCGCGTGGCGGTGAAGGCACTAGCCCCTCTTTGATTTCCATCATTTGATGTAAACCGTCAGACCATGTCCGGTCGGGCATCGTTCGTCCGGTGTTCTCATCTACGATCTGCACCCCTTCATCGCGAATGATGTAGGCTTCGTCTCGGTGAAACAGGTGCAAAGCTGAAAGCGCTTGGGTGATGGTGAAATCGCGAATGACCGGCACAGCAAAGGTCCCGCCGAGTCGATCTGAATGATCATCAAGCAAATCAAACCCTTGGTCGGTCAATTCTATCTTTTGCTGGTCATTGGGGATCGTGAAATCTTCGCCTTCTTTCATCGCCTTTGCGACGTCCATTGCCTGATAAAACAATTTGCTATCGAAGCCTGCAGACTTTTCAACTTGGCCAGAGATGATCAAGGGTGTGCGCGCCTCGTCGATCAGGACGCTATCGGCTTCGTCAACCAGAGCGAAATGCAGGCCGCGCATGCGCATATCAGAGCTTGCGTTAGAATGCGTCAGATATTCCAGTTTCCGCCGCATATGACCGGGCTGAAACCGTAGTACCTGGCGGTCGCGCAAGTAGTCGAAAGTGAATGTCTTGTTCGTTCCGTAGACAATATCTGCTTGATATAACTCGCGGCGCTCATCATCCGTTTGCCCCTCCAGCACGCAAGTCGTGGTCAGGCCAAGAAAGTCATAGAGCGGTTTCATCTCTTCAGCGTCACGGCTGGCCAGATAGTCATTGACCGTCATCAAATGCACTGGGCGACCTGACATGGCAGCAGTTGCCACGGTCAACGTAGCGCAGAGTGTTTTACCTTCGCCAGTCCGCATTTCAGCGACCTGGCCTTGCAACATCGCCCATGCACCCAAGACCTGCACATCATAGTGACGCATGCCCAGCACCCGAACAGAGGTTTCGCGGATCAGCGAAAATGTCTTGCCTACCAAGCGCGGTGGCAAATCGTGGCCCCGCAGTCGTGACTTAAGATCACGGCGCAAACGCTGCGCACTTAGCTGCAACTCCGCGTCGGTCATGCGTGCATATGTCTTATCATGGCGCCGCGCATAGCGCAGAATAGGGCGTAATTGATCCGCGCGCGATTTGGCTTTTGAGGCGACAAAGCGCGCAATTATGCGCTGCCCGAAGCGGTCAAACTTTGTATCTTTCTGTTCCTGCTTTTCGCCAAAGGGCAGCGGAATAGGCAGGTGGATCGGGCGCGCGTCAGACATTGAACTGCCGCAAGAATAGCTGTCGGGTGGTGCGCCAAATCCGAAATGCGATTGGCTCTGGCCCGTGGTCAAAGCGGACCAATGCGCGCTCGCCGATATAGCTGACGGGGCGGTTGTCGGTTGGCACGACGTCGAACAAGAATACAGTTTCCAATGCCCGCAATTCGCGCACCCCTTCTGGGTCCAGCGTGAATTGTCCGCCGCCTTCGGTGGACAGTGCCGCAGACGGCAAAAAGCGTTGGCTTTCGGGCGCTTCGGCGACGATCAGGCCAGGCACCGTTGTGTCCAAATCTCGCAAAAAGATCATTTCGACGCCCTTGGTCCGTTCGCGCACCAATTGTTCGCGTCCTTGAGTAATCGCCACACGCAGGCGCATTGGGGTATCGTCTAAAAAATAGCCAATCGCATCCCCTTGGGACAGCAATCTTCCGTTCAACGATTGTGGCTGCGGGATCAGGACCTGACCGTCGCCTTGTGCGCGGATGACCAGGCTGTCGGCGCGCTGTTGGGTATCGGCCAATTGCCCCTCGATCAGAACGATTTGATCGCGGTAAACATCAGTCAGCACCTGATCAATCAACAAAACCGAGTTAAGACGAAACTGCGCCTCTTGAAGCCGTGCGCGCGTCAGTCTGGCTTGGGATGCCAAAGCTGGTTCGTCCAATGTAAACAATGCGTCACCTGCGATGACGGTGCGCGTTTCCACCGGTGCTTCGTTCATGAAGCCGTTGGTTTCAGTGCGAATAAATGCTTGCGGTTCAAGCCAAACAACGCCTGTCGCCGTCGTCGCATAGGGCAACGGGATCAGTACGAAAAAGCTGACAAACGCGCCGAACGCCGCACCGATGCCAATGAGGATCGGTTTTCGCTTGTGGCGCAGTTTTGGGCTGGCAACGAGGAACTTTATGCCACTCCAAAGTGGTTTTAGGAAAGTGTTTCCGAGCGCCCAAATCGCCAATAAAATACCTACGATAAAGAACTTGGAGGCAATGAACGCTGCAATCGCGAAAGCGATGAAGACGCGATAGATAAAGGCAAATATCGCATAAAAGAACAGCCATTTCCTTTCGCCTTTGGCGCGGACTGGGTTTTCAGGGTCTTTAAGGCGCAAAATATAGCGCTGGCACAGGTACCAGAAGTAATTATTTGACCGCTGGCCCAAGCCCGGGATTTCGATCACATCCGCAAATACGAAATAGCCGTCAAAGCGCAAAAGCGGGTTGCCGTTGAACAAGAGCGTGGAAATGCCGCCGATCATCATAAGGTTGAACGCAAAGGCGCTGGCCAAGCCCGGCTCTGCATTAAGCCAGAAAATAAGGGCGAGGGATGCAACCGCGAGTTCAATCATGATCCCCGCACCACCCACAACCGCACGCCGCCATTTCGATGCGAAAGCTGCTGACGCGGAGGCATCAACGTATGGCACAGGCATAAAGATTAGCAGCATAATGCCGATTTCATGCACTTCGCCGCCCCAGACCTTTGTTGCGTAAGCGTGCCCTAATTCATGTGCGGCCTTTAGGACCGGATAGGCGAGGATCAGCAGGATGATGTTTTCTGCGGCCAGAACGCGGTCTACGAATCCTTCGGTCAAAAGACTCCAATTCAGCACCATCAGCACAAAACCCGCGATGATAATCGCAAGCCAGACAAAGAAACCGAACCATGTAAACAGCGGGCGCACAGCCCAAACGGTCCAGTTGAGGAAATTATCCGGATCAAGAATGGGCATGCGCAAGGCGAGTGGATTCTTTAGCCGCCCAATCATCGTTTGCCGTTCTTGTTTCGCGTGGCGTTCGCCGATTTCTTCAATGTTGGGCAGGTCGGTCGCGATCAGATCAGCGCTGTGTAGTTGCGATAGCAGGCGGATTACTTCGGACTGGGTGGGGGGCGCGTCTTCGAACTGTTCGCAGGCGGATTCCCAAAGCTGCCCTACACTGCGCTTGCCGTTCATCATCGACAGGATGAAATTCGCCTGCGGTGTGACGCGGTGGTATTTGCCGGAATGGTGGTCCTGAACCACGTACCATGTGTCGCCTCGAAACACCTGACGGTGGATATCGACCTGTCCGCGCAAGCGCGGCGTCAGAGGAGCAACGCGATACCAATCGGCCGAGAGAAAGCTTTTGCTCATCTATCCACCCGGCCACATTTTCCACATTTGCAAACGCGCCCAATCCGAGATTGGCCGCGCCCAAACGGCGATCAGCCGCTTTTCGTCGATATCAATCCGTGCCGCCCCTTCCATGCCGGGACGCAGGACGGTGACGTCGCCTGTCAGGTCTGCTTCGACCGTAAAGGTGGTTTGGCCTTCGCCATAACTGGCCACAGGGGTAATTTTCATGACTGTGATCGGCAGGCTGCGATCAGGCAGCGCCGTTACCCGCAAGTTTCCCGTTTGGCCTACGGCCATATCTGTGATGCGGCGTTCATCAACTTGAATTTCCACACGGAACTCACCTTCAGGAGCGAGGGTGAAAAGGGGTTCTCCGCGGCTGACAGACGATCCAATTGACTGGCTTAGATCACCAGCAATGACCAATCCGTCAAACGGAGCGGTCAGGCTGGCGCGGGCCAGTTGCTCATCAATCAGTTCGATTTGCGCATTGACCTGATCAATCTGGTTCAAGCGAATACGCGATTCAGTTCTGTTGCGTTCGGCGATCGACCGATCATACTCGAACAGCTCGCGCTGGCGCTGCGTGACCAATCGCAACCGCTCAAGCGCCAATTCACGATCATCAAGCTGCACCATCAAGTCACCCTCTGCGACCAGATCCCCGGCACGTACGGGGGCTGCGGCAACAAAGCCTGCATAGGGTGCGACAATGGACCGTTGTTGCGCGCCCAATACGGTAGCTGTGGCCGAAACTTGATCAGTGGTGCGTGCAAACCAGAAGAACACGAATAGTCCAATAAAGGCCGCAACAATCGTCTTGCGAGCAAGTTTACCCGGCCCAAGCAGTTCACTCAAATGGCGACGAATGATGGAAAACAACTTGGTAATCAGCCACCGGTCATTCAGCCTCTTTTCGTCCAAAATCGGGGCTAAAACCGTTGTAACGGCCTCGAGCATATCAAGATCATCTTGGCTGAACGGGTGGCCTTTGGGCCGCTCGAATGTCAGCGCGCCGATGAATTTATCCGTGGCATAAAGCGGTGCCGTGAAAACCTGACCCGCGCCGTGTTTTTCGGTCAGACGCTCGTGAGCATGGGTGATCACCATGTCGTCGACGCCCTCATCGGGCCAAAGAACCGTTGCACGTTGGTCAATCGCTTCGTCTTGGGCCGCGGCAAGCATGCGCATCATGCTCATGCGTTGCGAGAATTGCGCCGAATGCGAGACCGCCCGGATTTTAGAGTGTCGTAGTCCGCGAAATCCAAGTGAAACACGGTCGCAGTCAAAGCGGTTCGCCAGATCAGTAACGGCTGCAGTGGCCGCAGTCACAAAACCGCGGCGTTCAGCGACACCAACAATGGCATTTAATGCTTCGACAGCACGGGCATATTGCGCTCGCGCTTCAACAGCGGCGACATTGCGTGCCAGATCACGCATCCACGCGCCACCCCACTGCATTTGCCGCAATGTGGCACGCAAGTTGGTCTGATCTTGATTGAGTTGTTCGACACCTAAAATACCGCGCGCTTGACCATCTATGACGATTGGCAAAGCGATAGCGGACAGTTTTTGGCCAGTTGCAGGCGCGCGCATGATAGCTTGGGTTTGTGTCATCGCAGCCTCAGCAGCTGAAATCAGGCCTGGACCAGGCCGCCGTTCAGAAGGTGCAATTGCTGTCAGCATGAGGCGACCGGAATCGGGGTCGGGCAAAAGCACGACACAGCATTCCGCATCTAAACCTGCTTGTTCGAGCGCCGATAGCATCGCAGCCGTCCAACCGGGGGCTGCTGCTTGCATGCTGCTGGTATCGCGCAAACCCGCGAATGCCTCGGCTTTTGGGCTGCCGACGCGCGTGGTTTGAAAATCTGCGCTGGGATGATCGGCCATGGGCCTAGCCGTCGTCTGTATTTAGAACGCCGTGGCGTTGTTCATACTCGCGCAGCACATTATTCAGGATATTTGATAACCGCTTGGCCGCAAAAGGGGTCAAGATCATGCGATTAGTCAACTGGACTTTCACTGGGTCATCAGTTGACACATTCCATGTGCGATTTGTTCCAAAGAACACTTCGATCTGTTCTTTAGTTCCTTGGATATTCACCACATTGGCAAAATTGGTTGCCATGTCGCTGTCATCCCAAACGACTGTAGACTTACGCTGGCCCGGTTCAAGCGGGCCAGTCGTTTTCAGTTTATCATCCGCCATGTCACGCGCATCTACTCTATTGTTTACGCCACGGTTGTGCGGCTTTGGCTTTTCCGTTTCGCCTGTGTGCCCTTGAGCGCGGGAAGCGCTGCAAAGACTGCCGCACTGGATAGTCCAGTTACCTCGATAACAGATCCATCAAGGATCCAGTCGTCAGCGTCAGGGTCTGGACGACCTTCACGGTTTTCAGGCAGATCGTCAATGATCCAAAGGCCATCATTTTCATCGACATAGGCAAACAGGTTGCCGTCCTGATCGCGGAACTCCAACATCCCGCCGGCACCGCCAATTTGCGTCGCAGGCTCTACCACTGCCAACTCAAAGCTGTCGGTTTCCGGATTGTAGACATATGTCTTGACCGGATCATTGCCTGTGCTTGCCGGACCGATATCGATGACAATTTCACTGTCGGTAATTGCACCGATGACGCGGGCATAACCCGGACGCTCTGCACCACTGACCGCGGAAATCGTCTGAAGTTTGCGGGTTGTGATGTCCGGCGCACCATTGATTGCTGTCGTTGACACAGCGTCAAAGCCATAGTTGCCAGTCGCCGAAGGCTCAAGCTGTTCCCCCGTTGGGATTGGCACGATGCCGGCAACGGTTTCACCAGACGCACCGCGACCTGGATAGCGGTTTTGACCAGCCTGCTTGGGGAACTCTTCGGAGTCTTGCAAGACTGTGATGCCCAGTTCACCGAATGGTTCACCATTCTCGTAGAGCGGGATGGTCTGGCCATTGTTGTCCAAAGCGTCAGGCGCATCTTGACCACGTGTCGGGTCTGCACCATTGGCCGCACCCAGCGCATAGAGATATGGCAGGATCACGGAGGAGTAGTCGTTGATGACTGTCGGCTCACCAGCACTCTGGAATGGTGTGTAGTAAGAGTTAAACTCACCACGCCAATCCAGCAGACGATCACCCAAAGTGTTGGCAATCAAGATGTCTTCACCTGCACCACCGAAGACGAAATCTTCGTACGAGATATCAGGATCAGCGACATCGTTGGCGCCATCAGCACCGTCTTTCTGATCATCATCAGCATTCAGATAGTCGTCGCCGTAGCCACCCCAGATCTGATCACGGCCTGTACCGCCCATGATTGCATCGTTGCCGATGGAACCAAAGATCCGGTCGTCACCATCAGATGGCAAACCATTCTCTGAGCGTGGATCAACCTGACCTTCGGTCGGATCGAAGTTGAGGAAGAAGTTATCCCCATTGATCATGATCTTGTCGCGCGGATCATCCGGGTTGAAGAATGGCATCAGCGGCGTCTCTGGTCCGGCTGTTTTGTTATATGCAAGCACATTACCATTTTCATAGTTGAACGGCGCATCGAAGCTGATCAACTGACCAAGGTAGTCACGCGGGTTATCGGCACTTGCCAAGGCTTCTGCCCCGGAAATCGCATCATCACCCACGCCACCGTGCAAGAAGTCATCACCCCAGCCACCGAAGATGATGTCGTTGGCTTGGGTTGCGTCCCAATACCGGTCGTCATCGTCAGCAGGGTTGGTGCTGAACGGTGTCAGGTTCACAGTTTTCAGCAACTGCTGGTCTACATTGATCACAGTCCGCAGCGCTTCGTTTTCGTCTGCGATGATCAACAGGTCCACTTCTTCCAAGGCCAGAACACCAAATAGCTCTTCGCTATACTCGGTTGAATTGCGGCTTGTCATGATCCGGCCATCGTCGCCAATCACGCCGTCCACACCTGTGCCGCCCGAGATCCACTCGTGACCCCAGCCGCCGATGATATCGTCGTCCTGCGCGTCACCGAACAGGACATCCGAACCAGTACCACCATAGATGGTGTCATCGCCGCTTTCGCCGTGGATTTCATCACCTGCACCATTGTCACCCAACAGGGCAGATGGGTTCAGGTCCGGACCACCAGCAGTGTAATCAATCAGCGATACCGCACGCGGGATCAACCGAAGCTCTGTGTCGTAGGTGTCGTAGTTGAAGGTCAGATAGCCACCGCCATCCGCGCCGTCCGTGCCAACCAGACGGTAGATATTGCCGTTGTCACCAACGATTGTATCTGCGTCACGGGCATGGCCCTGTCCGGATTCATCACCAAGGTTGTTGCGGCTGCCATCCGTACCGGCACCACCATAGATCATGTCTGCACCGTCAGGGCGGTTTGTCTCTGCGCCGCCAAGACCAGCGAACATATCAGAGGAACCACCGACGATGTCATCCTGACCAAGGTTACCAAAGATGGTGTCTTCGCCACCGTTGCCCTCGATATAGTCGTCGCCATCACGGCCCGCGCCGAGGAAATCCTCGACCGAGGCATTGACGGTCAGCAACCTTGTGTTGACGTCGCGCATCGCGCCGACTTCCAGGGCCGTCACATCAGCAGCGTCCCAATCAGCCACACCGTTTTCGTTAAAGTCGATGGTGCCGTCACCTTGGATGGTATCATCGCCCAGCTGACCAAAGATCATGTCATCCTCGGCGCCTCCAGCGATGTAGTCATCACCGTACTCTAGCGCGCTTTCGGTGTCGGAATGATCGAAGATCGTGATCAGACGCTCTGCTGTGCCATCAGGGTTTGCTTGCGCGTCACCTGTAACCAAAGCAACACCATCATCAACGCCGATTGTTACGCCGTAGATCTGGGTGCCCGCAAGCGCGCGCATCCGTGGATCATTCGGGGCGAATGTCCGTGCGATCATGCCATTGTCGCCAAGGATCACATCATCACCTGCGCCGCCGTCAATTGCGTCGCCTGTATCATGTGCCAGCGCACCGTTCTGGTCGGTATAAACGTTATGACCACCGATGATGTCATCGTCGCCCGCATCACCAAAGATCGTGTCGCGACCGATTTGACCAAGGATATAGTCATCACCTGACCCACCCGAGATATGATCATCACCACCCAGCGATGCCGGATCGGTCGAGATCGACTGGAAGCTGAACGACGGGTCTGGTGGTCCAAGTGGCATATCTTGTGGCCGGATCAGGCCGTTCACAGTGGCATGGTCACCAAAGATCAGGTCGTTGTCAGCGCCGCCGTCGATAACGTCCGCACCGGTACCGGCAAGGATAATATCGTTGCCTGCACCTGCAGTGATGATGTCATCGCCGCCCTCAACCTCATCTGTCGATGTGATCTCGGTTGCGTACTCTGCACCGTTATCGCGGGTAAAGCTGATAGAGCCATGATCACCCAACAGGATGTCCGCGCTGTCATAAAGCCCGATATCTTCGCCGTTGTTGGACGTGATCGTATCAGCGCCTGCACCTGCAAGGATGATATCACTGCCCAGACCAGTCACGATCAGGTCGCCAGCACCGAATTCCGCGTCGACCGTTTCAATCGTGCTGAGCGTGATCGGACGACCCTGCCCATCCACAGGTGCCTCATCAAGACCAACAATGCGGCCATGGTCACCAAGGACGATGTTGTTGCCGCCCGTGTCGGTCAGAATATCGGCACCTTCACCAAGCAAGATGACGTCGCCACCTGTGCCCGTAGTGACGGTGTCGATATCACCGATAGAGTTGGCAGTGGTTTCAACCAGCGTCAGATGCGCAGTTGCAGACCCGTCTTCAGTGTTTTGTACGATCTTACCATTGTCGCCGATAATAACATCAGCGCCGTCGCTGATGATGCCCGCAGTGACGATGGTCGTATCAATCACATCAGCACCAAAGCCGCCGATGACAGTGGATGAACCCAAGCCAAGCTTGATATCATCCGCATCGCCGACTGTCGCGCTCATGGAGCGTGCGGTCGCCATTTTGATCAGCGCTTGTGTCGCAAGGATCATACCAGTCGCCGCACCTGTCAGAACACCGCTGTCGCCCAAGACAATGTGATTGCCTTCGCCCACATCGATATCATCCTGACCGGCACCGCCGACAACGATGCTGCCGCCGTCGCCAAGGGTGATAAAGTCGCCGTCACCCACGCTGGACTGGTAGGACCGGACAAGGTCGGCCACTTGTGTGCCGTCTGCCTCTGGTGTGCGGAACTGGATCAAACCGCCGTCGCCCATGACAATGTCACGTCCGCCGGTGCTGTCGATGTCGTCGCTGCCAACGCCACCGATAATGATATCGTCGCCGCTGCCTGCTTTGATAAAGTCGCCTGCGCCATAGGCTTGGCCTGTGGACACGATGCGATCAACCGCAAGCGCCACACCGGTCGCTTGACCAACGTCCTTGCCAGTGATGACACCATTATCGCCGATGACAACGTTGTCGCCTTCGCCTGCATCAATCGTATCGGTGCCTGTACCGCCGATGATCACATCGACGCCAGCACCGCTGGTGATTAGGTCATTGTTGCCCAGTGCCTCGGCCAAAGAGCCTATCCCGTCGATGTCGCCCAAGTCGCCGTCAAGGCTGACGAAATCAACATAGCCGTGGTCACCGATCAGAACGTTATTGCCACCAAGCGTGGTGATTTCGTCCAGACCAAGACCACCGATGATGATGTCATTGCCGTTGCCGGTATCGATCTCATCATTGCCACCTTGGGCGAATGTGGTGCTTTGAATGCGCGTCACTTCGCCGGTATTGGCCAAGCGCAGCGTGCCCGCAGTCTGATAAATCAAACCATAGTCACCAAGGATGATGTTGTTTCCAAGCCCGCCATTAATGATGTCGTTGCCTGCCGTACGGGTGTCCGCGCTGCGATACTGCGGATCGAGATCGACAGAGTTGTCGATGTCCAATGCGCGGGTCGCAAGATCGACGGTAAAGCCGCTGTCACCATAGATATGATCGTCGCCGCCGTTGCCAAAGATCATATCGTTGCCGGCACCGCCTGCAATGTGATCGCCAGCTTCGCCACCGTAGATGGTATCATTACCCATACCGCCATAAAGCGCCACAGTCTGGTTTGCACCAAGTGCACGGGCATCGATGGTATCACCATGGCTGCCTGCACCATTCACCGCGTCGAATTCGCCGCCGTTCCCGTTGCGTGCGCCGCCTGTGTAGTTGTAGCGCGCGCCATCTGTGTCGGTATCACCGAAGACAACCATCAGGCTGTCTTCTGCGATATCGTCCAGCAGGATCGTGTCGCTGCCGCCACCACCGTGGATCAGCGTGATTGGCTGCATGGATGTGCCGTCGGCTGTTTCCGTGTCAATGTTGACCGTCAGGTCGTCATTGCCTTGACCCAGCAGAACTTCAACGATCTCGATGCCAGCGTAGCTGATGCCGACGTCATAGACGTCATCACCGATTGTCTCGGTGCCGGTGCCCATGCCGAGACCAGTCAGCAAGGTGCGCGTTTCACCTGAGGTGTAAGTGTTACGCAGCTCGCCCGGTGTGCCGATGCCATTGCCGTCGTTGAACACGAACAGGCGATCATCAAGCATTTCTTCGGCAGTCTCACCTGTGTCGATCTCGGGCAAATCGCCGGGTGTTTCGTCCGCAAGCATCACGGCTGTCTTCAGTTCGCGATCCGCAGTTGACGCACCATCCAGGATCAACGGACCACGGATATCGGACAGGTTGTGGCTGCTTGGCTCGGCTGCGAATGTCGTGTCGCTGCCTTCGCGGGCTACGTAACCTGGGTCATGTGCCAGCGTCACGGTCACGTCCTGCCACCAGTTCAGGGAGGTAAAGGTGATCTGCGCGATGGAGACATCTGCGATCGCCACAGTAGAGATGTCGTCGTTCAGGCTTGCGTTGCCTGTCAGGGTGATGGTCAAACCATCCTCTGAGATCGTGGCGATCTGGAAGGCACCGTTGTTTTCAGTGGTTCCAGTGATGTCGATGGCTTGGCCAGCGGCAAAGCCGTCAGCGAACCACGTGCCAGACACGCGGGTGATCGTGTCAGGTCCATCTGGGACCGCATCAAACGTGAATGTATTCAAAGCCGTTGCTGTAGCTTTCGCGACAGGGACCACGCTAACTCGGCTGTCAGCGACAACCTGCGTCTGACCGTCGTCAACAATGGTCAGTACCACATCAGCGTCTGGCGCAGATGTCAGGCGGATTGTGTAGGTATCGGTATCACCGGCTGTGGATACGACCGTATCCCCATCGGTTTCGCGAACCAGTACGCCAGCGCTTTCGCCGTCAAGAACAGTGACGTCGAGAACCTGATCTATCGGCTCGTCCGAGCTTGCAATCGCATCTGCATATTCACCTGTGGTCAGGTTCGAAGTGACAGTATGTGTAAGCGTCACACGTTCTGGATCTTCTTCGCCGTCACCGACAGCGGCCTGCACGTTCACGATCTGCGGAGTATCCCAATCGTCAGACGTGAAGGTCAGCGATGTAATCGCATCACCAGCTGCGTTGGTCAGGATCAAGTCGCTATCGGTGTCACCACCCAATGCAATTGTGATCGTCTCTGATCCCGCTGGTGGACGGGTCAGTTGCACGGTGTAGCTGTCAGTCACTTCAGTGACTGCTGTGCCTTCCAGAACAAGGTTTCCGTCACCTGTTGGTGTCAGGGTGATCCCTGCTTTGTCGTCATCATCGACAGTGACCACAAGGTTCTCAACCCGCGCTGCGTTAAAGGTCGCATCCGCGCTCGAGACACCATGCGCGATTTGTACGTTGCGGACACCTTCGGCGGCGGCGTCATCAGTCGCTTTGAACGTCACATCCTGCGCGATGTTCCAATTGGTGCTGTCAAACGTCAGTACAATCGCGTCAGTGAACGCTGTGCTATCGGCGCTAACCTGTACGCTTGATGCAACCTGGCCTGTAACAGTGATCCCGCTGATATCGGTCATGTCTTCTGCAAATGGCGCCGTGTCGGAAAGCGTGATTGTAGTCGCAGTTAAAGACTCGATAACGTAGTTGCCCACGTTGTCGCCAGCCGTGCCGCCCAGTGTCAGGCTCATATATTGGTCAAAGCCGTCTGTGATCCAGCTTCCGCCATCATTGCGCGTGATTGTCTGTGTCGCGTTATCGAGCGTCAGCTCAGGCGTCCCGGACATAGTGGGCGTCAAGATACCGCGATCAGCAGAAGAGGACCGGTTGGCCGACACTGTCACATAGACCGGAACACCGACCGCAGGGGCCGTGGTCAACACAACAGAGTAGATGTCGGTTGAACCGCCATCCGCCTCTGTCACGCGGGCAGTGCCCGGTGTCGGGTCGCTCCCGCTGTCTTGGATAAGACGAACAACGCCTGTGTTTTCATCGGCAATCGTCGTACCCAGACCTGAAATCAGCGCGGTGCTGTAGTCTGTGTCGTCGCTGTCTGCATCATGCGAGATGACGTCCGTGCGACCAGCAACATCCACTGATTTCACTTCGAGGTCGACGTCACCGCCAACGTTGAATGTATCAGCGCCAAGGCCACCAATCACTTGCGTGACCGCACCTGCGCGTGTGGATTGAATAAAGAAGGTGTCATTGCCTTCCAGGCCATCAACTTCGATTGCCTCTTCTGTATTGGTTATCGACACGTTCAGGCCTGCACCGCGGATGCCTTCGTCTGTGATCAAGAAGACATCATCTTCTTCGGTACCAATTGCCACAACAGTGTCAAAGCCAGAACCACCATCCACCTGCACCGGTGAATTGATGCTGTACTCGACGGAATCGTTGCCAGAACCGCCACCAATTTCGACAGTGGATGAACCTTCACCACCATCGACGCGGACAAAGGCACGGACGACGAATGTGTCATCATCGCCTTCACCCTCAAGCTGCAACACTGCTTTGTTGGAGTAGACAGTGAACACGTCATCGCCTGCACCACCAAACGCGGAGGTCGCGTAGGTAATACCGTCGCTTAGGAAGCCGCGCGTTGTTTCAACGGTGCTGATACCATCAGAGGCCAAAATCCCGTTCTCACCTGCAAGAGGCTCGTTTCCGAAAAGTTGACCAAACTGGAATTCATCATCTCCAAGACCACCATCCATTGTCATCAATGAAGCGTTATCATCAGAGATAAACAGATCATCTCCGCCCAGACCTTCAAGGGTCACGCGGTCGTTGATCGTGTCGTTGTAGTTGATGCGTTCGGCGGTATCCGGGCGTCCAGCGGTGTTGTTGACGATGTCATCAACAGTGCCATGCAGCAGTGCTACAAAGTTGCCACGGCTTAGGAAGACGTCCTCTTCGCTTGTGCCCAACAGTGTCATTGTATCCACGCCGTAGTTCCGGTCGCCGGTATCATTGACGTCAATCACATAGTCAGAGCCCGCAGTCTGCGACCCGTGCAGTTGGATTTCGATGTGGTCGGTACCTTGGCCACCGTCGATGGCAAGGCTGTCACCGGCTGCTTGTGTCCTCAGCAGATCAACCCGGATCAGGTCTTCGCCAGTGCCGCCTTCAAGCGAGGCGCTACCAGTCAAAGTAGTGTATGGTTGCAGGATGATCGTGTCATCATCTGCACCACCACGCAGGGCAATTGTTGCCGCGATAATCGTACCTGCATCTGCAATTGCTGCATCTATGAAGATCGTATCGTTCTCGGCGCCCATATCGACGATGACCGCACCTGCGGCCTGAACAAGCCCCAGACGATCAAGGTCAAAGCGGTCACGATCATCGTTGCCGTTGATATTCACGTCACCCGTAACAGACTGCATGGTACCAATGATATCGACCAAGCCACCGATTTCTGCCTCATCAAACGCGCCGTCAATATCGACATTCAATGTGACAAGGCCGTTGGCGCGCACAAGAGCGTTTTCTTCAATGATGATGTCATCACCAGCGTTAAGTGTGACGGTGCTCCCTGTCGAAATAACCGAAATGCCGTTCAGAACTGTGATGTCATCTGTTTCTGAATCGCCATCTTCTGTGGCTGTGATAACGATGAATGTCGCTGACAAAATGTCAGATGAAACAGTAACAGGGCTTTGCGCTGTCAGGATGATACCCGCACCAGAGCTTTGACCAAGTGATCCACCGCCAACCTTGAAGGCTTCGACTGTCAGATCGCCGTCGTTGACCACATATGTCGATCCATTGGTCGAGATGGATTGGATCGTGCCAACAGTCGTTTGCAGTGCATTTGTCGTTGTACCGATAGATTTGTTCGCCGACAGGAACACGCGGCCAGAGGTCACGTTGGAGGCTGCCGCCATTGCGCCGTTGAAGATCGCTCCGACAGATGCCGTGATGTAGGCCGTCGTGCCACCACCGCCGGATACACCGGCAGAGTTCAAGTAGATATCACCTGCAATGCTTGCATCTTCGCCAGCGTGTGTACCTTCACGCAGGTTTGTATCTAGACGCGATTGCACTGTTACAACACCGTTGATGCCGTCAAAGCGGCTGTCGATATCCAGATCATTGCCGAATTCACCGATGCTGCCAATGTTGGCGATCAGCGTGATATCCCGACCAGTCACATCAACAACAAGCTGATCCCCACCGACTGGGGTAATGTTGGCGCTCGCGATGTTGTCCACATCAGCAACGTCAATTGCATCAAGGATTGAAAGGTTCGCCTCAAGCTGCACATTGCCGCCCTCGGTATAGACGTTCCGGATCATCATGTTGCCGATAGTCTCGATCACCGAGATGTCGCCGGTCGCAAATGCGGTCAGAAGTCCCAGATCAGACGTAGGATTATCACCCCGCGTTTCGATATCAAGCGCATTGCCCATTGTACCAATGCTGCCACCAAGGGCACGCAATGTCACATTGGTGGCCAAAATATTCGTAAAGTCTTCGTTGATCGCATCCAAGATTGATCCATCAGAGAACAAGTCAATATCGCCTGTCGCCGAGAACATGGTGCCAACTGACATATCGCCGTCAGTTTCCTCTAAGTAGATGGATAGATCTGCACGCGCGGTAAGGCGGCCATCGTCGTCAAGGTTCACACGGATGCGGTCTGTCAATTCACCAACGCCGCCGTCACCTGCTTCGATGACAGCACTTGCGGCGGTGACGTTCACTGCCGTTGGCGTCAAGCCATTAAAGATACCATTTGATGCCCGCACGCGGACGTCGCCTGTGGCTGTAATTTCGCCCAATTCGATCGCCCCGTCCGCAAGCGGATTTCCAGCGTTCACATCAGCACCAAGGAAAACTTCGCCGCCAGCAATGGCAGTCAATGCACCAGATGCGGCGATGTCGATATCGTCACGCAACTGAACTTGGACTGATTTGAGCTCGACGAACTCGTCAAGGATCATGTCCAATCCTGTCCCCGAGGTCAGGTTGATCGCCACATCGTTTCCGTCCGCATCAAGCTGTTCCAGCGTGATCTGCGTACCCGCGATTGCAGTGATGCGGTATAGGCTGTCTGCATCATTGTCGTTGTCAGTAAGATCGCGGATTTCGCCTTTGCGTTCTGTGGCGGTATCTTCAGGCGCGCGCTGTTCTAACAACAGCAACTTCATGCCAACCCGCAGATCCGAAATATCTCCAACGGTGACATCCACTATGTTTGGTGCGGTAAAGTTCACCGTTGCTTCGACGGATTCCCCCCGTGGATCAAGCGCGATGCCTGAAACGAACACGGCTTCGGCAACTTCTGTTTGTGCCAATGCGGTGTTGCTTGAATCAACAGTGATCACAGTTCCGGACACCGATAGGATCGTATAGAACGGCCCCTCTTCGGTGGCATTTGCGGTTGTTGCACCTTCGACTTGCAAGGTCATACCTGCACGGAATTCATCCGCATCCCACGTGCCATTTGTGCGCGTAATCGTATTGTTAGCTGCGTTAAAGTTCACAGTCGCATCCACGCGATCCGTGATCAGGAAGAACACATCATCAGGTTCTGCGGCACCAAGGGTGACTTGCTCGGCAGGTGTCAAATCAACATCTGGGTCGATTGCGATCAAGACCTGACCACCCGTCCGACCAATGTTGCCAGATACATTCAGCGAGACGTCAGTACCAATGATGTTTGGATCCTCAATCACAACGTCCGTATCGGTGACAGGACGCAAAATACCCAGCGAGATACCGTTGAGCAATTCTTCCTTGGTCCAAATCTTGATTGACGCGTCAATTGCAGCGGCTTCGTCTGTATTGATCGATCCGACAAAGTTTGCGTCAAACACATCTGGATCGGTCGTCGTAACTACCGGGTCGCCATAACTGCTGCCTGTAACACCCCAACGGGCGTGCAATGTACGGTATTGGTCACTGCGCGTATTGATTTGCGTTGTAATAGCTCCAGCAACAAAACCATCCAAAGCTGTACCAATGATGCCCAGTCCAGTGCCTTCTTCGGTAAAGAACGTATTATAATACGCTATCTCATCCGCTGTCAGCGCATAGTCTGCCCCACCAACAACAGCAGCGTGGTTGGTGTCTTGGCCGGTCCGCCATGTCCAATAAGTCTGATATTCACGTGTACGACCATCAGCCAAGGTGTCTTTTACTTCTTGGACTTTGTCGTTGGCACCAAGGTCAGCTGTCAGGCGCAGATCGCCCCAAACGCCAGCAAGAAGCGCCGCTTCGGCGCGTTCATCGCGGACTTCGGCGGTGTTGGCGTCAACCAAGTCACCCGACACAACCGTGATCGACACAACACCGCCCGCGGTGATCTGGTCGACACGCATGTCGCCCGTTTGTTCGGCCAAATGTATCGCACCAGCTGCAGTTGCTTTTACGCTATCGGAAGCATTCGTGCCTGTCTCAATCCGCATCTGTAGCGCGGATGTGCCGATGTCGCCGCCTGCTTCGAGTGTCAGAGACGCCGCAGTGATCAAGCTGCCAGAATCGCGGGCAAACATTGATCCTTGCGAAATCAACGTGGCATCGTAGCCACCAGTGACGGTGACAGTATCGAATGTGATATCACCCAAAACCTGACGCACATAAACATCGCCGCCGGACGCTGTGATATTCACATAAGCGTTCGCAACCTGTGCCTGGTTCACGGAAAGCGGTGCAAATTCGCTACCGATGCCCTGACCCGCTGACAGATTGATGACCTTGCCGCCGATATAAGTGCCCGCAATGACATTATCGCTCAGCTTGGTTGTAATCGTCTTGTTCGAGCTGATTGAGGTCGTGCCGTTATCATTCTTGATCGGACCAACCACAGCAACGATTGCGTTGCCGCCGACAATATTGATGTTGCCTTCGGCGTTGCCAAAGAAATTCATATCAATCGGATAGTCGGCCTCAATCGAATGGTTGTGGACAGTGGTCAAACCCGAGATGCGCTTCATCGTGTAGGTTGTTGTTGTCTTACCATACCACGACGTCGTGCTGTCATAATCGGCTTGGTAAATCCCAGTAGTACCGCCCGGCTTAAGTTTAACATCATAGATATATGGGTCGGCCGCGGTCGCGGCATCTAAGAAGAAATAGTTTGAGTTGGGCACCAACTCGTTAGACTTTTCGTCAACTGTATCCGGCGGTGTTGTCGTTGAATCGGGCAGCAGAAAGTCGAGATTCCAAAGTGAATTATTTACAATAATCCAAGTTTCTTCCCTTTCTGTGGTCACACCAACTGCCCAGCCGTACCGCTGTCCGACTTGTGGGTTGTACGTCAGATTTGCACCCAAAGCAGAGTTGCTTGCGATAGTGGTGCCGCTGGTTTGGATTAACTCGATCTGGTTGTTGTCGTTGACCTGATACACGGAATCAATATTTCGGGCGCTGTCTTGGAATTCAATCTTACCATCGCCACGCTTGGATGCATCGATTTCATCCACTTGGATCGTTAGACCAAATCCTGTCGACAGGCCTGTGTTGTTGATGATATCAATGTCAGGGAAACCTGAATAAACGCTGATCTTGCCAGTTTCGCGCGTGTTCACGACCTTACCTACAATAAGAACGTTGCCGCCACTTGGCGTGACTGGCGCAACCTTCAGGATTTTTGAAATCCGATCATAAGAGACAAAGAAATCGGGCGCATTGGTTATAGATGTCGGAATGCGGGTTTCACGTGCCCCAACATAATCTGATCCGCTGCGCCGCACCAGTTCCGCACCAAGAGCCGCCGACATTTCAAACCGGAAAGTATCTTTGCCCGCAACAATCTGTCCATTCAGGTTCACATATTCTGAAATAATGTTGACGTTCTGCGCAGTGATGTTGTCGCCGCCGATCAGTTGGGCTGCTTCTGCTCTGGCCAATGTGTCATTGCCAGCTGTGTCGCCAAAGACACCGCGCGATGTGCCATCGGTCCAGATGGCGAATGGATCACCTTCTACATGGTATACAGTTTCAGAGCTAATATTGACTGTGCCGCTTGCTGTGATGGTCACATTCATGGCGGAAATATTTGCGGTATCAAGGACGTTCACATCGGATGTAAACGGCTGACCCGGATTTGAACCAATCGTAACGTTGCCGCCAAGGTTAGTGATATCGCCCGCAATGGTGATGATAGGTGGCGGCGGAAGGTCGACATTGCCGTCACCATCTACATCGACAAGAGGTTCATCCAGATAAGCGAACGTGTTTGTGATCGTAATTGATGGAACACCTGTCGTTCCGGACAATGTCGCCGCGGTAAAGGTGAAGTCTGGATCGCCAACATATCCGTTTGTACGGGTTTCGTTTTCTTCGTTCTGTTCGTTTCTGGCCAATGCAATTGCATTCGCTGCTGCATCTGTGCTCGCCGCCGAAATTTCATTGTCTAGCGAATTAAAGAACACACCCCCCGTGATTTGGGGAATTGTGATCTTGTTAATCAGCAACTGCACATGTGTTTCGTTGATGATTGAAACGCTTGCATCGCCCGGCGCATCAAATCTGCCTTCGCCATCCATTTGGTCAGCATCAATAAAGACCTTACCAGCCTGCGCGGTAATATCATCTACAACAATCGTGGTCGTCGTTTGGGATCCAGCAATAACATCAACACGGGTGCCATTCAAAGTGTAGATTGATGTCGCCTGGTTGTAGACGACATTGATATTTTGCGTCGCATCAATAGGTCCTCCGGTGGGGCCACTGGCGATATACCTAGCGGTTCCTTCAGAAATCATTTCCTGCTCAAGACGGAAAATTTGATCTTTCTGATATTGGATCAGATCAGGGTTTACCGGATTGCCGTCAGCATCAGCGAAGTCATACCGCTGCAAAGCCGCCTTTGCCGCCGAGATCGCAGTCAACTGCGAAGGCGCAATTGAAACGTCAGCCAATCTAAAGGTGATATCGGACGCTACAGAGCTTGACACGATGGCCTTGCGATTGACGATCGTCACAGTATCCAGAACCAGGCTTTGGTTCCGCAGAGCGCCTGTCTTAATCAGGCCATCGTTGCGCACCACGCCATAGGCGTTGGTGCTTGCATCTAGCTGGCCCAGCGTTTCGGAACCGCCAAACGCAGAGTCGATCGCGTCACCCACAGCAGAAGCCCAGTTGGTAGCCTTTGTGCCACCAGTAACATTAGAAATGCCGAATTTGTCCGCAACCAGATCGATGTTCTGGTAGCTTTCCATGGTCGCGCCAGAGGCAATCTGCACAAGGTTGTCATGGGTCACATACGACGTTGCACGCAGATCACTAATTGGAACAACGGAACCGGCAAAGTTATCAACTTGTGCGTCCAACTGGTTGACCAGCGAAAAGTCGCGTTCGACATCGATACCAACAGAGACGTAGATATCTTCGACAACCACCAAGTTGGCGCCGCTTTGCAATAGGAACTGGTTGTCAGGTGTAATGTCGATATCGGCCGTGCCGATCGCCACAGTCGCAACACCATATGTTTCACTGTAAGAGCTGGCACTGACGTCGAAGAAATCGTCGATCTCGGCCACGAAACTACCGCCGACGTTCACGCGCGTCGTTGCAGTGTTACCGATCGTGATCCGACCAATGATATCGGTGGCGTCAACATCAGTAAATGCACCAGCACCAGACAGGGCACCAGCGGTCAGCAACGCAACTTCGTCAACCAACAGGATTTCGTTATAGACCCGCAGGTCCACGTCACCGGCGGTCGTGATTACCACACCTTCGCCAACTGTAATTTGAGTATCGAGGTTGATATCAATATCACTGGTTGCACTCGCGCCGCTGGCCAAACCGCCGGCGTTGCCATCGATGTTCGGGCCACCAGAAACTTCGCCACGGTCGACTTTGTTCGTCGCACTGATGTTCAGATCATCAGCGGTGATCAAGACGCCATCCACATCAGCCTTAACGGTGTTCGTGATCGTCGTATCGACAACCACACCAGTACCACCAATGAGACCTGCACTAAATGTAAACACTTGCGAGCTCGGGCTTGTTAGCTGCAAGGCATCAACACTTATGTCATCGGTCGCACGGACGGTTGCACCGTTCAGAATACGCGCGTTCACAGCTGCTTGGCTGGTGACATTCAATGCGACACCAGACCCTGAAACCAAAGCGCCAGATCCTGCAACACCGCTGGCGCGGTCGTTGGAGTTTCCAATCGCCGTTACATTCACGTTGCGTGCATCAACAGTCGCATTTCGGATTTCTGCTGTCGTCGTTGCAAATGACCGAGCAAAGCCGCTGGCCGAACCCGCACCGACAAGCAGGCCGACGCCTGCGGCCTCACTTTTCGCGGTTTGTGCGATCAGATGCGTGGCACCAACATTCACGTCAGCGCTTGCGTTTACATCAGCAGACGCGACGATCGCGGCAACAACATCACTGCGGTTGACCACATTCGCGGATGTAGATGACGCACCAAGCAACAGGCCGCCTGACGATGCAAAGGCCGATGCAGACGCCATGTCGTTCAATTCGCCATTTGCATCGCCCAAACCAGCAGAGCCAGCCTGCACGCTCAAGTTTGCGACGTTCAATACGCCGCCCGCGAGGGCCTGCACGTCTGCGTCTGTCGTGACGTTGACGCTGTTGGCACCCATAGAAAGCCCAGTTGAGGCCGTTACGCCATATGCATCACCCACCATATTGAAATTGGCATTGCTGTTTATATTAAGCGCATTCGTCGCAATTGTGATGGAATTTGTCTGGGCACGTACTGTTGGGGTCGCAGTGATTGCAACCACACCACCCGATGCTGCAAGCGAGAAGAAGCCAATCGCAATAGATTCCACGCCGACGCCGGCGTTTATAGCTGTTGTGCTGAGGGCAGTGACACCAACCGAGCTCGCCGCTGTGATCGTATTCGAAGCCGCGCTGTCACCGATAATCTGAGCATCCACCGTGTTAGTCACAGTGACAATATTTTCGGCACCACCGCCTGCAAGTGTCGGGCCAATGGCCGTGCTGGCCGCAATCGCAGAGGCTTGCGTTGAAACGTCGATATCGTTGCTTTCGGTCGCCCGCACTACAACAGTGTTCGAATTCGTATTTGTGCTTCCCGTGATACCAGCAAAGATTGTGTTATCCACGACCGTTTCTGCCAATGATACCGCGATCGAGATGGAACCGCCTACCGCGCCGACGGTTGCAGCAATTGAACCCGCCGCAACATTTGCGTCAATATCCGAAACGTCAGTCGCCAAGACCGAGATACTTGTGGCCGCGTTCAATGTCGCGTTGTCCACGGAGGCGATCACAGCGTAGTTCAGGCTATTGTACGCGGTGGCACCAGTTCCCGCGGCACTGGCAGCGTAGCCGCCGGCGGCTGCGGCGACTGCAAAGCTTGCGATATTCGCATTGATGTTGCTGTCCATCTCCGAAGTGACAGCGATCGACCCACTTGTCGATGTGACAGCGGAATCTGTAATTCTTGCAAACACACCCGTGGTGTCACCACCGCCAATGCGGTTGGTTGCAAGGCTAAAGCCAATCGAGGCCGCACCAGCACCGGCACCAGCTGCAAAGCTTGCTGCGTCAGACACAATACGCGCGTTGATTGTCGCAACCGCGTCAGCATCAACGATCACGCTGCCGGTGGTATCAATGTCAGATGCAACAAGAACTGGCACAGCGACGGTGCCTATATTCTGATTTGCGATTTCCGCAGTTGTCGTCGTTTCAATAACGTTGACAGCGGATGCACCGCCGACAGCGATGCTGACGCCGACAGCGCCACCAGACAATGCAACGGCTGCTGCAGCGGCTTCGGCGTCGATATTGGATGTATCATCTGCATCGACGGTCAGTGATGTCGCATTGATATCTGCACCCAAGACACGCGCGGATGTAGCACTGGTGATTTCGTTGTTCGCAATGCCAACCCCGACTGAAACAGACACACCAACTGCGCCCACAGAAGCAGAGATTGAAACCGCTGATGCATCCGCATCAATATCGGCATTGTTCAATGCTCTCACGGTGACGGCACCACCATTCACACCGATACCACCGGAGCCAGAGATCACCGCGTCAGTGATGCTTTTGATCCGGTTGACGACTGAAACGCCAGTACCTGAAAGTGCGACGCCGACAGCACCGCCAGCCGCAGCAACTGCGCCTGCGATTGTTGTGGCCAGAATACGCTGCGATGCGTTCGCATCCGCAGTTACCGTGCCTGTTGTTGAAACCTGTGATCCCACGATCCGGGCAGAGGTCATTGCGCCAACGGCGGTCAGGTTCGTACGCTCCCACAGCTCTGCATTGCCGTAGTCCTGCGAGGACAGTTTGATACCTGCCGCAGGAACATCGCCAAGGTCGCCGATAAAGCGGTAGATATCGCCGCTGCGCGCGCCTTCGAGGATTTCAACAGTGGTCACGCCCTTGACCAGCGTTGTAACATTCTGACTGGTATTGTTGGTCGCCGTCTGGCTGTCGTCGTTCACGTAACCTACAAAGTTACGTGCGACTGCGACACCGATGGATGCACCGACACCAACCGCTCCCGCACCAACCGATGCGGCGGCTGCGATGACTTTGGCAACAATCGTGCCATTGCTGTCGGCATCCACAAGGATGTTTCCGGCGGCAAAAACAGTATCGCTATCTACAATCGCCGCATCAACAGTCGTTGTGATCTGGTTTTGCACGTCTGCACCAGCACCCGCGACACCGACACCAACAAGACCGCCACCAATGGCAAGTGATGCGGAATACGCAGTCGACAAAATCGTCGCTGAATCAGTGGCCCGTACCGTCAAGCTACCGGTGGTGGTGCGCACGTTGCCTGCAACGTTGCGGATCTGTGCGACGACGTCGCCTGCGATCTCGTTGCGGACCAATGTGACACCGATGGCCACAGCAACACCTGCGGTACCACCAATGGCCGCCGCAACAGACGCCGCCGCAGCGAAGCCCTTGATCTTGGATGTGTTGGCAGCGCTCACCGTGATGGCGTCTGCTGAAATCGCATCGCCTGTCGCAGTTGCATGATTGCCGTCGATATAGGCTTGGGTAAGCACATCAATGCTGTTTTCGACATAAACGCCTGCACCCGCCACGCTGACGGCGGCAACACCTGCGCCTGCAATCGCAGCAGACCCTGCAACGGTCGTGGCATTGATTACTTGCGCGCTTTGCGCGGTGACGATCAGATCGCCGCCTGCACCAAGGTCGGAATTCAGTGCGTATGCTTTCACTTCGGCAGCGTCGCTACCGATGCGGTTGAAGGCCAATGAAACACCAAGTGAGACACCGACACCCGCCGTACCACCACCCGCGGCCGCAATGGCCAAGGACACGACTGTCGCAGAAATGGAACCCGCATTTGTCGCAGATATTTCGATGTTGCCAGATGCCGTGTCGACGTCAGAACCACTGATATAAGCGTTTGTGATCGTGTCGATCTTGTTTTCGACATAAGCGCCCGAAGCCGCGATCGACACACCAGCAGTGCCACCAAAGCTGGCAGCAAGGCTAGCCGCCGCTGCAACAACCGAAATTGACGCACGGCTAAAGATTAGGTTGCTGCCAACGATATCAAGTTCAAAAGTGCGCCCATCCGCAGAGATCAAGATCCAGCCAGAACCGCTTTCTTGCTTGGTCAAACGCGCCTGCAGGCTGTCGGCACGCGCGGCTTGTTCTGCGGCGGTCAGGTTGCTTTGGTCGGCCAATGCGGTTGACACTTGCTGGTCAGCTGGCAGTTGGGAATTCAACTGGCCGATCAGGTTCAGCATCACGGCGCGGTCGCCATTGATGTCAGCGTTTTCTGGAACTTCTTCGCCGCTTACTTCGGTCAGATCAGTCTGAACCGCATCGTCCAGCTGCGCGAGGGTCAGGCCATTCAGCGTTGCGGTGTAGCTATCTGCTGGCAGCACTTGTGCAGAAACAAAGACGCCGTCGGTCGCATCTGCGCCGTTCGCATCAATGTCCATGTTCGAAATATAGGCATTCGCCTGGTTCGAGATTTCGTTGAACGCAAGACTAATCGCAATTGATACAGCTACACCTGCGCTGGCACCGATGCCTGCGGACAGTGCGGCGGCCCCTGCAAAGGCGTCAATTTGTGACTTGTCGTTTGCAGTGATCGTGACCTTATCGGCCAATACACTTTGCGTACCATTGCCAGAAATGTAAGCGGTCGGATCAGCCGCGATTTTGTTGCGTGCAAACACGCCACCGCCGGCTGCGCCAACACCGTTGTTGCCAGCGGCAATTGCTGCGGACACGGCGATGATCGTTGCTTTGATAGCCTGGTGAGAATCGGCCAGAACTGCGACGTCCGCACGGCTGCCGTCAGTTTGTACGAGAACGGATGTGTTCGTCATCGAAGCGCGGACTTCGGCACCCTGACGCTCTAGGCCGACACGTTCCCATAGCTGGATATTGCCATAGTCCTGTACAGATAGATCAACCAAAGTTGGAATATTGTTGTCATCCGGCGGGCCTTGCAGGTCAGCTTCGCCGATATAGCGGTAGACTTCGTTGACGCGTGCGCCTTCGACGACCTGCACGACTTGGCCATTTGTCACACTCGCAATTGCTGTATTGTCGGTATCGTAATTAACAGTCACGCTATCAGCGCCGTTATCGGTCCAGCCGATGTAGTTTTCAGCAACCGAGATACCGATTGCGACAGCAACACCCGTGCCACCTGACAGCGCACCAGAGAAGGCGGCTGCAAGAACTTCGGCGTCAATCTTGGCAATGGAATTCGCAGTGACCGAGATGAGATCAGCTGTCACAAAGCTGGTACCGATATCAGCAATTGTGTCGCCAAGGATTGTGTTGACTGCAACAGCACCACCGCCGGACACCGCGACGGATGTGCCACCGCCACCCGAGATTGAAGCTGCAGCTGCACGTGAGCTGGCGAAGATTTCACCAGTGCGTGTCGCACTGACCGTGATCGTGCCGTCTTCGGCAGATACAGGATCAGCCGAAGTGCCGGAGCCTGTGATCTTGGCAGAAGCATCGGTCATTAGCGTGTTGCGCGCAAAGGCAACCGCGACGCCGACCGAAATTGTCTTGCCTAAGCTTACCGCAATCGAAGCTGCGGCAGCTGTGACTTTGGCATCGATTTTGCTGTCGTCGTTGGCCGTTACGTTCACGTTGCCATTAGAGACGATGACAGAAGACCCACAAATCAGCGCGTCAGTCTTCGAGGCACCTTTGTTCTGCGCAATAATCGGTGCAACAGACACGGTTGTTCCGTCGGACAACGACAAGGATGTCGACAGGGATGCGTTCAGGATAGTCGCTTCGATCGTCATGTCGGATGTAGCAAGCACGTCTACGTTACCGCCGGTCGCAATTAGGTCGCTGTTGATCACCTTGGCTTCAGCGCCGGTTGGGTCGAGATCAGCGATCTCAGTCCCGATCAATGCATCGACAGTATTGAACAAGAAGTTTTGCGCATCGACCCCGATAGAGTTGAAGGCAAGAACCACGCCTACGCTGATCGACGTACCTGCGCCTTCGGCAACCGTTGTGGCGTCCATATCAGCGGTCAGAGTTGCCGTGTTGTTGGCCAACACATCAATGCCGCCTGCGTCGGCAGTTAGTGCGCTATCTTCGACTGTAGCGACTGCATTTGCCTTGATTACGTTGGTTGCAATGGTGGCATTGACCGCAACTGTGTTTCCGCCTGAAAAGATCGATCCGCCATCTGCTTTTGCAGTGGTTGAATTCAGCGCCGTGATTGATGCGTTTTCAGTCGCGCTGACCACGATATCACCTGCTGTGGTATCGACAGTTGCAGAGTTGATTGTTGCGTCGACACGTGCGCTCACGTCATTGGTCGCGATCAAAGCACCCACGGCAGTTGAATCGCTTGATGTGACGTTCAGGTTCACACCCGGTGGAATGAGGTTTTCGAAATCAACTTCTTCGCGCAATTCCCAATTGGCGTCCGCTTTGAAGTCAATTGCCCCCATATCCAGAGTGCTGCCATAGGTGATGGGGCCGACATAGGCGTAATAGGTGCCCTCATCCGCCGCAGCCCAAGTACCGGCAAGATCACCAAAGTTGCTGCCAATCCGCACGCGCTGACCGGTAAAGACGAGTTGTGTGCCAGAGAGGGTCGTGAACTCATAGTCGTTCATGCCGCTTTCAAGTGCGTTCGTGATAACGGAAAGACCACCGTCGTTTGTGACAGTGGATATAGCATCTAGATCGTTGGTCGCATTGATGCTTGTTTGATCCGAACCCACGACGCGCACGCCGGTGCCGCCATCGATATCATTGGCGAATTCTGCGCCTACGCCAAGTAGGTCAAAGTCTGTCGTCAGATCGACACTATCCAGATCGACCGATAGCGATATGCCCGTGAAGCGGTAAAGATTGCCGTCTTCGCCCAGCACCAAATCGCCAGTTTTCAGGACAACGGGGTCGCCACTGCTTTCGGTATAGTATTCGCCTTTGATGCTTGCATCAGCTGCACCGGCAATCCGGTTCAGCGATACAATCACACCAGCCGCAGCACCGGACGCATTCACAAGCGCGGAAGCAGCAGAGGTCGCGGCGTTGCCTGCAACCGCCGTGATGCTCGCGTTATTGGTTGCAAGAACAGCTACTTCACCATCAGCGTTGGCCGTGGTATTACGCATGAAGGCTTCGGCATCAACCGCGTCGGGAGCACCTAGCATGCTTGCGTCGCCGAGCAACGCATCAACAGTCGCGAACAGCAGATTTGTTGCCTGATAACCGACAGAGTTATAGGCCAGAGTGATCCCAACAGCCGTATCACCACTTTGGGTGATTGAGTTATTGGTCGCGATCATCTCAGCGGTGTTTTGGGCGTCAACAAGGATATTGCCAAGGCCGCTGGTATCATCAATCGCGCGCAGGCTGGAGGTATCAGTGTACGCACGCGCACCACCGTTCAGTGTGTTCGTCGCAATAATTCCGTTTACGGCGATGGAATCGCCACCACCAATGGCCGAACCGCCAGAAGAGATCACAGAAGCATCAACATCCGCGTTCATCAATGCATCTTCGATGGCTTGCACGGTAATGTTGCCATCTTCAGCCACGACAATCGCGTGGGTGATGTAGGCTTCGGTATTTGCACGCAGATCGTTCGTAATCAAGATCCCGCCAACACCGTAGGAATCGGAATCCGTGACGTTAAAGCCTTGCGGGATCACGGATGAAACTGGGTCCAGCTTCCACTCGTCAAGGTTGTCAAATGCAGTCGTTGACAGCTCAACACCAGTCTGGGGCACGCCCAGATAGATGTAGACGGAGCCAACATCGCCAGACGCGCCAGAGTTGGTTCCGTAGTCATCGGCTAGACGGACCTTTTGACCGTAATCAAGCTCGGCCAGTTGCGAGCTGTTAGTCGCGATCCAGTTGACCTCCTCGAAATCATTCAGCGTTTCTTGCAGCACATCAGCGCCACCCGTGTTGGACACAGTGCTTTCTGATTTCATCGTTGTATTCGACAGCAGGCGGGCCGTGTCAATTGCGATGACTTCGACACTTCCACCAGCGACAATATCGGCACCTGGTGTGGCATCGGCGTTGTCGATGTAAGCTTTTGCTTCGCCGGAAACTTTATTGTTGGCCAGAACGATCGCGATGGACTTGCCACCGGCTCTAATGATTGCGCCCGCAGTGGACGTCACAGCGTTAGAAACAGTAGCATTCAGCAATTCATTCGACGTCGCATCAACGCTGATATTCGTGCCCGCTTCTACGTCAGAGGCGACGATCCGTGCCATTGCAGAAGACGGATTTTCCCCGTCGAGCGCCTCTGCGATTAATGGGTCAGAAATAATAGTGTCGACCAGATTGAACAGCAGGTTGGAGGCTTCCCAACCGATAGTGTTGAAGGCCAGCGTGACACCAATCGCATCTGCACCGGAATCGGTGGCGGATACGGAATTCGCGCTCATCACTGCGGCTTGTTCTGCGGACACGTCTACGCGACCTGCAGTTGCGGCCACTGTGCTAGCTGTGATTTCGGCCAATGCGCTGGTTTGCACAAGGTTGGTCGCGATCTGGCCGTTGACTGCAATCGTGTCACCTTCACCCCATGCGCTGCCGCCAGAAGCCGCAGTCTTGGTGTCCAGATTGGCGAGCATCGTGCCTTTTGATTCAGCCGTCACAGCGACATCAGTGCCAGCGGTGACGTTCGCGCCGATGATCTGCGCAGTCGCTTCAGACCGGACATCGTTGGTGACGATAATGCCGCCATAAGCATAAGCGTTGCTATTGGCCAAATTGCCGAAGTTCGGGAACAAGTCAGAAACTGGAATGGACGTTGTGACGTCTTCCCAAATTGCGGTGTTGCCAAGTTGGGCCGTGGTCAGGTTATCGAAGTTAATCGTTGCGCCAACCAGTGGCAATTCAGGGCCGACATATTTGAACACGCGGCTCAGGGATCCTGTCAAGTTCCCCGTGCTGTCATCTGTCCCCGAAATACGCACCAGATCACCTTGGAACAGCTGCTGTGTGCCTGATTTGCTGGTGTAGCTATAGTCGGTTTTGGCCAGATCGGTTGCAATCGCGGCAAAAGCATCGAGGTTGTTGGTCGCAGTGGAATCGACCGACAAAGTCGTGTCAGAACGCAAGTTCGACGTATCGATGGCCTCGACTGTGACAGAACCGTCAGCGTTAATGTCAGGTGCAAAGCCGGTTGCAGCAAGTTCCCAATTCCCGCTGTTAACGTAGTCTTGTTCCGTATCAGATAGATCAACTGCCAACTCCGGGTTGGCAAGGTCGAATACATCGCCTGCGTTGGCACCAATCAATGCCAGCAAGTCCAAGCCAGTGGCATTATTCAAGCCTGAGCCAGTGTATGTGACGATGTCGCCGACACTAAACGCACCTGTCGCATCATGAACGCGGATCGTTGCTCCTGCGACAAGATCAGTCAGCGTCGTGCGGCTTGTGTAGTCAAATTCTGTGACGCGCACTTGATCGGGGCCAACGTATTCATAAAGCGTGCCACCAACATCAACGCGGTCGCCTGCGCGCAGGGATGTCGCAGTGTCCGCATCTGTCAGCGGGGCTGTTCCCTCGCCAGAAATCCAGGCTTTTGTTTCGCTGGAAACACGGTTCGTTGCGAGAATACCACCCGCGGATGACGCATCAGCACCGAACTTGAGGTCTTTGAGTTTTGTATCTGCATTTGCAGGCTTCGTGGCTGCAATAACACCATCAAACAGTGCCTTGTCGTTCTTTACAGAGTTCGCAGTCGTGTTGCCAACCACGGCACTCAGGAGGTTGACGCGGCTGACAGCCAGAACACCAGCAACACCGGTCGCAACTTGCCAGATATGACCAACCGCGTCCGAGATATACCAGAACGCCCCGGCCGAGATTGTTTCGACGGTCAACGGACCGGTGGCGGTGTCATCAACAACGACTAGCTGCAAAAGCAGCGCATCAAGGATCGCGGCATCCGCTGCAGTGTCGGCATCGGTGTTGTCAAAGACAGTCACATCGTCAAGGTCTTGGGCGGTAATACCCGACAGATTATCAATCAGCACCTCTTGGGTGTTGGCTTTGACATCGATGTTGCCGCTCGCGTCGATATCTGAACGCTCGATATAGGCATAAGCGCCGACCGGATCCTGATCGATTAGATAGTCTGATCCAAGGATGGCATCGATCGCCTGGAAGAAGATGTTGGACGCATCGACACCTAAAGAGTTGAACGCAATCACAACGGAAACAGTTGTGTCGTCCGATCCGGCGGTCATTTCGGTCGTCGTGGATGCATCAAGCACCGCAATATTCAGGGCATCAACAACCAGATTTCCTGACGTGGATTCCACTTGGCTATCGGTGATGTAGGCTTTGGCCTTCGACAATAGCGTGTTGGTGGCAATGATACCGCCAGCGGCCTTTTTGGACACAATTGTGCTGGCCTCGAGCGCCTTGAGCGTTGCACGTTCTACAGCGGTGACAGAAACGTCGCCATCCGCGGTGACTTGGGCGTTGTGAATGTACGCTGTCGCACCGCCAATAACTTCGTTGCGTGAAATAAGACCGTATTTCGCATCAGCAGATGTTTTGCCCAAGTCCAGCGCTTTGGACAGGATACCTGCCAATTTGGACGGAACAAGGTTGCTAGCAGTCGTCAACTTCCACAGACCGTAGTCCGTGTAATCCGCGCCATTTACACCAGTACCATCCAGTTCAATCGAATTGGTTTGACCCATATACTGATAGATTTTGCCTTCTTCGCCGGCAATGTTCGAACCCACATAGACCAAATCACCGAAATCAACGGACTTTTCGCCGCTGAATGATGTCAGCATGTAGTTCTGCTGCAGCTTTGCACCAATGCTATTGAGAAGCCCAATACCAAGATCGTTGGTTTTCTTGGCGCCCGTGTCCATCGCGGTTGTTGCGTTCAACAGGACCGCGTCGATCGCGTCGACTGTGACCGCGCCAACATCGGTTGTCAGGGTTGAGTTCTCGATGCTGGCTTCAGCCATGCCGTCCATCATGTTGGAGCCCAGCACAAAGCCGGTTGCCGCACCAGATGCACCAAAGGCAGCCGCCGCATTTGCGGTGACGTTATTGTCGGTTTGGGACAGCAGTGTCGCGTTGCTAGTGGCTGTAACAGCAACATTAGCATCGGAGCCCGCAGTGCCTTGGACTATTGAACCGATGATCCGCGCTGTCGCGTTCGAAGACTGCGACGGCCCAATATCGGTGCCAATCAGCGCGTCAATCGCCTGGAACAATAGATTCGTTGGCGCGTAACCTAAGGTGTTGAACGCAACTGTAACACCAACAGCATCTGCACCAGCAGACATGGCGTTGGACAGATGCACGTCAAGCAACGTTGTATTTTCTGCATTAACGGTGACAGTACCGCCAGAAGTGACCGTGCTGTCGACGATCTCTGCCAAAGCTTCGGACAGAACTGTGTTGGTGACCAAAGCACCGCCAGCCGCAAGGCTATCGCCATTCCCGTTAATCGAGCTGCCGCCAGAAGACACGCCGGACACGTCGCCGCGCGATGTGTTTTCAGTCACTGCTTTGGCTTCGACGGTCACATCGCCATCTGCTGTGATGGTCGCATCAACGACGCGGGCGCTGGCAAGGCTGTCGACTTCGTTGCGGGCGACAAGTCCGCCAACTGCGTTTGAATCGGAGCTGGTCAGATTAAATCCGGTAGGCACCAATGACGTCTCGAGCGCTTCTTTCCAGAGGTCTTTGTTGCTGTAGTTGGCCTCTGCAAGGTTTATCGTCGCAGTTTCACCAAGGTATATGTAAACTGCACCGGGTGCGGCATCACTGGATTGAACAAATGGAACGTATTCACCGCCGCCGGGCAGGCCATCAAGATCATCGATCAGTGACACGCGTTGATTGAAAGATATTTCTTGCGAGTTATCCACCACGGCAGGGATCAAACCACCACTCAATGTGGTTACGCCATTCGTGCGGAAATCAGCAGGGGATAGCAGGCCAAGCGCTTGATCAATTGCGGTCAGGCCGCCGTCGTTCGTGCTTGTCGCTTCGGTCACGACCTTGGCGTTTGACGCGATCTTTGCAGTGTCGCTTGCGCTGACAGTGACGTCACCGCCGGTAGAGGCCACGCTTTCGCCAACCGCAGAATTTAAGATTTCAGCTTTTGATTTGCTGAGCACTTTGTTGTTGGCCAGAACAAAGGCCGCACCTGCGCTGGTGGCATTATTCAACGCGTTGTTGCTAAGCGCTGCAGACGATGCCGTGTTCGACACGGTCGCATTCATCAATGATGTATTGTCTGCCTGCACGAGCACATTGTCAGTGGCGTCTACATCTGTATTGCTGATGTAAGCATATGTCGTCATATCGCCGGACGCATCTGCAAGGCCCGTGCCCAGCAGTGTATCAATCAGCAATGTAGTGGCACCAAGCACGTTGGTAATGTCGTAGCCCATCAGGTTGAGCGAGACACCCATCCCCAAGACAGAGGACGCCCCACCCGCAACGCGGAATTCGGCCTGTGAACGGGCGTCCATCAAGGCGCTATTGCTAGCTTGTACAGTTACTGTTGTCGCCGTCTGAACATCAGAGTCCGCGATAAACGCAGTCACGTCGCCATTCATTTCGTTATAAGACAACGAGCCACCAAATGAGATGACACTCGTCTGGACCACGGTCGAGCTTGTGGTCAGAGCCAGCGTATCGACAGAACTAGTAAGCTTCATATCATTGGACGCGGTGACAGATACAGCACCTGTGGACGAGATCGAGCCACCGGTCACCGATGCGGTAACAGCGCGATTAATTTCATTGATGCCCAGCGAGAATCCAAAGTCGAGCGACGATCCAGGATTAGACACGTCATAAGAGAAATCATCAGCAATCGAATTATATATCGCAGAATCCGTCGCGCTGACGGCTACAGTCGCACCTGTCAGTGCACTGTTCAAAACAACAGCGGACGTAGCGCCCATTTCTGCCTTTGTGATCGAATACTTGGATTGCGCGTCAGATGCAGATGTATTTGACGCAGCAATGCCCAGCGCACCTTCGGTATCGATTGTCGCATTGGTCACGGTGACCTGTGCTGCCTCATTAACAAAGACATGGCGGGCAGCACCAAAGACAAAGGAATTCACGTCGCTTGAAACGGATCCTGTGTTGGCCGCACCAATGGATGTCGAACCGGTTCCCGTTCCGGTGATCGTCTGCCCAGGTCCTGTGATGTTAACTTGGGTGTCACGGTCGATGTTCACATTCGAAGCAACAATGTCAAAAGTGGTGAGAGTCCCCCCGAAGAAACTGGAATCCAGCAAGCCCAAATCAACATCGACGTCGACGTTGGACGTCGCAGACACAGTGATCGCGCCGTCGGTTGCGTCGCCAGTGTTTGCCGCAATATCAGCGCCATTCAAAAGCGATACAGACGTATCCGTTTCAACATCGACAAGCGCTATCGACACGGCAGTGATGACAGATACATTGACGGTAATATCTACATCGGTCGACGCCGTCAGACTGACGTTGTCGCCGGTAATCGTGTGATTGCCATCAACAATAATTGTCGCGCTGGACGTCTGATCGAAATCAGCCAAGAAGCCCAAGATACTATCTGCTTCGCCGACATAGGTGACTGAGCTGTTAAGTGTGACATCCCCGCCAGCGGTCAAATTAGCATTAACTGTAATTGCTGCTGAATGTGTCGACGTAATCGGTAGTGGGCTTGCCGCAAGGCCGGAATTAATATCCGAACCTGTTGCCGCTGCAGTGAAGGTGATGTTGCCGCCCACCTGCGTCGCATCGGAAACTGTAATCTGTTCTGCAGTCAGATTGATATCGCCACTGTAGTTGTCATCAAAGGACGTGATTTCAATGCGGTCGTTGCCAGTACCTGCATCAATTGTAACGCCAAAGGATTCGAGCGAAGCGGTGCCAAGGAATTGAATTTCAATTTGATCGTCGCCAGCACCCGTAAAGATATCAACGCCGCCCGCAACGTAACCAGGATTGCCTGTAGTCCCAACGTCCGCAAAGCCAGTTATGCTGGTAATAGACCCAAGGACGTTATTGCCATTGTCCTTGTCCTGCACCTGAACACTCTGCGTAAGAACGCCACCATTTCCAGTGTCATTGAATTCGTCCATGACAACAAGAAGGTTTTGAGAGCCACTGTTGATGCCAGCATCCGCCGCCCCGAAATTGGGCAGGTCAGCAGACAACAGAATCCGCGGCTCTAGAGTGTCGAGCAAGAATCGCCAAGTGGCATCGCGCATCGCGTTGTAGCGATCCTTGTGCCGGCTGCGCAGCCGGTTTCTGATTTTTCGGCTATAGGGAAGCTTAGGTAGAACGCCCGGTTCACGGGCACGGAAAGGCATCGGCAACTTAATTTCCTTCCAAACATAAACCAGCCAAAATTGCTGGAAACGCAATAAATAAACCCCACACTGCTGCAGGCAGATGGGTTATCTTTCGATAGTTGCACGGAGAAGTGCCTGAAATCAACTAATTTTATTTAAAAAAAGACGACTAAGGCTCTGAGAATCCTGAAACAATAGCAGGCTATTTCTGCTTTTGTAGACTTGCCACCGCTGTCAAAACTTGTGCGCGGGTCTCATCGATTGACTTATCATTGTGAACAACCACATCTGCCTGACTCCGCACGCGATCAATTTGAACCAACAGGCTAGGGCGAATGATCGCTTCGTAGGCCTGGAAATGACCTTTGAACCATTGCGCGCATGGTTCTGCCGGACCGCCCTTGTCTTGCCATGCCTGCGCCATGATCTGCAGCTTCCGAGAGAGGGCCAAATCAAGCGGCGTTTCAATCCAAATCGAAAGCGAAATCATATCGCGTGTCGGCCCCCACGCTTTGCCAAGTGGTGTTTCGTAAATCACACTGCTGGTTTGTCTGGCTTGATCGACGGCGTCGACCAATCCCGGGGCCGGAATTTCATCAATTGGCGCGCCGCGCGCAAGCCAGTCGGCCACTTCACCTTCGGACCTGCGTGTCATCTGTTCGTGGTCATCATAATTCACACGTGTCGCGTTAAGATGGCCCGTCAACCAACGCCCCATTGTAGTCTTTCCCGCGCCGGGCGGGCCGGAGAGAGCGATGACAAAATTGGTCATGACTTCACCCCCGATACAATATGAAATTGCATGTCCATCTGGACATCAACTTGGGAAATTGCAGTCAATCCTCGCGCAGAAAGCGCCGCGTGGTAAAATTCTGGCGGGCGGTAGAACGGCGCAAAAACAAGGTTCGAGGCCATGGAGAACGGCATTGGCCCGCCTCCAAAAGCACCGCGCTCGCAGATGATGATTTTGCCGCCAGGCGCAAGATGTGCTGCTGCGCGGTCAAGCATCGCGCTGGCGTGGTGTTCAGGCCAATCATGTAGCACCGATTTAAACAAGACAGCATCGGGATTTTGACCGCCAACCAGCGGCCAATCAGGCGTACGTGCATCGCCTGCGACAAAGCTAAGTCGTGTATGCGCACCAATTTCACGTCCGATCGCGCAAACCGCTGGCAAATCAAACACAGCGGCATGCAATTCTAAATTCAAGCGCAGCGCTTCGCGAGCGATCACCCCTGAATTGCCGCCCACTTCCAGCAATCGCGCAACACCCTTAAGTGGGAAATGCGGAACCAAAACAGGCGCTTCTGCCTCGCTCAGCGCCGTGACATAATCGACCCAAGGGCGAGTGGCCGTAAGGGCCGCTGCATCGGTCTGCATGGCCTTATCGTATCGAAACAACGCGAAGGTTTCGCTTTGCGCCATGAATGTAGGCAGATCACCCAGCAGATTATCCAAGCCATGGACAACATCACGGGCCGCAAGACACAAAAACCGCAATTTTTGTTCAAGTATTACGCGACGTTTGGACATGACTGCCAAAAATGCAGGTGTAAGCACGCCATCCGCGAGCACGCCCGACGCAGCAAGCATCTGCCCTAAAATTACACCACCTTTGGTGCCTGGCATCGCCTCGCCCGCCAACATGCGATCAATCACGCCTTGCCGCAGCGCAAGATCAAGTGCCATCGCGCCTAGAAATTGATCAAGGAACGCATCTTCGGGAAGCATTTCTGAAAGTGGGCTTTGCAAGGTACTGTCCTGTTATTCACCGCGCTCAGATTGGATACGCACCACAGCTTAGCGCGCTCTATTGCGCAAGGGAAAGAGTATTAGATGACCACTAAGGTCACGTCGCTACACAAAAAAATGTCCGTTTAGCATATTTTTAGTTCACTTTTTACCAACCTGTCTGCTAGGTCTTAATGCATATGTTTTGCCTTTTGATCAATTAGTGACCAGAAGCGACGAGATTATTGGAGTAGTTTACTATGTCCTCCGCCTATTTTTTGACGGTGACCGCTGCGGATTTTCTGAATGCGGGCCGGTCGGTTACAGGGCTCGATTTCAACGGTGACGGAAATGGCGATCTCGTCATTGGCGCCGATCAGGCGGTTAATGGCTTCGAAACAACCGGACAAGTTGTTGTCATTTATGGAGCTGGTGGCGCTAACCAATTCCCGACCTCTACTTTTAATCTTGACGCAACCGGCCTGACCGATGGGTCCGGCGGGTTTTACATCTCTGGTGATGTTGACAGCGAACTGGGCTGGGACGTTCTGAATGCAGGCGACCAAAACGGCGATGGCAGTGATGACCTTGCGATGGTTTCGCGCGCCGACGGTACAATTACGGTTCTTTTCGGGGACACAAGCCCAACTGGCATCGACCTTTCAGCAGGTGTAGGCGCCGCAGGCTATACCATTACGGGTCTTCCCGTACTCGCGAATGATGTGACTGTTTCTGGCGGTACGGATGTCAACGGTGGCGGTGTCGCCGACCTGATCATCGGCGTTTCAGGCAGCGGTGGCACAGATAGTGTTCACGTAGTGTTTGGTGATGCAGCGGCGACCGATGTCAGCCTTGGCAGCCTGAATGGCACAACCGGTTTCACTGTTACAGGGCTAGAGCTGATCAATACTGACAGCTTTAACGTCGGCACAGTCGGTGATCTGGACGGCGACGGTATTGATGACATCCTTCTAGGCCGCCTTGGCCCTGACGAAGATGGCATTGCGTCCGGCGATATCGTTGTGATGCGCGGAACCAGCACGGTCCAGTCTGCCACGTCTGATATCGATGACCTTGATCCGTCTGGGACTGTGATTTTCACCGGACTTTCGGCGAATGAAGCAAGCACGGCATCGGTCGCAGGCAATTTTGACATCAATGACGACGGCATCGACGATCTTGTGATCGGTGCGGCGCTTGACGATGGTGCCGGAAACAATGCGGGCGCAGTTTACGTGGTCTTTGGTGACGGCACTATCGCGGATACCGTTGATCTGAACGCTTTGGACGGCACTGACGGCTTTAAGATCGAGGGGCTTGCTGCGGGCGATGAACTTGGTCTTGTTGTGCAGTCGCTTGGCGATGTGTCGGGTGATGCTCGTGATGATCTAGGCGTTATGACGGCGGCCGGCGATCTTTACGTGATTTACGGCATTGATGGTGGCTCCAGCTTTGGTGCCACTTTCGATCTTGGGACCCTGAACGGCAGCAACGGCTTTGCGTTCACAGGATTGTTCGATAGCACACCAGAAACGCTAAGCCTTGCAGGCTTGCCCAGCATCAACAACGACGGCATCAACGATATTGCAATTGGCGCGACTTTTACGGGTGGGGTGGATGGCGAAACGCTGGTTATCTTGGGCGGTGACGCGAACTTTGAAGTGCTTGAATTGACCGATGAAGACGTTGGTGACGTTCTGGGCGTGATTGCATTTGAAGAAATCGACGAAGTTGTCACGTTTGCCCAAACAGACACCACAATTGATATTACCGGCGACACGACCGGCGAACTTACCGAAGACGCGACAAGCGTCAGGGGCGACATTTTCATTACAGATAGCGATGCGCCAGACCCGACGTTTGCAAACCGGGTAGGCACCGGCAGCGTTTACGGTGGGCTGCAAGTCAACGCTGCTGGCAATCAATGGACTTACACCCTGAACACGGATGCTGCGACCCAAGCCTTGCTGAATGCACTTGGCGCAGGCGCAACCGCAATCGAAACAATTATCGTACCGTCCTCTGACCCGACAGCATCGCAAACGATCACGATCACGATTACGGGCGTCGACGACGCAGCCGTCTTTGTAAGTGACGCAGTGCCAAGCTTTTCTGAAGACATTGCGCAGTTTACGTCGACCTTTAGTCTGACCGACGTCGACAACGACGACCCCAGCCTTGCGGGCGCACGGTTTGATGGTGCATTCGGGTATGTCCAATTTAACGACGCTGGCGATGCTTACACGTTCTTCCAGACGAACCCTGGCTTGCAAGAAACGGTGGGCACTGTGTCCGACGATATCACAATCATCGACAGTGCGGGCAATGAATTCGTTTTCACTGTTTCCGTTACCGGCGCTGGCGAAGGTGACCCCTTGGTCTTTGACAATACCGACAACGACATTTTCACCAGCTTTGGCAATGACGTCATTCAAGCCCTTGGCGGTGATGACAACATCAACCCCGGCGGCGGCGACGACATCGTGGAAGCTGGCGACGGAAACGATACCGTGCTTGATGGCATGGGCAACGATGATGTCGATGGTGGCGCCAACAACGACAAGATCACACTGCTGACTGGCGAAAATACAGTCGACGGCGGCAGTGGCAGCGACTTTATCCAAACCGGATTCAAAGACGACGACATCATGGGCGGCGAAGGCAATGATGTGATCAGCGCCGATAGCAACGCTTTCTTCCTGTTTGGAAATGACACCATCGAAGGCGGCGGGGGCGATGATCTGATGTCCGGCGGCGCAGGCGCGGATACATTTGTTTTCAACATCAATGACGGCAGTGACACGATTGCGCAGTTCAACGAAAACCTTGTCGCGTTTGATCCAACCACGGGCTATTCCGCATCGCCGACAGGCGTGGAATTTGAATCCGGGATCGACAAGATCGCACTGTCAGGGTTCACAACGGTGAATGCAGGCAACCTTTTTGAGGACTGGATTACCGATACAGGCAACGGCGCGGCATTCAGTGCCGAAGGCACGACAATCTTGTTCTTTAACCTTAGCGAAGCACAGCTTTCGGTTGATGACTTTATCTTTATCGCATGACTAGTACAGACAGATTTTTACAAGGAACTGCTCCTATGATGACCTTGCCCAAAGCGACTGCATTGATTTTGGCGGTCTCGGCGCTCGCAGCCTGCGGCGGTGGCGGTGGCACGAGCGGCGGTGGCGGCGGCAGCACCACGCCCCCCAAGTACCTTACCTTGAGCGCAACATCGGCCGTCAACAGTGACCTTGAAGGGCGCATCTTGATTGTCGACGGAAGCAGCGCAGAAATCCGCGCGATGACCGGTGAACTGCGGCACAACACGCGTGCGTTGACCAACCTGACAGACGGCACGAATTCACTGACCGATGCAGATGGTGATGATAGCGGCACATGGACGGACGGCACGATCACTGCGCAGCCTATTCCAGGCCGGTCCGACAACTTCAGCTTTGCTGCGTTCTATAATCTGATTGCGCCGACCGATTCTGGCACTGTGGTTATCGGCATTACGATGGATGCGAATGACATACCAACAGTGAACACGAACGCTGGCGGCGTGACCTACAATGGTGCAGCGATCGTTGACGGCAGCACCGATCCGCGCGGTGCAGGCCAGTCGCTGGGTAGCTTGGGTAACAGCATCCTTCTTGTCGATTTTGAAGGTAACACCATCGATTTGACGATCACTGACGTGTCTGGCGTGCCTTATACCGACATTTTGATCACCGGCATGGCAATCGACGCGGGCGACCGGAGCGTATTTTCAGGTGGCACATTGACCATCATGGATGACGCGACCGACGTGACCGCAGCTTTGCTTGGTGCGAGCGTGGTCAGCACGACGGCTGGTGATTTCTTTGGCGCCGACGCGAATGACAACCCGGATGAAATTGGTGGCGTTTTTGCGGCGACCGGCGATGGAACCGGCGAAATTTATGGCGGATTTATCGCGGACTAAGGCCCGCAAATCCGATGCAATGACGCAACACGCACAACAGTCCACTTCATTTGGGTGAATTTGTGCGAAAATTTCTCTAAAATCTGCTAATATGCAGAAAACGGGTGTGGGAGCTTTAACAATGTCCAAATTTAATAAATTTCTCAAAGGTAGCTGTGTCGCCGCGACGATGACGTTGGTTCCGGCATTGGCAAACGCACAAAGCTACGACTGGGAAGGCTTTTATGCCGGTGCAACCTTGGGTGCCGCAATGTTCAGCGTTGAGCCATCGGACCAAACCGATACGTTCACGAATGACTTTCCCGAGCTTGAACTGCTTGTCGCAAGCTACGGTATCTCTGGCCACTACAACTGGTTGCCATTTGACGACAACCTCGTCCTTGGTGGCGAGCTGGACATCACCTTTGGCCACGAGAGCAACGAAACACTGTCGTTCAACGAAGACGGAACCGACGGGTTGGAGTTTATCAACACTTGGGACACTGTCGTCGCCTTGCGTGCCCGTGTTGGTATGACAAACGGCAAGCTGCACAGCTTCATCGCTGGCGGCCCTGCTTTTGCAAGCGCGAATTACACCGTCAAGAACCTTGACCCCAGTGAGACAGGTGGCTGTGAAGTCCTGCAATGTGCCGAAGTTAGCGAAACGCTGGCCGGCATTTCAGTTGGCGCAGGCATGGAATATGCTTTCCGCGACGGTTGGATCGGCAAATTCGAGTTCGTGCACTATGAGATGCCGACAGTACAAGCCTCTCAATTCGATGGCCCAGTGCCAACATGTGGCGCGGCACAAGGCGACGAATGTACTGTTTCTTTCGACAGCTCGTCCACCTTGTTCCGCTTTGGCGTAAGCTACAAATTCTGATCTAGCGATCTAAAAAATATAAAAGCCCCAGCAAGTTTAACACCTGACGGGGCTTTTTTTGTTTTACGCAAATTGGATTAAGCTGCGGGCTGTTCAGCCAAACGACGCGCCATCGGCGTCAGGTTGTTCAGCGACTGCAGGTGCAGATAGCACAGCTCCAGCTCGTCGGTTGCGGCCAGTTCTTTCAGCTTCTTGCCGGTCAGGGCTTTCAGCTTTTCACGGTTGATAGTCTGAAAACCTGCCAATGAGGACTGCTTGCCAGCAAGTTGGAATTCTGCTTGCGCTGGCTCCAGCAGGTCCAGATCATGCAGCTTTTTCGCGAACATCTGTGTGCGCGTGAACTGGTTTTGGTATTCCTGGATGAACTTCAGCATCGTCTCTAGATACTGGGTCCGGCCACCGTCGGCATCAAACAGGCGTTCGCCCTTGCCTTCGTTGTTGAACCCTTCGAATTCTTCATCAATGCACAGCGTGAACGTGTCGCCATCTTCGGATTTGGAGAACACGAACGGATAGCGACGCAAGAATGCAGGCACATAGGTGCCTTTCCATGTCCCGTCGTCGTTCACGTGATCGTTGTTGTTGCCCTGCATTCCCAAAATCACCGAAGGAAAGACCGCCTCACCTTCGCCTGCGAAGATTATCGTATGCTCTAGCGCTGCTGTCGCGAATTCCGCGGCCAACAAAGGCACCGAGTTAATATCTTTAGCAAAAGAAAAATTATTTCCTGTCTTCACCGACCAGTCGCGATGCGTTTCGGCAGAAATTGGAACCGCGCGCTCGTAGATCATTAATTGTTTGGCCATCTTTGAAGTCACCTCTTTTAAACACTGGGGCAGGTTAACGCATGTTGGCAGCCATTGAAAAGCAGAAGATGCGCCAGATGTAGGCAATTCCAGCCAATAAAGCAGGCATCATTGCCGACATGCGAGTGCATCGCAGTTCGAACTGCTTCTGGACACTCAAATACATGCGGCATTACGGCCATTGAAAAAACTGATGCTGGCCGATAACCTTCCGGCATACTTGGCATTTCAGGCCAAAGCAGCGCCGCTGACGGAAAGCCGGAAACAATGAACATTCAATCCCCGCTACAACGGACCACAAAGGTCGCATTTGTGTCGCTGTCGCCTGATCCGGATGGGGGCGAGCTGGGCCCGCTTGAACTGCCAAGCTATGGCGTGCACCGCATTCTGGCGGCTGTTCACACCATGAAGGCCGAAATGGATATCGACGTGCAGTATTTTGATTACGCACGTTTGGGTAAGGTCGGTCTGATCAACGCGCTGGATGCCTTTGCCCCCGATATTGTTGGCTTTTCGATGTATGTCTGGTCAACCCTGCCCCTGATTGGCGCGGCGCGCAGATTGAAGAAATCGCGGCCCGAAACCTTTGTTATTTTCGGCGGACCGTCCGCACGCAGCAGCGTTTTCGATCTGGAACCTTATCGCGGCGCGCACACCTACCTTGATGCTGTCGCAGAAGGCGACGGCGAAGTGTTGATCCAGCAAATCATCCATATGCCCGACCGCAGCCCGGCAAACCTTGCCAAAATCGGTGGTTTGGCGCTGCCAAAGCCTGATGGCACATGGACCAAGACAGGCTTTGCGCCCTCGGTTCCGATGGACGAGATCGCCTCGCCTTATCAGCAGAACCTGATGCCGCATGGCGCGGTGGCCTATCTGGAAACCTATCGCGGCTGCCCGCTGTCGTGCCGGTTTTGCGAATGGGGGGCCGTGCGACCAGCTAAGGATGTGTTTTCAACCGATTACATCGCCGCTGAAGTCAACGCATTCGAGCAGCTAGAGGCACCAGCCGTCTTTCTACTGGATGCAGGGTTGAACCTGAACGCGTCCGCATTTCGTAATCTGGCAGCCGCGAACGACCAGACCAAGCACCTCAAGGATGCGATGTTCTGGGCCGAGATTTATCCGTCCACAGTACGGCCCAAACACCTCGAGTTTTTGGAAAACATCGGCACGTCCTATCTGGGCATCGGCCTGCAAAGCACCGACCAAGCCGTCTTGGATGCGCATGACCGCAAGATTGATCAAACACGGTTTGAGCCGGCCGTGCGGGATCTGGCAAAGGTCGCGCATAACATGGAAATCCAGATCATCTTTGGCCTGCCGGGTGAAACCCCCGAAGGGTTCTTGCGCACGCTTGATTTCGCGCTCTCGATGCCCGGTGGCGTGCGGGCCTATCACTGTCTGGTGCTGCCCGATGCCTTGCTAAGCCGGTCACGGCCAGAATGGGATATCAAGTTCGACCCGATCAATTTCGCAATGACCTCGAACGCGCAATGGTCTGAAAGTGACATCCGTAACATGCGCACCAAACTTGACAGAATGTCCAAGCAACACAACGGATCGTCAGGCACCTTTTGGTGGTCTTTCAAGTGACTACAAAAGGCGCATTCCGGTCAGGGCGCAAAGTCGCACTTGTCGGGCGCTACCCGGATCCCGATCCGGCCTTGCCACCCTATATTCCCAACCTTGGGCTGTATCAGGTCGCGGCCTCTGTCACGGCCGGTGGTTTTGACGATCTGGATTTGCGCATCTGGGACTTTCCCAAGCAAGACCCGCAAACGATCATAGACGAGATCAACGCATTCGATCCTGATGTGATCGGCTATTCAGCATATCTGTGGTCCTTGCCTGTGCTGATGCAGATCAACGCGGCCCTGAAGAAAAGCGATCCTGACAGGCTAAGTGTGTTTGGCGGGCCATCTGCGCGGCAAAATATGCTGGCACATGCGCCTTTTGCGCAAATGACCCAACCTGATATCCTCGCCATCGGCGAGGGCGAGTTGACGATGACGGAAATAGTCGCACTTGTCCGGCGAGACGCCGAAACACTGGCGCATATCCGGGGCATTGTGCTGCGGCAAGGGGACGGTTGGAAACAGACGCCGCCGCGACATCCCGCCAAGCTGGACGACCTTGCGTCGCCCTATGAGCTGGGTCTGGTGCCGCAGACCGGACTGGGGATCATGGAAACCTATCGGGGCTGCCCGTTCACCTGTTCGTTCTGCGAATGGGGGGTGATGGACGCGCCCAAGAACGTGCGCAGTGTCGCAAGCATCTCGGATGAATTCCACGCAATCGGCGAAAACGGACGCAATACCTTGCTGCTGGTCGATGCGGGCCTGAACCTGAACAAGGCGTCTTTTGTGAACCTTTCAGCGGCGGCCGAACAAACCGGATTTCTAAAAGACCGCAACCTGATTTGCGAGGTCTACCCCGCCAAGGTCCGAGACGAGCACCTCAAGTTCCTTGATGGTGTGGGCAGTCCGCATATCGGCGTCGGTCTGCAATCATTCGACAGCGAAGTGCTGGGGGAGGTGGAGCGCCGCTATGACGAGGCGCGGTTTAACAATATCCTGACTGATCTGCGGTCCGTTGCGCGACTAGCGATTGAAATTATCCTTGGCCTGCCCGGTGACAGCCCCGAGAAATTCAAATTGAACTTTGAACGGGCAAGGTCGCTGTCTTATGCATTGCGCGTCTACCATTGCCTTGTCCTGCCCAGCGCGCTGATGAAACGGTCACCGAAGGAACATATGCTGGACTACGATCCTGTGACACTGAAAATGCGATCCTGCTTGGGGTGGACCCGTGAAGGTCTGGCTGAAACAGTTGATTTCGTGAACCAACATGCCAACCGCGAAAACGGGGCGACAGGCGAGTTCTTTTGGGTCTTTCCAAGACGATAAATTGGTGGGGAAATCAGCCCATTTTTGCTAAACACAATCAAAAACCATAAAACGCGAGGCGCTATGCAATCGTCCTTTCTAAAGATCGAAACATATCAGGCAGATGATTTAACCCAAGCCGGAACTGCAATTGGCAGACTGCGGGACAATGATATAGGCGCGATCATCCTGAAGGATGTCTACCCAAAGGACAGCCTTGCAAAACTGCCTGCCCACTTGGCCAACAACACACCGGATTTCATCACTTCTACCTTTCCGGCTGCATTTTGCGCGTATTTCTATGGTATCAACTTGAACCTTGCCGACAGGGACATGGCACCATATTTCGCAGCAGAGCCGCGTTTTCGCGAAAAACTAGCAGCCCTTGATTTTGGTGGCGAACCCGCTCAGGATCGGATTTGCAGCTTGCTTTCCCGACTCGACCAAAACCGCCCCTATGGCGCGGCGCCTGGCCCAAGCCTAGGCGAACAGCACTTCTTTACCACGCTGCGTGCGCATCTGACCGGCGGCTATATTCCCGCGCATTTTGACAATGAGGCCGCACTACGACCGACTTACAAACATATCGCGACCTTGTGCGAACCTGACATCTATTCGTTCGTCATGTGCATTGATCAGGCCGATGCAGGGGGTGCGCTTGATGTTTACAACCTGACATCCCAAACCGCCGCCGCTGATTTCCGCAACCAAGACCGGGCTGGCGAGAAAAAAGACCTCAGCGACGTAGAGCGTACTTCAATTCGGCTGGAACCGGGTGAAATGGTGATCCTACATTCCAGTCGCTATCTGCACGGCGTCAGCAAGGTCCAAGGCGAACGCACCCGCTGGAGCATGTGCAGCTTTATGGCGCTAGCCCGCGATGGCACACAGGCGTATTGTTGGGGATGATGGACGCAGCATTCAATTATATCCCGAGCCTAATAAACGCCTATAAGGTGGGCCATGCGGGCGACCATGTCCATCTAGGGTATTGGGCGCAGGGAACGAGCTATGACTGGCATACGGCCCAAGAGGCCATGACCAATCTGCATCTGGATGCACTTGATCTGCAAGACGGGCAGACGGTGATCGACGTCGGCTGTGGCATTGGGGGCAGCTTACGGCTTGTGAACGGACGTGTGTGCGACAGCATGCTGATTGGTGTCAATATTGACCCCCGACAACTCACCATCTGTGAAACGCATCAGGCAACACAAGGCAACCGGTTTGACTGGGTCCATTGTGATGCTGAAAATGTGCCTTTGGACCATGCCAGCACAGACCGGATTCTGTCGCTTGAGGCGATGTTTCATTTTCCCAGCCGTCACGCATTCCTGACCGAAGCCGCACGCCTGTTGCGCCCCAAGGGTCTGTTGGTTTGCAGCGATATTGTATTTGAACAACCTCGCACCAAGGCTCATCAACGTTTTCTAGATGTCGTCCAAACGGGCTATGCTCCTTGGCCGGCACCAATCCTGTGCACGGATGAAATGGAACTCATGGCGCAAAATGCGGGCCTAATACTGCGGGACCTGCAAGATTTAACTGTCAAAGTCAGGCCAACATGGGATCATATCGTATCGCGCCGCGACGATCCCGAAAAATCGCCTGTTGCCGCGATGCGTGACCTACACTACGCAGGATTGCTCCAGTACCCGATGTATGTATTTGGAAAGCTATCGTCATAAAGCGCACTCTTCGGCGTGGGAATTGCCGTTCAGGTACTGTCAGAGGAAAGTGGCTTGAGGACAGCAAGGCAGTTTCGTAGCTTCATCGGATGTCAAAACGCTCCCCATTTCGGTATTTCAAAACCAGCCCTGAGATCATCCGCCTGGTACTGTCAGAGGAAAATCGCTTGAACCCGGGCGGGCGGCTTCATAGCTTCGCTGAATGACAAAACACTCCCCATTTCGCTACTTTAAAACCAGCCCTGAGGTCATCCGTCTTGCAGTGCCGATGAGCAGCTGGAAGACGGGCGTCAGCGGATTGTGCGGCATGGATTTGGCCCTGAACGGAAGATTCAGACAGGGAT
>Ga0075467_10000141_pt1 | contig 51553 bp, 42 predicted proteins | sample DEB08_DNA_9_FD_75067 | JGI IMG/M metagenome (GOLD analysis project Ga0075467, IMG submission 75067) | Aqueous microbial communities from the Delaware River and Bay under freshwater to marine salinity gradient to study organic matter... | ecosystem: Environmental > Aquatic > Marine > Coastal ... | reverse complement strand
GTTCTTTACATAGTCCGCGTGACCTGGACAGTCAACGTGGGCGTAATGACGAGCTTCGGTTTCATACTCAACGTGAGCCGTTGAGATCGTGATGCCACGCTCACGCTCTTCTGGAGCGTTGTCGATGTTAGCGAAATCTACAGCGGTACCGCCGTAAGCTTCTGACAAACATTTTGTGATGGCAGCAGTCAAAGTAGTCTTACCATGGTCAACGTGACCGATCGTACCTACATTGACATGCGGTTTGGTTCTTTCGAATTTTTCCTTAGACATAGTATCTACCTAAATATGTATTTATTAAACAATTACCAACTTAATCGATACCGATACGTCATCACCTAAGACAACCACCAATCGGCAATCATTCTGCATAACTCTTAATGAACTCTTCATTACTAGCCATACCTTATCGCAAAACTCAGTGACAATTTAATGACTGAATTCAACAACAAATCACTCACCACCCTTTAGCTGCCAATCTCGGCTTACGCCTGCGGCCTTTTAATTCGCTGGCGAATCAAAAGCTAAAAAATGGTGCCCACGATCGGAATTGAACCGATGGCCTCTCCCTTACCAAGGGAGTGCTCTACCCCTGAGCTACGTGGGCTTAAAACCAGAAAAGCGCCGGTTGCCAAATTCGCAACAGCGCTTAAAATCTTGTCAGACCGAAGCGTCGGCCTTTACCGCCCCTTCCAAAAGCCATGAATGGAGCGGGTGATGGGAATCGAACCCACACCATGAGGTTGGAAACCTCAGGTTCTACCGTTGAACTACACCCGCGTCTCTTTACCTGGCGCCCGCCTCAACGGGCTTAGACTCAGGGCTGTAAACTTTAAATTGATACAGATGTAACAAACATAAAGCCTAAATCCTGCGCCTGCGGCGAGAAAAAGCAAACGCTCACTTCCTCTAGCCATCTTCACTAACACTTAGTTAGCAAATATAAAGAATGGTGGTGGGGGCTGGATTCGAACCAGCGTACTCAGAGAGAACGGATTTACAGTCCGTCGCCTTTAACCACTCGGCCACCCCACCATCAACTTTAAATCTGAACAACACCGGCTAGCCAAGCTTGAATCTCGAAAGTCCCAAGACTTGAATAATCCAGCCATTTATTTCAGTCGACCAATTTAATAAACGGATCTACTGAAAGCAAATGGAGCCTGCAGTCGGAATCGAACCAACGACCTACTGATTACAAGTCAGTTGCTCTACCTACTGAGCTATGCAGGCCTGTCATGTTCAGGCAGCGCATTTTAGGTGTAGTTAATCTGAAATACAACGATTCTTTTAAAAAAACATTAAAAATTATGCTTTTTCTGCAACTCGATATCCATCCATACACGAGCATTAGCTGCGACAGGCAAATAATCCCATCTTAGCCGAGGGTTCACCCCAATCCATCACCGCCAATTGGTTAAGCATTCGCTGATCACCACCGACCTCAAAATGCAGCCAATAACTGTCCGGTAACACTACGTTTTCTCTGCGCTGCCTGACTGCTTCAACTTTGTCTCTAAAGAGACTCAGCGCTGTCTCAGCGCTTTCTGGTGTGCTGTATATACCAAGAGAAATGATCAACGACCCATCTTCTTGCTTGCGCACAAAATGGTCCAAGACTTTCTGCCTCTTGAGGTCGACACGGGCATCGCTGGCCTCGGCCTGAGTATCAAACGGACCAAGGTAGATTCGAAAAACATTGGATGCCCTACTCGCCCTCTTCGACTTTTTGTAATCAACACCCGCATTAAATAACACAGCTTGCGCAAGTTCGTAATTAGCTTGGTGCATAAACGGTCCAATCCGATAGCAAGCCTCGCTGGAGTCAGCTAACTCGCTATCTGACAGTGCCGCGCTCAAATCGTAAGCGCGATCAATATCGTCAATACTGGAGCCCTCAGCGACACTAGGGTCTTCGGCAATTTCTTCGATCGAGCGACTATAGAAGCGCTCTTCGATTTCCTTATTTAGTCGTACAAAATGAGGGTTCATATCCTCTTTTTCAGTATAAATCTGGGGCGCGAATGCGGTTTTGTCCGGCCACATCAGAGCCGCTACGTTAAGTAGCACCAATAAAGCCAGAAAATACCAAAGAATACGAGTCATAGTTTTGAAATAAGTATCAAGCCATAAAAGATCATGCTTGATTGTATCTCAAGATCGAGAGTAGAACCTTCAACAATTCGATCTGCATCGCCGCCCATGATTAAAAGTCGTGGCGCTTTACTATCCAATCCGCGCTGGCTCTGCCCAGCCTGAACCAAATCAACTATCTCAGCGACCACGCGCTCAATCGCCCCGAGTAGGCCAAAGTGAGCACCGGAGTTGACACAATCCCGAGTATTCTTACCAATCACCGACTCAACTGCACTCGGTTTCGATTGAATACCTGCGGTACGGCCAAGCAATGCATCGTGCATAGTCGTAAAGCCGGGCAAAATAGCCCCTCCTTCAAATCGATTTTCGGCTGACACCAGATCGATCGTCACTGCAGTGCCGGCGTCAATTACAATCAAATCCCCCTCATCGACAAGCGCGCGAGCGCCCAAAGCAGCTAACCAACGATCAACGCCCAGCTTACTTAAGTCTCGGTAACTGTTAACCATACCTGCGGCGTCGGCGGAGACAGTGGCGATATGAGCCTGAAGGCCAAACAATTCTTCAACTTGTGATGAAATTAGATCTCGAACTTGTTCGCTAGCGACACAGGACAGCCAAACGGACTCAACCTTACCGACATAATCAGCCAATGCCGACCAATCAGCATCAACCACGCCACTGTTAATAATATTACTGTCGACAATGCCATTCTCTACAAGAGTGCCGACTTGGCTCTCCGCAAGCGCCCACTTGACTCGAGTATTGCCAGCGTCGACCAACAGCTTCATGATGCCGTTGCCTGTTTCATGAACTAGCCGCAAGTCGAACGCTGACATTACTGTCAGCAAAACGATGCTCATGACCACTATCATCGACTATCAACAAGGCACCGACACTGTCAACCGATACCATGCGGCCTTCAATAAAATCGCTCTGGCTACCAACCGTAACTCGTCGTCCCGAATAACTGCTAAGGGCGTTCCAGCGATCAACTAACGGCGCAAAACCAGAGTCACCAAATTCAGTCAACATAGTAATTGCGCTGTCAGATATCTTGCCGATCAACTGATTTCGGTCCGGGCTAACACCTAAAGATTGTAAATCGGTCCATCGATATGCCGCCTCGCTCACCGACCAATCTGGTTGATGAACGTTCAAGCCTAGGCCAACAACCACATTACAGCACCCCGATGACTCTCCGGCGACATCAATCAAAATACCGGCCAGTTTATTATCGCTAACCATCAAATCATTTGGCCACTTAATTTTTACATCAAGACCATAAATATTATTTAACGTTTCGGTAACACATAATGCTACCGCCAAACCCAGCCCGGTGATCGTTTCAGGCCAGTGATCAAAACCCCAGCTGATTGATAACATCACATTTCGATAGGGTGCCGACTGCCAATCATTACCGCGTCGACCACGACCTGCACTTTGCGCTTCGGCAACACAGACCTTAGCCTTGGCATTGAGTATTTCTTGATTAAGCAGAAAGGAATTAGTCGACTCGACTGACTGTAAAACCTCGACAGACTCGCAGCTCGCGGGGTTCAAATAAGCGCCGATATCACTATCGCTAAGCAGACACACGCCTGCTGGGAGGGTGTAACCTTTTCCAGAAACGGCCTCGATCGACAAACCGTTCTCAACTAGAGCTTGTATTCGTTTTTGCACCGCCATTCTAGAAATGCCGAGTCGCTCGCCAATTGACGTGCCGGAAACGGCGCCAGGCTGATTTAATAGCTGAACTAACTTATCTTGATCTTGCATCCGACTAGTGTAGCAAAAAGATCGCAGCTGGGGTTCCTGCAAGATCAACCAAGTTTAAAATTTCTAACTATGGATATTGAACCATAGATCCCGAACTATAGATTCCAAACTATAAAAAACATCAAGTTTGTAACATTAAACCGCATTCGCGATGCTCTTCACCCTTTGTAGGGTCGAAGTAGTCACTATTGTCCGGCAGATCGCGATCATAGATATACTCTTCAACATCGAGCTCGTTGAGGTGAAACATGGGAGCAACTCGAACCGTACCATGGCTACCAAAAGTAAAGGCATCAAGGTTCTTACGATGCGAGTTTTGGTCATGGCGAATGCCATTCAGCCAGACGTCAGGCTTTAATTCAGTCATCGCACGGTTGAATGGTTCAAGCTTTACGATTTCTGAAAATCGATCGTGCTCTGGGGTGTCTAGGGGCGGAATCGGGCCATAAACTGCAGTATAATGTGCCGCCGACATCTTCGGCGAATAAACTTGAAGATTTAAATTCAAGTATTCGACCACTCGCTCTATATGGCGATAGGTTTCCGGCGTATTAAATCCATGGTCAACCCAAATCACTGGAATGTCCTTAAGCGGCTGGGTTACTAGGTGTAAAAATGCCACCGCTAACGGCCTAAAGTTGGTGAAAATAACCGGATTATTGGCATTCTCAACCGTAAACTTCATGATCTCGCTAGGCTTGCTCCCTTTAAATCTCTGATTGAGAGCAACCAGGTTTGCTCCATGGTGGAACGTGAGAGGCCTTTCACTTGCTGCTTCTACTAATCCTAAACTCATTTCTCGCCGCCTGGCTCAACACCAGATATTCATAAACAGGAGATCAGTATAATGCGGCGATCAGCTTAGAAAAAAGAAGTTAAATCTATTTGCTTATACGCTTTGGGTCTAAGCAGTTCGGCCAGCAGCCATATTTGACCCTCACTAGCCGAAGCTTAGCGACGCTAATCCAAGTCTTTATCGGCGTCGATCACCTGACAAACGAAGGACGAAGGAATACTTAAGGCTTGAGCCACTCGCTCGAGCAACACTCGCTCACTGGCACGAACACCACCATCGGCCTGAGCCATCACGCACATATCATGCAGCACTTGCATCGCTTGAGTTTGGGTTGCTCGTTGCATCACTTGATCGGCACGCCGATTTACCGTTTGCTTTATTTTTTCAATATCTAATTTTTCGGTAAAGGCGTATTTACCAAAGAATTTTGCAAATACTTCTAACTCTTCTGATGAAATACCGTCGGCCGCATCAGCGACCGCTATTAGGCCAGCAAATAATAGCCTGCGCATCGCTTCAGCGGTATCCGTTTTAGCTTCTAGGTAGCTCGGCTCCATTAAGCTTAAAACAGACTGCACACCAATTTCTAAATCTTGTGCACTTACGCTACCGCCGTACAACTCAGACCTTTCAAATAACTTTAACGCTTTGACCCGAAGCGGGCTGAATGGATGAGTTGAAAACCAATCACTTGGTGGCGCGCCCTGCCCTGGCTCTTGATCAACCGCCTGCATGTCGTCAACTTGAGCGACAAAGTCATCCAAACTGAATTCAACCACTTTTGTAGTTAGGCCAGAAGAGAGCTTGAATAATGAGCGGGCAACCGCATCCATGTCTTGCGCACAATGTGCGCCGGCTCGATCGGCGGATATTTCCGCATAACGTGACCAAGCGAACAGCTCTAAAGCGAGCTCTGGGTCTGGGCGCTGCTTACCTCTTAGTAAGTAACCGACGGGCACTGCATGATGATCATAGACATGGTGACCAAGCTCGTGCCCCATGACAAACTTTAACTCTTGCGAGCTAAAGCCTTCTAAAAGGCTGGATGAGAACATCACGTACAAACGGTCATCTTCGGGTTTGAAGCAAGCGGCGTTGAACTGTGGGCTCGAGTAAACGTACAACTCCAGGGGCAGCTCAACCCCTAATTTCTCGATACATTCGTCTGCCATACGGGCTATTTCTGGCGCCATACCCGGAGTTAAGCGGACTGAGGTCGATAGCAAGTTACGGCGTATGCCACTGGGGCCTTCAGCCTCATGGCGAGCTATTTGCTCGTTAACTCGCTTCACATCACGATGATTTTTTAATTTTTCATATAGTGCCAGGTCGTTGGCACAACGAATGTCAGCTGCTTGCATGATCGTTAACGGTTAGATTTTTAATTTTCTCAAGCCTACCACATTAGAGCTTATCGACAATAAATTGAGTTATCGCACGACGAGACCTGACAACTTCGCGCGATAAGCCATCGATGCAGTTGTGGCGAAGTCCATTAAACAGCTTAACCATAATATGTGGCTTGAAAGTCGCTGGAGTTGGCGCGAGCGCTATCTCGTCGTCTTTTGAATGAATTAGTAACACCGGCACATTCATTGTGTTTATACTTTTTTTTGCCGCCACACTCGACTTGTAAACTTGAGCCGAAGTGTTCAGCGGTATTCGCCCTTTGTAAACCAGTTCATCATTATTTATCGACTGCTGTAGCACCGGATCGGCCGAGATGAGCGCCACGTTCATCTCTCTAATGGTCACATAACTGCTCCACCTCGGAGCGTGCCTGAACAAAAAGCGAGATAACGGCGCGATCGCGCCGGCTAACACCAGTTGCCAGCGAGGAACATTATGGCCGACATCAAAAGCCGCGCTCAATCCGATATAGCCAGCAACATTGGGTAGAAATTCACTATCCCGATCAAGCTTATCCGCTGCCAAGGCCATTAGTGCGCCGCCAAACGAATAGCCCATCAAGACAACTTGCTCCGAATCACCAGCCCGCCTGGTAACTTCATCGCAAATCATAGTCACAAGCTGTCGGTACTCGGGAACCATACAATGCTCATCGAACGAATCTTCGCCATGTCCTGGCAGTTCTAACGACAGCAGGCGAACGCCAAGAGACTTAACCATATGATCCAGCGCTGCTTTTTGTGAATAACCATGCCCACGCAAACCGTGAAGGTAAAAAACCACCGTATCCTTAGCGCCAATTTCAAATGCTTTCATAGCTAGTTTACTATTTTCGGCAACTCGGGATCACGCCTCTTGCGCATCTTTATGGCTTAGGTACTCTTCGTAGCTGCCAACAAAGTGTTCGATTTTACCGTTACCCATCTCAAAAATTTGATTGGCTAAACTTGATACGAATTCACGATCATGACTAACAAATATCAGGGTGCCATTATAATTATCGAGCGCTAAGTTCAAGGACTCAATCGACTCCATATCTAAATGGTTAGTTGGCTCGTCCATAACGATAACATTAGGACGTTGCATCATAATTTTACCGAACAGCATGCGGCCTTTTTCGCCACCAGAAAGCACCTTCACTGGCTTTTTTATGTCGTCTTTTGAAAACAGCATCTGACCTAGAACACCACGAACAAATTGCTCGTCCTCTTCTTCCTTACGCCATTGATACATCCAGTCGTAGACAGTCAAATCAGTATCAAAATCATCAGCATGATCTTGAGCATAGTAGCCAATCTCTGCATTTTCAGACCACTTATAAGCACCGCCACTTACTGGCACTTCCCCCATTAAGTTCCTCAATAGGGTGGTTTTTCCTGCCCCGTTTTGGCCAATAATAGCGACGCGCTGGCCGACTTCAACGTTAAATGTTTCGCCGCTAAACAAGGTTTCATCAAAGCTCATTGTCAAGGCCTCTACTTCTAAGGCATTACGATAAAGCTTTTTATCTTGCTGAAACCTAATGAAAGGGTTTACACGACTCGACGGTTTAATATCGTCAAGTTTAATTTTATCAATTTGCTTAGCGCGTGAAGTCGCTTGTTTAGCTTTTGACGCGTTGGCCGAAAATCGACTAACGAAGTCTTTTAATTCAGCGATTTGTGCTTTCTTTTTGGCATTTTCAGACTGCATACGTTCTCGCACCATGGTCGCGGCGGTCATGTATTCGTCATAATTCCCGGGAAACAACTTCATGTCACGATAATCTAAATCGGCCATATGAGTGCAGACTGAGTTCAGAAAGTGACGATCATGCGAGATGATAATCATGGTGCTCTTGCGCTCTTGCAATACTTTTTCTAACCAGCGAATGGTATGAATATCTAAGTTATTGGTCGGCTCATCGAGCATTAAAATATCTGGATCCGAGAACAGCGCTTGAGCTAAAAGAACACGTAGCTTCCAGCCTGGCGCGACTTTACTCATCGGACCAAAGTGCTGTTCAATTGGAATACCCACACCCATAAGCAGCTCGCCAGCACGAGATTCAGCGGTATATCCGTCCATTTCGGCAAACTCCATCTCAAGGTCGCCTACTTTCATACCCTCTTCTTCAGTCATTTCAGGCAAGGCATATATGCGCTCACGCTCTTGCTTCACTTCCCACAATTCTTTGTAACCCATGATCACGGTGTCGATCACGTTAAGCTCTTCATAGGCAAACTGATCTTGACTAAGCTTACCAATTCGCTCGTTGGGCGTTATTGTGACATTGCCATTAGTCGGTTCAAGACTGCCGTCCAATATCTTCATAAAGGTAGATTTACCACTACCATTGGCACCGATCAGACCATAACGATTGCCATCGCTAAAGTTAACGGATATATCTTCGAACAGCGGCTTGTCGCCAAACTGCATTGTGATGTTTGCGGTGGAAATCATGATCTTAAATCTGGAGTTTGAATAATCGGCGTAGTTTACTTATTTGTTGGCCTAAGCGCAAAACCACAGCTTGAAAACTATGCCTATTTTTATTAAAGATTGCCGAGAGACCTTGTCGAGGATCATCTACCAAGAAAGCGCGGAAGTATGATCTGAAAAATTTAATCTTGACCTAGAGCGCCAAAAGCATAACTCTGCAATTATGTTACTGCTAGACGCCATCATTCGTTTCAGCGCCGTTTCGTTGTTAATCCTATTAACCGCATTGGCCTTTAGAGACGCTCGACAGAGCAAACCCGCGCTATTTGCAGGCTTATTGTCGCTGTCGGCTGCCGCCTTATTACTGGGAACCCCGCACCCTGAACTTCAGCTGCCGATCATTGCTCATACTGTTGTGCGCTTTTTAGACATTCCGAGCGTGGTGTTGGCCTGGTGGTTTGGTCGTTCGTTGTTTGAAGATGATTTCCAACTTGGTAGATTCGAATGGGCGGTTATGATTGTTTTAGTCATTCCAATAACACTGTTTCGACTCGACGAATTAGGTTTTATCGCAAAACTACCGCCATGGCTTATCTTTCTATCCAGCGGCACATCCATTGTATTGATGGCACATTTGATTTTCGTCACTTTAAATGGCCGGCATGACGACATGATCGAATCTAGACGTACCGTTAGAATTTATTTCCTATTAGCATTGGCGTTGGCAACAATCTTAATTTTGATCAGCGAGCGTTTATTTTGGCAACAATTCCCGATTGAAGTAAACATATTAAGAGCCGCTATCACCTTGGCATTAGCGTTCTGGGGCACTTATTGGATGCTAGGCTTTCAGGTTGAAAAGTTATCGTTTGAGTCAGCCGTGACCGAAAATATCCTAGCAACAGAAACCCACACCATTGACCCAAGAGATGCACGATTACACAGCGACTTAATTGAACAGATGGAGGTTCATCATATTTATACTGAGCCAGGTTTATCAATTACCGCATTGGCAGCCAAGCTGAATGCCCCAGAACATCATTTACGCGCACTGATAAACAAGGGTTTGGGGTATCGCAACTTCAGCGGTTTTATTAATCACTACAGAATAGAATCGATTAAATCCGCGATGCAGGACATTAATCACGCCAGAACACCCATCTTAACCCTCGCCATGAGCGTCGGCTTTAACTCTCTGGCTCCCTTCAATCGTGCCTTTCTCAAGCAAGTAAAACAGACGCCAACTGAGTTTCGCCGCCAGCATCAAAATACGCCAAAAAAAACCTAATCACTTCTAAATAAATAAGATCATTTTCGAAACTGAACAGTCTTTTTCAGCTTCGATAGGCTTTTACTCACCCATTTCTTCATATTCAGTCCCATCGCTGATAGGCAGCGAAGTTCGTTTAAGAACAATACGGAACTTACATTGGAGAGATACATGAACCTCACACCTCAATTAGACGCGATTATAAATCACGCCATCATCGGTTTTCAGTTTGAAGCGATTCGCTACAGCATGGGTACATTAGGGGTTTTCTTCCTAATTTGGATATTGCTAGCGCCATTATTAAAGAATCGTAAAATCAGAGCGCATCGCTCGCCAGCTAAACAGATTAAAATGGAGCTGCTGTACTCACTGCGAACAATTCTAGTGTTCGTCGCCCTAGACATCATCATTTTCGATTTCGCTCAAACCGGGGTATTCAAACAGTATCAGGACATAAGCGAGTACGGCACGGCCTGGTTGCTATTCTCTATCGTGCTAATGCTGGTACTGCATGACACCTACTTCTACTGGGCACATCGAGCAATGCATCACACTAAACTATATAAACGTTTTCATTTAACTCATCACCGCTCGCATAACCCCACGCCATTTACAGCTTACTCGTTTGCGGTCGGAGAAGCGGTGGTTATGTACGCATTTATCCCTACGATGCTGCTATTTATTCCGCTACACGGCTCAGCCCTGACTATTGTACTGTTAGTGATGATATTCAAAAATGCTATTGGCCATTGCGGTTATGAACTGTTCCCAAAAAATACGCTTTCAAATCCGATATTAAAACACTTAACTACGGTAACTCACCACGACATGCATCACGAGAAGGCTGGCGGCAACTTTGGGTTCTATTTCACTTGGTGGGATAAATGGATGGGTACTGAGCATAGTAATTACGAGGAGCGTTTCTTGCAGAATACCAGCCGGAGGGTCAAATCAGTAAATTCTGAGCTAGCTATACATCGCGTCTAACTTAAAAAGCTAACTACTAAAAAAGCTCGGTGCAAAAACACCGAGCTTTTCTCGAAATCCATTTCGAGTGCTACTCCTTAGAAAAAACTGAATGCAGAATAATTAGAACGTCAGCTGAAAGCGTACGCGCAACTCATTACCGTCATCATTAGATAGATTGTCTTCACCATCTGTATAGTTCAAGCCAAAACGAACATTTGCATGGGCATACCAGTTCACACCTACGGTAAACGCTGATGCGTCGGTGTTGCCTAACTCAATATCGCTGTGACTGCCGTCGCCATCTTCGTAACGTGCAACTAATTCCCAAGCACCGGATTTGTTTTCTGGCTTAATACGCTTAAATACGCCACCTTTGTAAGGGCGTGATTCACCCGTTAAGACGTAACCAGCCTGCAGATAGTAGCCACTTAAATCGTCATTACCGGCATCTTCGCCATCAACGTATTCGAATTGCGCGTGGAAGGGACCGCTGGCAACCGCTGCTTCAAAACCAAGCGCCGAGTCTTCATTGATGTCCTTGTAGGCCAGACCAAGATGGATTAAACCATTTTCGCCTTTAAATGCAGTAGTGTAACGAGCGGCAAAGCCAGTATCAGAATCTTTCTCATCGTCGGTGAATACGCCTATAGCATAGGTTGAGTTACCACCAGCACGACCATGTAGTTGAACACCTTCAGCACGACCAACAGCATAGCGCTCAGTGATCGCAGAACGCTCTAGAACGCTAATGTCTTTTGAAGACGTCAATTCTTCTAGGCCAAACGGCATTTTTTGGTTACCAATGGTAACATTCGCACCCTTGCCAAACCCTGTATAACGCAGATATAAATCTTCTACACCGTCGCCATTAACATTGAACTGACTCTTGAACGCCCAGTCTTTAGCAATATTACCTTTCACATAAACACGGCCACGACGAAGATCAAAGTCGTCTTCATCGACTACGCCGTTCAATTCGGAACGGTTATAATCGTACATAATACGGCCACCGAACTCGAACTTATAGTCGCCGCTAGATACCTTCAAACCGCCTTTAGTTGATACTTCAACTTCAGCATTAGCACTTGTTGCTACAAATGCGCTTGCAGCAATAAAAGCCGCGATTAATTTAGTTTTCATTTAACTCAAGCCTCTTTAATTCAGAAATGCAGTACTTATGGAGAATCTCTCTAGCAATGGAAATCTCAGCAATAAGTACTTCTCAGTTGTCTCTTTCCAACAGACCAGCGTATTCTGACGGGGCTTCGTTACAACGATATGACAGTGTTTATAGGCTCAAAGACAGACACAAAAAAGGCCGCTCAATGTCGACCTTTTGTTGAGGAGCGAGTTCTGAGGCTAGATTAGGGAGTACCTTCAAGCTTTTTTCTCTCTGCATCGCGACGCTTGCGCCACTCGTCATAAGACACTGTTTCTCCCTCAGGTGAGGTAGTATCAGCGGTAATTACATCTTTTTCGACCACCGGGGGCCGCGTAATATCGTCGGTTTGGACGACACTGCCTTCCGAAGCCACCTTTTTATTGCCGCCACAGGCGCTGATAGAGAAGCTTACAAATAGAAGCAGAGCTAGTTTGCTGATAGAGTTCATAGTAATTATCTTTATTGTTAGTGCTAATACTCAACGGTTTGGGCGGTGATGATAACAAAAATATAACAATAACTAAAACTCACTAACGGTCATTTAATAGGCATTGAAGCTTACTAATGGTCAGCAGAAACCCAACAAGGACACCATGAGCCAACAGTACAAACATTTATTTCTTGGACCGATAGCTGCCACGGCGTTGTATCTGTTGATGATATTTAGCGATGTAGGCATCAACCCGAGTGCAACGGCGGCGATCACCCTTCTGACAGCTTGGTGGTGGGCTACCGAAGCGCTGCCAGTGCCGGCTACCTCATTAGTACCATTTGCGTTATTTCCATTGGCCGGCGTGATTGACCATAAAACCGCTGCATCGGGCATGGGCTCGCACATAATCTTACTGATGCTAGGCGGTTTTTTGATGGCAAAAGCACTCGAGCGATCTGGCGCGCATCAACGATTCGCGATCATAATTTTACGTAGCGTCGGCACCACTAGCGTTAAACGGCTAATTGCCGCGTTCATGCTCACCGCCGCATTTCTATCCATGTGGATCAGTAATACCGCTACTTGCTTGATGTTAATGCCAATCGTGTTGGCGTGCTTAAAACAAGTGAATAACCCGAAACTGACCGCACCGCTGATTATTTCTGTCGCCTACGCGTGTTCAATTGGTGGCATTGCTACCTTAGTTGGAACGCCACCCAATGTAATTTTTGCCGGAGTTTACCAACAGGTAACTGGCACAGAATTCGGCTTTTTAGACTGGATGATGATTGGCATGCCAATTGTGGCAGTAATATTGCCCATCAGCTGGCTTTGGCTGAGCCGCAATGTCAAAGGTCCTTGCGAAGTCTCTCTGCCGACAATAGGCGCTTGGAGCCAGGACGAGAAACGAGTGATATCAGTGTTTGCTCTGATTGTATTTTTATGGGTTTTCAGGTCGCAGCCGTTCGGCGGCTGGACTAATGCTGTTGGAGCCAGCGGCGTTGGCGATGCAACAGTGGCAATGTTGGGCGCGACATTAATGTTTGTAGTGCGCTCCGAAAAAGGCGATGGCTTGCTCGACTGGCCCACCGCCACCACTATTCCATGGGGAATACTATTAATGTTTGGTGCTGGCATTACCATCGCTAAAGCGTTCTTTGAGAGTGGCTTGGCAGAGCTTATCGGCGGTGGCCTAAGTGGCGTTGTTGCGACGCTACCAATTTACTTGGTGATTCTGTTAATTTGCTTGAGCGTGACTTTCTTCACTGAGGTTAATTCCAACTTAGCGACAACCACTCTAGTGCTGCCGATACTGGCCGCAACCGCGACAAGCACAAATCTACCGATTGAGTTATTAATGATTCCGGCTACGATCTCGGCCTCTTGCGCATTCATGTTGCCGGTCGCCACTGCGCCAAATGCGATTGCCTACGCTACCGAGCAGATCAGCATAAAGGAAATGATGCGCGAGGGTTTTATGCTCAATATAGTGTTGGCAATTGTTATCAGCGGCTTATGCTTCTTATTATTAGCGTAGAACTATCTACTATCTAGTTAGGTCTCTATCTCGAACTAATCTATATTTCTCATTAGTCTAGGTTTCTCATTAGCCCAATTCTCATCATCGCCTCGGTAACTATTTGCAAGTCGAGCAAAAACTGATCAATCGTTTTGAATTCATTGGCGTTGTGACCAGTATACTTTTCGTTGGGCATAGCCAAACCAAATTGAATACCGTTGGGCAAAAAATGTACCGAGGTACCGGCACTAGATGAGCCAAATTGTTTCGGCAAAGCGAGGTTTTCTGACGCAATGTCGAGTAACACGCCTAACCAGCGGCCGTCTGGATCACGATACATGGCTTCATCAGCATCGAACTCAAAATCCATAACTGAACCGTTATTTAAATTCCACTGATCGACCCTAGTCATCACCACGGTTTCGATCTCAGCAAGCGGCTTGCCAACTGGGATCCGAAAATTAATCGCAACTTCGAGCACTTTATCGTCTTGTTTAACTTGTGTTACAGCCGCGGTAAGCGGCCCCATAAACGGATGTGTAAAATTGACGCCAAACTGCGTCCCAAAATAATCTAAGCCTATGTTCTCAGATATAAAATTAGCCGCTAAGGTGACGTGATTTTCTTCCACTAGACCGTCCTTACGCAGGGTATGGATGAACAGAAACATTCGCGACACTGGATTAACGCCAGATCCAGGGTCAGAAGAATGAGCCGACACGCCGGTCACATTCAAAATGACCGCGCCGGACTGCGGTGTGGCAACAACGGTAAAATCACCGCCATTGTGATCAACAAACTTGCCCGCTAAATCATTTAGTCTAGCGGCTAGACGCTCAGGCGCTGCCGTCTTTATGACGGCCTGTGACGCCTTCGGTATTTGATTTACCGCTAAGCCACCACTAACGCTAACCAGCTGGTTGCCAGCGCCGTTTGATCGCCGAACCGGGATCCGCGCAAATAGAAGCCCGAAGCCCTTTTCAGCAATAACAACCGGGTAGTTACCGTCTAGAGCAATATTGTAGAGAGGTTTAGCGTGCCGCTTAAAATAGTACGGTATTGCGGTTGATGTCGTTTCTTCCGTGGTATCAATCAATAATTTGAAGCTATTGAACAATTTAATGTTTTCTTCCTTAATGATTCGCATCGCGATCATGCTAGCCACAATGCCGTTTTTATCGTCTTGTGTGCCGCGCCCGTAGAGTTTGTTACCAACTTGGGTCATTTTAAACGGATCAAGTTTAGTGCCGTCTTCAAGTTTCCAAAGATCGGGATTAACTGGCACCACATCGCCGTGGGCGTGTAAACCGATTTGCACGCCCCCCTTGCCAGGTAAACTAACTTCATAAACTCGGCCGCCAATATTTTTATACTTGAGTTTGAACTCTTTGGCATAGGCGGCGATAGTTTTCTCTAAGCGAATGAAATTAGCATTTTTATGCTGCTCAACCCCGTCTTGCCTAACGCTCGGTATCGACACCAACTTTGCTAACATTCGCCTCGCCTCACCGCCATATTTTAAGCGTGTGTACACACCTAGAAGCCGATGAACCACGAAAGCCTCAGCTGGGCTTATGCGTTTGTTAGCGGCGAAATCTCCAATCGCATTATGTTGCTCTAGGCTGAGCATTGGTTTGCCAGTCAGATAGAGATCAAGCACGAATCGACGAAAATTCTCGTACGGCTTACCGCGGTACCGGTCTATAATTTTAATCAATGTCTGCGGGCTTAAATTTTCAACCCGAGTGGTCTGGGCGAAAGAATTGGAAACCTGTTGGGCAAAAGCGTCAGTAGTTGTAACATTGGCACCCAAAAGCACGAAAACTAAAATCAATTTGCTAGCCATCTCGATGCCGCTACTATTTAATCTTAGTCGTCGATGCATTAATTACCCCTTTCTTAGCTTTCCGTTAGTCACTATTTTGCCGCTAACCATGTCGTTGTTGCGCCATTGATCACGATTTAGTTGATACAAAACGTGCTCCTGCAATAAATGTCCCTGAGCTATTTTTGGATGCAAAAATGTTTTCGGTGCTTTAATCATCCCAAGTTTTTGCATAACCCGCTCTGAAGCTGTATTTGCCAGCGACGTCATCGACACCAATTTTTCTATATTAGCCTGAGCAAAAGCGAAAGCCATAGCGCCATGAGCCGCCTCAGTCGCTAAGCCCTGCCCCCAATGCTGGCTGCCCAGACGCCAACCAATGTCGACGCAAGGCGCGAATGGCAGGCCGTCTGCACTATAATTAATGCCGACAAAACCAATAAACTCAGCCGTATCGACTCTCTCTGCAGCCCAAAACCCCCATCCCGACAGATTAATGTCATTGCTAACCCGGTCTACCAAGGCATCGCTTTGCGCCCTAGAAAGCGTGCTCGGAAAATACTCCATTACCTTTGGGTCGGCGTTGATTGCGGCAAATAGAGGTTTATCTTCGGCACGCCATTGGCGAAGGTTTACTCGCTCGGTTTGTACTGCAATCATAATTCACCCTTATTGCCGGCGCGGCCATCGGTCGCTTACAAATAATTTCACACTACAGAGGCTATCATGGTCCTGAGGATGAGCAATAGTCGACGGTTACAATAATGTCAGCTTAACGAGTCATTTTCGTGAGTTACTTTCGACCACATTCGAGGTAACATAGCCAAAGTTAAAAACGGCCAAATCAGCAAGCGCAAACCTGAGACTCAATTAGCATGAAAATCGGCGTAGTAATGGATCCTATCGACTCCATCAATATAAAAAAAGACAGCACTTTCGAGATGATCTGGCAGGCTCAGCTATTAGGTTGGGATGTCGAGTATTTAGAAATGAACGATCTATCCATCGACAATGGCATTGCCTATGGTGATGCTCGATCGCTTAGCACATATCAAAATCCCGAACACTGGTTTGATCTAGCAGCAAGCCGTCGCATCAAACTCGGCGATTTAGACGCTATTTTGATGCGTAAGGACCCGCCGTTTGATATGGAGTTCGTATACTCGACCTATATTTTGGAGCTCGCCGAACAGCAAGGCGCACTGGTGGTTAACTCACCGAAGGCATTGCGAGATTGCAACGAAAAAGCCTATTGCGCTTGGTTTCCAGAGGTATGCCCAGACACCATCATTACCCGTAAGAGTAGTGACTTTCGGGCTTTCTTAGCCAAGCATGACGACATTATCGTTAAGCCACTTGATGGCATGGGCGGCGCATCGATCTTTCGGGTGCAAACTGATTCACCCAATATCGGTGTGATTATCGAAACACTGACTAAACATGAAAGTGTCTATGCCATGGCTCAGCGTTATATGCCTGAGATTGTCGACGGCGATAAGCGTATATTAATGGTTAACGGAGAGCCGATTCCCTATGTCTTGGCACGCATAGCGGCCAAGGGCGAAACACGGGGCAATCTAGCGGTCGGCGGCCGAGGTGTTGCACAGGCCATTAGCGAGACCGACCGACACATTGCATCGATTGTGGGGCCAGAATTAGTAAAGCGTAATATTATGTTTGCAGGCTTAGATGTTATCGGCGATCGTTTGACTGAAATCAACGTTACTAGCCCCACCTGTATCATGGAAATTAATCAAGCTTATGGCACTAACATTGCGTTAGATTTGCTCAAGGCGATTGAACAAAAGCTTGTGGCTTAATTCGTTCAAGTGAGTACCGATACGCAAAAAGACTTACTCAGCGTTACCGCGTTTTTCTCGGCACTGGTGCACTTATGTCTTATCCTCTTGGTTACTTTTAGTATGCCCGACATTGCTTCGCGCCCGAGCACCGATAACACCTTGGATGTGGTGTTATTAAACTCCTCAAACAACGAAAAATCTGAGCTGGCTGAAATTGTCTCCAGCTCAAATAACGCCGGTGGCGGAGAGTTTGATCAGGAGTCAGAATCACCTCAAGAGTGGAAGCCTATAACGCCATCGAAGATTGAATCAATTCAGAAAATTGCTGATCAACAACGGCAAACCAGCTTGACGCCTGACCAGCTAATCACCGCCAAGCAAGGTGAAATTAGTGTTACCCGGCTAACTCCTCAAGAAACACTATTAAAAAACCAAAAAGCCGCCAAAGGGCCAGATAAATTTAATATTAATGCACGTAAACTTGAACGAGAACGGTTGCTCGCGAAGATTTCTCAAGACCAACTTGATTACGGCAAACGTCCGAAAAAAGCGTTTTTATCACCAACCACTAAACAGCATGGGGCGGCAGAATACTTAGATACTTGGAGAAAGCGTCTAGTTGAAGTCGGTAACGCCAATTATCCGGTCAAAATCAAGGCCAATAAACTAAACGGCAGCTTGATTGTTTCGGTCGAAATTAATCGTAACGGCACCATAAATGATATCGAGATTCTGACCCCATCGTCGCACAAAATTTTAAATGACTCGGCGTTGCGCATTATTCGAGACGCATCGCCTTTTCAAGCCTTTCCTGATGAAGAGTTCTTCAGAGAAACTGATATCCTGGTAATTACTCGCTCGATACATTTCTTAAATAATAATCAGGTCACCAGCTCCTCAGCTAGCCGCGAACGTGGCTAGGAAAAAGAACCAACAAGACCGTATCAACGAGTCTGAAACGTTTATTGCATTTGATATCGGATTAAAGCGCACTGGCGCCGCTAGCGGCAGCCTATTCACCAAAACGGCTACGCCAGCCGGAACCATTGTAGTCAATAATGGGCGTCATGATTGGGTTAGCGTAGATGCGCTGATCGAAGAGTGGTTGCCCGATGCGATTATTGTCGGCGACCCACAAAGCTCTGATCCACACCTAAATAAGGCAATTAACCGGTTTAAGAGCCATGTTCATCGTTGGCATAAATTACCGATCATCGACGTCGATGAACGACTAACATCGTCGGCCGCAAATGTAAGCCTTGAGCAACGAGGCTTAAGCCAACAGCGCAAGACCGAGCTGCGAGACCAAGTCGCCGCCGCGCTTATACTTGAAACATATTTTAATTCCCTAGCCGGTTAGCTTGAATAGTCAGTTAGCGTGAAGTTTATTAGCTCGATTGAGCTTGATATATTGGGTCTGTCGGATAATGAATTTCACTAGTACTAAAGCGCTACTTTGGTCTATTTTTGGTTTTATTTTCGAGCAATGGAACAACCATTACCATTACGTCTCAAATAGACGAAAAACCCGCCTCCCCGAAGGGCGAGCTAGCGAGCTGTAACACTTTCTCCTGACGCAAATCATTATCCGACAGGCCCATATTGCTCAATAAGCTATGCTATTCTTTCGCCAATCTGACGATGAGACAAATAAAATGCTGCCATTCAAATCTCTTACTTCCTCTAAACAACTGACACCTGAGATTATCGAGACGTTTTTCACCGTAACCGACAAAATGGCGGCCGATATTGAAGCTAAGGGGCGCATAGATTTACTCGATGACAAAGTCGTCGCGCTACTTTTTTTCGAACCAAGCTCTCGCACGATGATGAGTTTTCAAAGCGCAGCTCAACGCCTAAAAGCGGGCATGGTATTTGCTCAAAATGCCAGCAGCACATCATTTGAAAAAGGCGAGAGTCTAGAAGATCTAATTCGCATGGTCGAGGCCTATTCCGATATCATCGTGATGCGTCATGCGCAACAAGGCAGTGCCGATATAGCCGCTGGGATAAGTAAAGTACCCTTTATAAACGCCGGCGACGGCGGCAACGAACACCCGACTCAAGCATTAATCGACGCTTATACTATCCACAAAGAAAAAGGCCGCTTGGATTCGCTGAATATCGTATTCGGCTATGATTCGCTGCAATCGCGCAGTATCCACTCATTATCACGTGTGCTATCTCAGTATGAAGGCAATCGGTTTACCTTCACTGGGCCTAAAGAGTTGGAACCGAGCGATCGCTTGCTAGCCGACTTACGAGCTACTGGCACTGAATGCATTATTGCCAACGAAGTCAATTTACATGATGGATACGACGTCGCCTACGTCAACCGACTGCAAGAAGAGCGATTCGAGAACAAAGTAATTTTTGAGAAAAATCGTCAAAAATACCGTTTAAATAGAGTCGATGTAGAAAACTCCGGCTGCCTTATACTAGACCCACTGCCACGTATTGATGAGATTTCAACCGAGGTCGATGATTTGCCAAATGCACTTTATTTCAAGCAGGCGAGCCACGGTGTACCAGTAAGAATGGCTTTGTTAGCGATGTTATTAGGTAAAGCTTGATGCCTCAAAGGCAACACTTAATGTCGGTGAACGGTTCTCTAGTTAAAAGGGTCATCATCACCCTCGTCGATTCCAACATTGGCCAGAGTTTCTCCAAACTCCGTAGTCGCCGCATCTTTGCCTCTCAATTTAATCGCTAAGCGTAAATCATTTTCCGACTCGGCATTTTTGATAGCGTCTTCATAAGTTATCAAATCTCGCTCATGCAAATCAAATAATGCTTGGTCGAAGGTCTGCATTCCCCACTCTACCGATTTTTCCATAGCACTACGGATCTCGTCAATTCGGTGATCCTTGATCATGTCTGAAATCATCGGACTGTTGATCAATACTTCTACCGCCGGAACTCGACCCTCTTTACCTTTTATTGGCAACAAGCGTTGAGAGACTAAACCGTAAAGATTCATCGATAAGTCCATAGACAGTTGGTCACGCCGATCTGCAGGGAAGAAGTTGAAGATTCGATCAAGCGCTTGGTACGCATTGTTGGCATGCAAAGTAGCGATGCAAAGATGGCCGGTTTCCGAGAATACAATCGCCGAGTCCATGGTTTCCCTAGTACGGATTTCGCCGATTTGAATAACGTCTGGCGCTTGGCGCATCGCGTTAATCAGTGCGATATCGAAGGAGTTTGTATCTACTCCCACTTCGCGCTGAGTGATAATCGACTTCTTGTGTGTGTGCAAGTATTCGATCGGATCTTCAATGGTAATAATATGATCTTGAGAATTACGGTTGCGGTAATCGACCAATGACGCCATTGAGGTGCTTTTACCGGTTCCAGTGCCGCCAACAAAGATCAGCAGACCGCGCTTTTTCATAATCATCTTTTTCAAGACTTCAGGAATTCTTAGCTCTTCGGTAGTCGGAATATTGGTTTTAATCGCTCGCAATACCATGCCAACGCTATCTTGCTGTATAAAAACGTTTACTCGAAAACGACCAATCTGCTTCGGATGAATAGCAAAATTACATTCTTTTTCACCCTCAAAGACACGGCGCTGTTCTTCGTTCATGATGCTATAGCAAAGCTCCTGAGAGTCTTTACGATTTAGCGGATTACCGGCAATCGGAAAAATTTTGCCATCAACTTTAAAGCTAGGCGTTGCGTTCGCGGTGATGAACATGTCTGAGGCATTCTTCACCATCATTGCACGCAACAAGTCGGCCATTTTATACATTAGGGTAACTCCGAGTAGGGGTAGGATTACGAGTTATCAAAAAAAATCTACACGAACTTGCGCTTATCAACGGCACGAGAACGGGCGTCGCCTGGCGTAATTAAACGGTCTCGTACTAAGCCTTCCAAGCATTGATCAAGTGTCTGCATGCCATCGGCTTGGCCGGTTTGAATCATCGAATACATTTGCGCAATCTTATCTTCGCGAATCAAGTTTCGAATAGCCGATGTGCCGACCATAATTTCATGTGCAGCGACTCGGCCGCCGCCAATCTTCTTAATTAAGGTTTGCGCAACAACGGCCTGAATTGACTCAGACAACATTGAACGAACCATTGATTTTTCTTCACCTGGAAATACATCAACAATACGGTCAACCGTTTTAGGTGCTGAGGTTGTATGCAAAGTGGCCAATACCAAATGACCAGTTTCTGCCGCCGTCATGGCCAGTCGAATTGTCTCTAAATCGCGCAGCTCGCCAACTAGAATTACGTCGGGGTCTTCACGCAGAGCCGAGCGTAGGGCATTGTCAAAACTATGCGTATTCTTATTCAACTCTCGCTGGTTGATTAAACATTTCTTACTGGTGTGTACAAATTCGATCGGGTCTTCCACCGTCAAAATATGCGAACGTTGCTTTTCATTGATGTAGTCCACCATTGCCGCCAGGGTAGTGGACTTTCCTGAACCGGTGGGTCCAGTAACCAACACCAAGCCTCTAGGCTTGGAGACCAGCTCTCTAAAAATTTGCGGTGCATTCAGATCATCTAAACTTAGCACTACTGACGGAATAGTACGAAATACAGCGGCGGGGCCGCGATCTTGATTAAATGCGTTTACACGAAAGCGAGCAACATTCGGAATTTCGAATGAAAAATCCACTTCAAGATTTTCTTCGTAACTCTTACGTTGTTGGTCGTTCATGATATCAAATATCATTTTCAACACAGTTTCGTCATCAAGCGTAGGCAAGTTGATGCGTTTCATGTCGCCGTCAACTCGAATCATTGGCGGCATACCAGCCGAAATGTGCAAATCTGATGCTTTATTTTTGTGGCTAAAGGCGAGTAACTCGGCAATATCCATACCATCTCCGGGGCTATTTGCTGTACATTTTAGATAAATTTATTGAAGCAAGTATAACCACAAATTTAACCATGAGTAATAATGATTACGTAAGCCAAAAATTGACCACCGTTCTAGCGCGCATTTCGAAAGCGTGCGAGGCCAACCTACGGCGGCCAGATAGCGTAACGTTAATAGGCGCGAGTAAGAAACAAAACATTGAATTAATCCAGCAATTTACCGATGCTGGTCTGCTCGACTTAGGAGAAAACTATCTGCAAGAGGCGATTGACAAACAATGTCAGCTATCAAATTTGCCGGTTAGCTGGCATTTTATTGGTCAAATTCAATCTAACAAGACTAAATTGATCGCCCAACACTTTGATTGGGTACATGGGGTTGATCGCCTCAAAATTGCCAAGCGCTTAGCCGAGCAACACGGACGGCAGTCTCCGATTAACCTGCTGATTCAGCTCAACCCAGATAATGAAGACAGCAAAGGCGGTGTAGCACTCAATGATGCGGCCGAGCTATGTCAGCAAATCGCCGAACTCGATGGCGCCGTATTACGTGGGTTCATGATGATTCCTAAAGCGCGGGAGCAGCAAGATCAACAAAGAGCGGTTTTTGCTCAGGCACGCACCTTACTAGAGCACTGTAATCAACACTACGGACTCAATCTTGACCAACTATCAATGGGCATGTCCGGTGACCTAGAAGCGGCCATCGCTGAGGGCAGCACCATGGTGCGCATTGGCACCGACCTTTTTGGTGCGCGCGACTAATTATGGCTGATAGACCCCAGTGAGTCACCCAGCGTCTATCGACGCTTGAAACAAAGGGCTTTGCTGGCGTTTACTAAGCGATTAGGCTTAGCCTAATGCTCTCTAAAACGGTACAATTTACGCTCAACCGTTTTTAACTCTTGGCAAGATAAAATAGTGACTAATAGAATTGGCTTTATCGGTGGCGGCAATATGGCCGCTAGCTTAATTGGCGGCATCGTTTCGCAAGGAGACATCGCGCCGAAGCAACTGTCGGTGTTCGAGCCTAACGCCGAAAAAGCACACTCCTTAGCACAGCAATTCGGCATCAATGTAGCAAAACACAACGCCGAACTTATAAGCAACTCAGACATTGTCGTTATTGCCGTCAAACCGCAAGTGCTGCAACAGGTTTTAACGCCATTGGCGCTAGACTTCAAAGCTCAACAGCCATTGATTGTATCGGTAGTCGCGGGCATTACCGCCAGTTCAATCGAGAAATGGCTTGACGGCGACTTTGCTATTGTTAGGGTGATGCCAAATACACCCGCGTTAGTTGGTATGGGAGCCTGCGGCTTGTACGCCAACAAACGTGTAGATAAACCACAACGTGATGCCGCCAGCAATCTCTGTAATACGGTCGGCATCTCCGCCTGGGTTACTAATGAGCACGATATTGACAGTGTCACGGCACTTTCTGGCAGTGGCCCAGCTTATTTTTTATTATTTATTCAGGGCTTAATCGAAGCGGCACAAGCCGCCGGTTTAAGCAGTGACACAGCTAAAGCACTTGCGGTGCAAACCGCTGCCGGTGCAGCAAAATTAATTTCTGCTAGCGATACGCCGCTACAAACTTTAATAGATAATGTTACCTCACCGAACGGCACTACCGAAAAGGCGCTGCAATCGTTCGAGCAGGCCAAGTTAAAAAACGTGATCGCTGACGCATTTGAAGCGGCACGCACTCGATCAGAAGAACTCGCAAAAGAACTCGGTTAGCCGCCGATTAGAACTCGACTAAAACTATGCCTTATATTCAAAACGCCAGCACCTTCCTTATTGAAGCACTCTTTAATTTCGCACTTTACGTTGTCTTGATTCGGTTCTGGATGCAATGGGTGCGAGCCGATTTTCGAAATGAAGTCGGTCAATTTATCATCTCAGTGACCAACCCATTGATCGTTCCCATGCGGCGGATTATACCGAGCATTGGCGTGATCGATACAGCCACGGTGTTACTTGCGGTGCTTATCGCATTGATTAAGGTATACGTGCTGGTGCTGGTGGCAGGCGGCGGCCTAAACTCATATTCGATATTAAAAATACTCAGCGTTGCCGTTGCCACCGTGCTCGATTCAAGTATCTATGTATTTCTCGCTGCGATCTTTATTGGCATTATCGCGAGCTGGTTAAACCCTAATAGCTATCACCCGATTCTAACCATCGCGCGCTCAATCAGTGAGCCGCTTTTAGCGCCAGCGCGAAAACTAATACCGTCACTGGGCGGCATTGATTTTTCTCCGATGTTGGTAATTTTATTCTTACGAGTAAGCCAAATACTATTAATCGCACCGCTATACCGACTACCGTTATAGATAGGTCAGGCTGATGGCTACTACAACATCAGATGTAAATGAACTGGTCGAACCTCAATATGTTAGGTTTGACGAAACACTGGTGCTTGAGAGTAGCGGGCAGTTAGACGGTTATACATTGGCGTATGAGACTTACGGCAAACTCAATGCTCGCGGCGATAACGCACTCTTAGTCTGCCATGCTCTGAGCGGCGACCATCATGTTGCCGGGCGCTACGATGATTCTGGCAAAACCAATGGCTGGTGGCATTTACTAATCGGCCCAGATAAGCCAATCGACACCAATAAGTTCTTCGTGGTGTGCAGTAATAATATTGGCGGTTGTCATGGCAGCACTGGGCCAAGTTCAATTAACCCAGCCACCGACAAACCCTATGGCACAGATTTTCCGCTAGTAACAGTAAAAGACTGGGTCTACACACAAAGTAAATTAAGTGATCACCTTGGCATTAAGCAGTGGGCTGCGATAATCGGCGGCAGCCTCGGCGGTATGCAAGCAATGCAGTGGAGTATTAGCTACCCAGAGCGTTTGCGGCATTGCATAGTGATTGCTAGCGCGGCTAAGTTAAACGCTCAGAACATCGGCTTTAATGATGTCGCACGTCAAGCCATACGTACCGACCCCGACTTTCACAATGGCAATTATTATCAACACCACAGCGCACCGTCGCGCGGCATGCGTGTGGCTCGTATGATCGGCCATATTACCTATTTATCTGAAGAGATCATGGGCCAAAAATTCGGCCGCAACCTTCGCAAAAAAGCCAAGTTCGATTACGAATTCACACCTGAGTTTGAAGTTGAGAGCTACCTGCGCTACCAAGGCGACGCGTTCATCGATAAATTTGACGCCAACACTTACCTATTGATGACCAAGGCGTTGGACTACTATAACCCCGCGGCAGAAACAAATGACGACCTTACTAAAGCATTATCTCCGGCCACGGCTGATTTTTTAGTGGTTTCATTCAGTAGCGACTGGCGTTTCTCTCCCGAACGGTCGCGTGAGATAGTGCGCGCACTGCAAAGCAATAAGTTGAACGTAAGCTACGCTGAAGTAAGCGCCCTAAACGGGCACGACTCATTTTTGCTAAACATAGACGATTACACCAGAGTAATGCGATCTTACCTAAATAGAATTGCTCGTGAGTCTGACTTAAATAGTCAAGCCAAGATCACCTCAATGGATGAGCCCCAGCATGTCTAAGCGGCTAAACACCTCGACTCTGTCACGTTACGACCACCAAATAATCTCAGACTGGGTTGCCCCGGGCAGCAGGGTCATCGATTTGGGCTGCGGCAACGGCTCATTACTTAAGCATCTACAAAGCAGTAAAAACGTAACTGGCTATGGGGTTGAACTTAATCCAGCAATGATGGACCAATGCATTGATAACGATATTAATGTCATTCAGTTCAACCTAGACCAAGGCTTAGGCCATTTTGATTCGGACTCTTTCGATACGGTTATTCTGTCATTGACGTTGCAAGCGATGCGTAAACCACTACCCCTACTCGAAGAGATGTTGCGTGTCGGGCGTCAGGGCATCGTCACATTCCCAAATTTTGCCCACTGGCGCAACCGCTGGCAAATCGCCGTTGGTGGGAGTATGCCAGTGAGCGATGAGCTACCATATAAATGGTACGACACGCCCAATATTCACCTTTGCACGCTAAATGATTTTCACCAGCTGTGCGACCAATTGGGCTTTCAAATTGAATCATCTATTGCCGTGCGCGCCGATGGCAAACAAACCATAGGCTTAAAAACCATGCCCAATTTATTTGGCGAAATTGCATTATGTCGTTTTAGCAAACGATAATATGCAAGCAAACATCCCAAAAACTACACCGCATTTAACAGAGCTAATCTACTCGAGCTAATTTTAATCATGAACAATAACGATATTCTTCGACGCTTACGTTTCGCCTTCGACTTTTCTAATAAGGATTCGGTCGCGCTGTTTAAGCTCGATCCAAGCTCTAGCGCTGAGATGACACAAGCTGCATTTCTAAAACGCTTAGCTAAAGACGAAGACGAAGACTTTGTTGCCTGTAGTGACGGCGAACTAGCGGCTTTTTTAGACGGGCTGATTGTGTCAAAACGAGGCTTGCGTGACCCCGCTCCGGAGCCAGCGGTTAGAGCCGATGGTTTCCGTCTAAGTAAAAATGACGTGCTAAAAAAGATGCGTATTGCGATGTCGTTTAAAGAAGAAGAGATGCTCGCCACCCTAGAGCAAGGCGGCACTAGCATGTCTAAAAGTGAACTCGGCGCGCTATTCAGAAGCCCCAATCAAAAAAACTATCGCGCCTGTGGTAATCAAGTCTTACGAAATTTTATCAAAGGTCTAACGCTGCAATTAAGACCAGAAGAAAAAATGAGATTGGAAGAAAAAACCTAGTGACACAGCTAACGAAAAAGGCGGCCGAGGTACTGTGAGATGAGAATTACATTCTTAGTCAATCATGATCTGCCGGCTTTATTAGCATTAAACTATCTTATCCCCGCATTAAAGCAGCATGATATTAGCGTGTTCTTTAGCAAGAAAAACAGCTCTAATAAAAAGATTGAAAACCTTAAACTCGCGGAGCTAGCTGAATTTGAGTCACGACAGCTTTGCCAATCAACAAGCTTAATCAGCTTTGATGAGTTTGGCGCTCGAGAGCTAAACAAAGTAAATACGCTTGATTACCAGCAATTCGCAGATACCAAGCCCGAACTAGTGGTGAGCATCCGCTACATGACAATACTAAAAGACCGAGCCATCAATACGCCAAGGCTCGGCGTTATTAATCTGCATTCGGGGCCACTACCAGCTTATCAAGGTGTTATGGCTACATTCTGGGGGCTATGTAATAGAGAGCGTCATATTGGCACCACACTGCATTTTATTGAAGATAGCGAGATCGACACTGGCTCGATCATTCTAGCCTCGTCAACCGAGGCAAATTATCAACGCTCCTATTTGTGGAATGTGCTAAATATCTATCGCGCTGGATGCGTAAATATAATGCAGGCGATTAAGCAATTAAGCCTCGGTGAACCTCTCGACGCGAGTCCACAATCAGATCAGGTCAACTACTCTCAAGCCAACTACTATAGCTTTCCAAATTCCAGAGAGATCGATGACAGCGGCATAACCCTTTTTAGTGAACAAGACACCGTCGCAGAGTTTCTCTAACTCTCCAGTTTTTCCTTGGTGGTGCCTGGCATTTGTGCGAGTAGACAACCGAATAACATCATGGCCGCTCCCACTATGGCTGCCAAACCGAGTTGTTCCGATAGCCATAAATAGCCAGCAATTGCACCGAACACTGCCTCTAAAGACAATATAAGCGCGGCGGCAAATGGCTCAGCATGATCCATAATAATCACTTGTAGAGTATAAGCGGCTCCGACTACCACGATACCGTTGACCATCGGCCATAAGTAACCACCAATCTCTGTCGGCAAAATTTTTGACTCCCAGACTGCTGCCACAACAAGACTCAATAGCGCGCAAAAAACAAACTGAAAAAACGACAATACAATTTGATTGAAGTTCGCCGCCTTTTCGGCGATAAGCAGCAAGTGCATGGCCCAAAGAACTGCGCCGACCATGGCAATCAAATCTCCTTTCAAACTTCCCATATCCCCGCCGCTAGTCATCAAGTATAGACCGGCCACCGCGATAAGGCCTCCGCCCCAAACAATCAAACCATAGCGATAGCCAAGGAAATAAGCTATCAATGGAACCACGATGACATACAAGCCGGTGATGAATGAGACGTTAGCAATTGACGTGTATTGCAGGCTGATTTGCTGTAATAATGCGCCGCCGAATAGCAGAGACCCTAACAAAAAACCCATCACCAGAGTTGACTTATTGATGAAATCTGAGAGAGAAACGGATTTCATTAACAGCATCACTGGCACCAAGGTCAATGCCCCTAAAGCAAAGCGCAGTGCATTGAACGCCGCTGGTCCAAGATACTCCATACCCAGTTTCTGAGGTACGAAACCAACGCCCCAAATTACCGCTATGAACAGCAACACAAGGTTTACCAGTATTGGTTTTCTCATCCCGCCAGCCAAGTAAAAATTTAGTTATTAATTACTTAGCGTTAGCGGTGACAATCTCTGCGTCTGTCATTGGCTCAATACGCTTAATCTTAATCATGAACCAAGCAAATAGCAGTGTCATTATTGGACTTAGTAAATTGAAGAATGCGAACGGCAAATAGGTCAAGGTGCCAATACCCAGCACCGCAGCATGATAGGCACCGCAGGTATTCCACGGAACCAGTACTGAGGTGACGGTGCCGGTGTCCTCAAGTGTTCGACTCAGATTTTCCGAGGCATAACCCATGTCCTTATATAGGCCGGCATACATGCGACCCGGTAAGGCGACCGCTATGTATTGATCAGAGGTGCTAATATTAGTAACAATACAAGTGCCAGTAGTACATGCCACCAGACTGAAAAAATTAGTCGCTAAGGACTTAACCGACTGCATAATTCGAGGGATCATTCCCGATGCTTCCATCACACCACCGAAGGTCATCGCCGCCAATATAAGCCATACGGTTTTGAGCATTCCGTACATCCCTTTAGAACCAAACAAATCGTTGAGCTGGGGGTTAGCAGTGACAATATTAACCCCTTCATACAACGCGCCCATGACCAATCGGTACATTGGGTAAGAGTCTTGACCAACTATTTCATTAAGTAGCGGTTGCTGAAATACCAATGCACAAACCACGCCAGCGAGCACGCCAACAAATAACGCCGGAATCGCGTCGATTTTCTTGATGATCAAGGCAAGCGTGATCGCGGGCGGTAACAATAACCATAATGTCACATTAAATTTCTGATCAATTGCGTTTAGCACTAAGCTCGCATCAACCGCCGACTCCGAGGTGTCCAGGTTGAGTCCAATTACGGTAAATAAAATCAGGCTAATGATCATTGATGGTCCGGTCGTCATCAACAAATAACGAATGTGATCAAATAGCGGTGTCTCAGTTACTGCAGCCGCTAGGTTTGTAGTATCCGAGAGTGGCGAAATCTTATCGCCAAAGTATGATCCAGAAATAATAGCGCCACCGATTAGTCCATCTGGAATGCCAAGCGCTCGACCTATACCTACCATTGCCACGCCGATAGTCGCCGCAGTTGACCACGAGCTGCCACTCACTAAGGAAGTCAAGGCGCAAGCGATACAGCAGGCCAATAAGAAAATGGTAGGGTTTAATAATTTTACACCGTAGTAAACCAACACCGGGACGGTGCCGCAAAGTAACCAGATACTTGCCAATGCCCCGACTAACAAAAGAATTAATATCGACGGCATTGCATTACCGATAGTCGCAACAACGCTTGCCTGCTGTGTCTTCCACGAAATGCCCCTACTTAAACCGATGGCGGCGGCAAATCCGGCCACTAGGATAATTATCACCTGGCTCGAACCACTCAATGCGTCATCGCCGTAAACGAATAAAACATTGAAGCCAAGAGCTAAAATCAGAACCACAATAGGCAGTAGTGCTATGCCTAAATGCATACTGTGTTGTTCGACCTCTGGAGTCGATGAAAGTTTTGTCATGAGTCGCCTATTGAGTGTGCTTAGTTGTTCATCTGCTAAACATCATAACCAAGGTGGCAACACACGCCCACAAAAATTTTATGCGGTTTATTGTTGAGCAACTTACTTTATAAGCAAAATCATCCGTTTTTGATACAGTAACAGACAATTCGTCTTTATTTACGCCTTGTTGACTTAAAAAAAACGGCGTAACATTAGTGTTGTTGTTTTTGGCCTACATTTACTGCGTCTAAAACAACACAAGCAGTGACCCGGACAACAACAGATGAGTCGGATAGATTCACAGGAGAGTTTCAAGTTATGAGAATGTTTCAACCTAAATTGATAGCAATAGCTGTCGCAATGGCTGCCACCGGTGGGGTTTCAACACCGTCATTCGCACAGTCAGAACAAGTGATCGAAGAAATCATCACTATCGGCACGCGTCGCCAAGCTCGCTCAGCGGCCGACACGATTGCACCCGTTGATGTCATCAGCGCCAACGACCTTAAGGATCAAGCTGGCACAGACATTTCAGATTTAATCCGTACAGTCGTTCCTTCTTACCAAGTAAACACTCAGCCGATTTCCGATGCGGCAACCATTGTCCGCCCAGCAAACCTTCGCGGCCTGTCTCCAGATAACACACTGGTGTTATTAAATGGCAAGCGTCGTCACCGTGCGGCGGTTATTTCATTTTTAGGCGGCGGTATCTCTGATGGCGCTCACGGCGCAGATATTGGCGTATTCCCAACAATTGGCCTAAAGCAGGTTGAAGTACTACGTGACGGTGCTTCGTCACAATACGGTGCTGATGCGATTGCTGGCGTGATGAACTTTACTCTTCGCGACGACGCTGAAGGTGGTTCAATTGAAGTTAAATGGGGCTCTACCTACGAAGGCGACGGCGACAATATGCGCATCGGCCTTAACCAAGGTTTCGCACTCGGCGAAGACGGTTTCTTAAACATTTCGGCTGAATTTGCTGAAGCCGACGGCACCTTCCGCTCGGTGCAACGAGACGATGCAGCCGCACTTATTGCCGCTGGTAACACCGCCGTGGCAAATGTGGCTGTAAACACGCAAACGGCCGAATCAGCTCAGTATTGGGGAACGCCTGAAGTAAACGACGATATCAAATTCTTCGTTAATTCGGCATTTAAGATCACTGAGAACGTAGAAGGCTACGCATTTGGTAACTATGCCGAACGCAATGTTGAAGGTGGTTTCTTCTACCGTAACCCGACTAATCGTGGTGGCGTATTTGCTGGCCCAGAAGTCGACCCGGCAACTGGTTTTTTAGGCTCTCTTAATCCTGTGCCATCGGTATTGGTTGGTGACTTATCAGGCGATACAGTTGGTGATTGCCCATCAGGCATCCCGCTAACAGCTGGAGGTGGCCTATTGCCCGACCCAGCTATTCTGGCTCAAGTTACAGCTGACCCTAACTGCTTCTCGTTTGTTGAGTTGTTCCCAGGTGGCTTCACTCCTCGTTTCGGTGGTGATCTTGAAGACACAAGCTTAGTAGTAGGTTTTCGTGGCGAATTAGCCAATGGCTTAGCGTATGACGTTAGCTACGGTTACGGTCAAAACGAAGTAGGGTTTACTATCCGCAACACAGTCAACGCAAGCTTAGGCCCGAACACACCTACGTCATTTAACCCAGGCACATACACTCAAACCGATACTAATTTCAATATCGATTTGAACTACTCGCTGCCAGTTGAAGGCTTTGCTTCAGACTTGAACATCGCCGGTGGTTTTGAATACCGTGAAGAGGAGTTTGATATCCAACAGGGCGACGCAGCCTCTTTCGCTATCGGACCACTAGCTGCATCAACCTCAGCATTTCCAAACGGCCAAGGCTTTTCATCTAGTTCAAACGGTTTCGGTGGCTTCACTCAGAGCACTAATGACACTCAAGACAACATTGCCTTGTACATTGACTTAGAAGCTGACGTGACAGATGCCCTTACTTTACAAGCAGCAGTACGCTATGAAGATTTCAATACCTTCGGCGACACTACTAACTTTAAAGTAGGTGGTTTGTTCCGTGCCACTGATACAACTGTTTTCCGCGCTACTTACTCAACTGGCTTTCACGCGCCAACAACCGGTCAAGCAAACGTAACTAACGTTACTACGCAAGCGGTTGGTGGAATACTGGTTGACCAAGGTACGTTGCCATTGAATTCAGCCGCTGGCCAATTTGTAAACAACGAATTAGGCGGTCGCTTTACCTTAGGCCCTGAAGACGCAACTAATATCTCTATCGGTGGTGGTTTCGAAATTGGTTCAGTAAGCTTAACGGTTGATTACTTCAATATCGAAGTAGATGACCGTATCGCGATTACTGACCAACAAGACTTCCGTGGTCTATTAGCCGGTGTTGCTGCACGCTCAGGCGTCGGTCTTGTACAACTTTCTGACGATGCATCAACAAGTCAAATCTTAAATGCTTTGAATGCCGCTGGCGTCATTAATGCCGCTGACTTTGCTGGTTCTGAAGATTTAGTCTCTTTCGGATTCTTTGCCAATGATTTTGACACCAAAACTCAAGGTGTCGACATCGTAGCAAGCACTCCAATCGAGCTTGGTAGCGGTTCAACCATATTGTCATTAGCACTTAACTACACCGACACTGAAGTCACGCGTCGTGGTAACTTGAGTACAACTCGTTTACGTCAACTCGAAGAAAACCTTCCAAACTGGAAGGGCAACATGAGCATACGTCACACCACTGACAAATGGCGTGCGCTAGCTCGTGTGAACTATCATAGTAACTACTTCGAGCCGCATTTAGATGATGGTACGCTACCGATCGACGCGAGCAGTGAGTTTACTGTAGACGTAGAATACGGTTACAACGTTAGTGAAAAAATAGAGGTTGTTGTTGGTGCTGCTAATGTGTTTGACTCTTTCCCCGATGAAAATCCTTTCTCTGGTGTAGCGGGTTCACGCTACCCTGCGACGGCACCATTCGGTTTTCAAGGCGGTCAGTACTACGTGCGTGCTAAATACGATTTCTAATCGTTAGCACTTAAACGCTGGTGCCTAGGTGCCAGTACGTAGGCGTTAGTTAAAATAGCCGCAGCTCTGTCTGCGGCTATTTTTTTGCCTATCGGTTTTCAATAAGTAAATTAATCAATACCCCAAGTTCGGAATCATTGACGATTTCGGATATAGTCAGAACAGCGATTAGGCGAGACTTTCGTATCTCAGCACATCAGCCTAAGATATAAAGAGACCTAAGCATAACTCGACGAACGGATCAAAATGTCCGTAATGCCTTCACTTTTCGTTGAAAAACTTGCCAATAGCTAGCTATTAGCTGCGTTTTCCGCCTCAATTGAAGACATTCCAAACTATTTTTATCTCGTCCCTGAGTTATGCTCAGATCTAATAAAAACAACTTAAATAATAAAATAAATACTCACTATGGAAAATTTTGTCAGCATCGTTAACTCGATCAATAACGTAGTTTGGGGAACATGGGGACTCACAATCTTCCCGGTACTCGTCATACTCTGTCTTCTTGCAGGCTTGTTCTATACCGTGCTCACACGTTTCGTTCAAGTGCGTCTATTCTCAGAAATGGTGCGCTTGATAAAATCGAACAAGAGCTCCGACCAAGGTATTTCATCGTTTCAAGCATTAGCCGTGTCGCTTTCAGGCAGAGTCGGGGTCGGCAATATCGCTGGCGTTGCAACCGCAATTGGCATTGGTGGCCCGGGTGCAATATTTTGGATGTGGGTAGTTGCTATTCTAGGTGCAGCAACCGCTTATATTGAAGCAACCCTTGGTCAAATCTATAAAGAGACTGATATCGAAACAGGTGAATACCGTGGTGGACCTGCGTTCTACATTGAAAAAGCAATGGGGCAAAAATGGTATGCATGGATTTTCGCCGTTGCCACAATCATAGCCTGCGGGCTATTGCTGCCAACCGTGCAATCCAATGCTATCGGCGGCGCTATTGCTCAAACCCTTGGAGAGGGCACCACAATTCAAACATCCATTGGCGCATTAAGTTCCTATAAAATAATTACTGGCTTGGTCATCGTCACCATGCTCGGATTTATTATTTTTGGTGGTGTTAAACGCATCGCTCACTTCGCGCAAATCGTGGTTCCCTTTATGGCGCTTGCCTATATCATTACCGCGTTTGCGGTTATTGGTTTAAACATTGACCAACTCCCAAGTATTATTGGTTCGATATTCTCCGACGCATTTACCCCAATAGCAGGGCTAGGCGCGGCAATTGGTATCGGTGTCAAACGAGGAGTTTATTCTAACGAAGCTGGCCAAGGTACCGCACCCCATGCCGCCGCTGCGGCCGAAGTAGATCACCCAGCACAACAGGGCTTAGTTCAGTCATTTTCGATCTACATCGACACCTTGTTTATCTGTACAGCAACAGCTTTCATGATCTTGATTACCGGGATGTACAACGTAGTTGACGGTAGTGGCGGCTTCATTTTACAGAATATCGCTGGCGGCATATCACATGAAGGCCCGGCCTTTACGCAGATGGCTATCGAAAGCGTTATGCCTGGTTTCGGCAACCCGTTTGTTGCTGTAGCGTTGTTTTTCTTTTCGTTTACCACCTTACTTGCTTACTACTATATCGCTGAAAGCAACGTTGCCTATATTCGACGTTCAATCAAAATTCCTGGCGCCATTACGATGTTGAAAATAGTATTGATCTCAGCCGTGTTTTTTGGCGCGGTGATCAAGTCTCAAGTTGTCTGGGACCTCGGTGATATTGGCTTAGGCATTATGGCTTGGGTTAACATTATCGGCATACTGATCATTTTCTTTATGGGCCGCCCAGCAATGCGTGCGCTCAAGGATTACGAAGCACAAAAAGCCGCAGGCGTTACCAAATACACTTTTGATCCCAAAAAACTAGGCATCAAAAATGCTCATTTTTGGGAAAATAAAAAGTAGAGAGTAATGCAACCGTTGCTTATTAATCATTGATAAGCAACGGTTTAGTTTTAATTGCAAAGCTAGTAGCTGCAGGTAATAAGCTTACATACACTGATTTTTCCTCAAGAAAATCACTTACAGTTTCAAGAATACCCTTTCTCTAGATTGAGAATAACCCACCTGTTATGAGCGCCAAGGATGCATTCAGAAAGGCGCTTCAAGCGATCAAAATCATTCTGATTATTTATCTATTTCATAAAGAATATATGAGATAGACGGCTTTCAGCATGCTGCAATCAACACCTCCTTTGCACACCTGAAATACGCGCTATTTGAAGAGCACAGCAAGCAAACCTGCAGCCATTACGTTTCCATTAGATCGAAATAAGGCACGCCTTAACTGTCCATAACCATCATTACACCCGTTTGTGAGAAATTGAGCGTCCCTAATAAACACCACAGGAAACCGTTTCAATGAAATACAAAAAGATACTAACAATGGTATCGCTAACGCCAGCGATTTTAATCGCAGGTATGGCGGTATCAACAGCAGGTGAACGGCAAGGCGATCAGCTTCAAGCTGAGCTACAAGCTGGCACTTTAAATATCCGCGAATGCATAGTACCGCAGGACTTTGGCGGGTCGAACGCAGAAATGCAGCTGGTCCCTATTATAGACCCTTGTGACGATGGCGGTGGCGGCAATACCGGTCCTTATAGAGCGCCGAGCACACCCAGTTCAATAAGTTACGCCCCTTATACAAATGGCGAAACTATCCGAGTTAGCTGGGGTCAAAGCCAAGGTTACGGATTCCCGGTTCGCTATCAGTTACTTGAACGCAAAAATTCTGGATCTTGGAACCAAGTCTATAATGGCTATAGTCGAAGCTACACTCTAAGCAACAAACCAGCGGGTAAATACAGCTACAAGGTACGGGCAACCAACACCAGCTACCAAAGCTCATACCGCACCGGCAGCACCTCTATTATTAACCCTAGGCAAGATGATAATCTGTACACCAATTATTCATCAGCCATGCTAGCGATGGATCAAAAGAACCAGCAATTTCGTTCATCTACGCAAGGCGCAAAGACAGTCTTGTCACGGGCAAAAATGGCCGGTCAAGGCAACGTTCGCACTACCACAGATGAAGATCGCTTCTATCTTGGAGATGGGTTTGACTTAGTACGTGGAACCTTAAAGGAAACTTGCTTAGATGTTACCAACCCTGGGTTCGTGATTACTAAAACGCCGCCACTTCAACCAAGCACATTTGACATAAGTTATGTTAATGACAACCGCCAACTAGCGGAACTTTTAGAGGTGTCTCAATCGGCACAAATTGGCTTCGCTGGTGATGATTTCAGCTTAGGCCTTTCTGGCGAAAAAGAACGATATGTAAAATCAGTCACAGACGAAAGTCATGTCCGGTTCGTGGTTAAGGTTAACAATCGTCGAGAATTCTGGAAGCTTAACACCCCGACAGACGCGATTTATCCAGAACTAGTCAGCCAAGTCCTTTCGCCAAACGACAATGAAGCTAAAGCCGATTTTCGTGAACGCTGTGGTGACAATTTCATCAATAGCGCCAACCTCGGATCAGCCTTGTATTTAGTTTTCACCTTCGACGCGAAAAAGTATAGCTACGAAGAGCGTGAGAGTGCAAAAGCCGAACTCGGCCTTAAAATCGGAGACATATTTTCAGCGAATGGTTCGTCTGGGTCTTCATCATCATTGACGGAAGTACTCAATCGTTTAGAGGTCAAAATAAATGCCGATCAAGTAGGCGGGCCTATCGGTTTAGCCGCCAGCATTAATCCGACAAATGTGATGCAGAAATACAATCAATTTGTTCAAGATACTAACCCTACAAACTGGGCCGCAGTCGATTACAGCACCAATCTATACCAAAGACCGACGGTATATAGTGCATTCTCGCACGAACAAATATTTTCTAAGTACTCTGGCAACCAAGGTCCTTTAGCGCAAATGAAGCGCTGGTTAGACATAAGCGTGCAACACAAGGAACGCTGCGACCCTTGGGGCGAATACGGTCAAAATAGACCAACCCAATGTGGTACTTCGGAAGCAGAAATTAGTATTGCAATGGATTTATGCAGGGAAACACGAGAGTGGGCCGACTGCGTGCACCCATTCCAATACAACACTGGCGACATTACCACCACAACACCAGGCACCTATTTACTAGGCTGGCTTTCAAGTAATGTTCAAAAGCTTAACGAGGCAACAAAATCACAAAGCTACAATCATCATGTACACAGAGGTTCAAAGCAGGTAAATGATTCAACTTGCCTAGCTTCAAGCCTATGCTTTACCAATAAGTTTCGTGGCACTGGCCCAGGCATTGGTAAAGGGTTCTCGGTATATACGGCTTACTATGACAATCCCAGAGGCAACGGTCGGACTTATGCGGCCTCGCCCAAGCATTGCGCTCTAACCCGTGCTTATTTGAAAACAGCTAACCCACCTTTCGGCGACACTACAGCTGACTGGAATTACAGCGTTGACGTTATTGGCCAATGCCCTTCTACTGAAAACTTTATTGTTATTCCATAGTAACTAACTAGTAGAGCATATTAGAAAAACCGTTTGATTTAGAAGAGTCGGTGCAAGAATTGCTTTTGATAACTTAACGCCAGTCAAACAATTTTCACCGACTCTTTTGAATCTTAGCGGGCCTTCTAATACTGTCGCTCTAAAAAATAATCTTGCCCTCGGCATACCAGGCGATTATTCAGAGCCTTAATCACAACCTTATCAGTAAGACTTAGTCCTTGAGCACGTCACAACTTTCTAATTAGACCGCGGTTAAAGTTACTCCTGATGCAACTATCCTAGCGTCTGTAGCAATCGGCTAGTGGTGATCTTAGGACTATGCTAGAGTAAAGATTCAGTCTTTTCTCCCTACGATAAGTTCATGAGCAGTAACGTCATCATCGGTGCTTGGTACGTCACACCAGACCAAAACAAACTCTCGCTCAACGCCAAAGACTACGTGATTGAACCTTTAGCCATGGCGGTTTTAGTCTATTTCGCAAAAAACCCTAGCAAAGTAATCAGCCTTGAAGAGCTTGTCGACCATGTTTGGAAAGGTCGAGTCGTTGGTGACCATGCTATTTATAGAATTATCAATCAGATTCGGAAGATATTAAGTGAAGACACCGATGTCTGTTACATAACAACGATTCGTAAAAAAGGTTATCAGCTAAACCAGCAGGTTAAATGGGTAGATGCGGTTGCCGCAGAAGTTAACAAACAGCGTGATCCGCCCAAAGCAAGCCTGAATAAATCTAGGATATTTTCACCCAAGCCTTGGCTAATTTTCGTCGCAACTCCATTAGTCGCACTAGGAATTTGGTTAGCCGCCAGCTATTTAATTCAATCAATGAATTATGAATCGATAAAACCATTTGATGTTGTTAAACCGTTTAGTGTCTTAATAGGAAAAGAAAAGGATGCAAGTTATTCACCAAACGGCCAATTCATAAGTTATAGCCACTTGCCGATGTCGGGTCAGCACTTTAAGATTTACATACAGTCAGTTGACGGCGAATCGCCAAGACAAATAACCACGGAACCCGGCGATGATTTTTCCGCCTCGTGGTCGCCGGACAGTTCCGAGCTGGTTTTTGTAAGGCACGTTGAGGGCGCATGTAATATAATGCGAATCAGCATTAAGGAAAGCAGCACAACCCCGCAAACAGTCGTAGCTTGCAATACCAGCGGCCTTGCCAATGAAGTCGTCTGGGGGCCTTCTGGAAACATTTACTACACTGACTCATTGTCAGCGGTAGATCCGTATAAGATCTATAAGTACTCTTTAAAGACATCCAAAAAAGAACAACTCACCAACCCCGTAAGTGGCAATTCAAAAGGCGATATTCATATCGCCTTGGCCCACAATAGAAGCCAGCTAGCATTTGCCAGAGACAAAAATTGGGGAGCAACTCAGGTAAAGTTATTAGACTTGAAAACCCAACAGGTGACCGACCTGTTTAGTTTGAGCGGCTGGAGAAAGGCGCTTGCGTGGTCATTTGATGATCAAAATCTGTACTATATTGATAAAGATGACAATATAAACGCGTATTCGATTAAATACAGTTTTCATAAAAAGGTATTGGAAAACTCAGACACCTTGCATTCAATCAGCAGCCACAAGACTGAAGATAAATTAGCCATCATGGCCGGTGAAACAGGGATTGATATCTGGGGCAAACGCTTGGGCATAGAAGAGCCCGAATCAGCCTTCATTGAGTCCAGTGAAATAGATCTTTATCCCGAGTTTGCAAACAATTCGAGCGACATAGCGTTTATGTCATTGAGGAGTGGTCATCCGCAAATATGGATCAAGGAAAACAATGGCAAAGAGTATCAATTAAGTAAGTTTTCTGACCACCGAGTCGTGCAACGTATTCGTTGGTCACCGAATGATCAGTACGTGTTGGCATCGACTAATAATGAGCTATACACAATAGATGTAGAAACCAAGGAATACAAAACTATTTGGCGATCGGCACACCCTTCAAGAGTCGAGGCAGCTAGTTGGGCTCCAGATGGCAACTCAGTGTACTTTTCTTCTGACATCGACGGAGACTGGCAAATTTACAAAAAAGATCTTGCTGCAAATACTCAAACAGTAAAAGTGACAGAGCGCGGCGGCTATAGCCCAGAACTTACCAATAGCGGAGACATGCTTTACTACAAATACCATCAAGATGGCATTTGGAAAATGCATCTCGATAGTGGTTCTGAAGTAAAACTAGTTGATGACAGCAATATATATGCCTATGACGCCCTTTACGCGCGAAATAGTGGTTTCTTCTATGTTGCTGTGAGTGATACTGAAAATGTACTTAATTTTTACGACCTGAAGACTGGCGAAGTGGCACCAATCCAAGTAATAGTAAACCCGCTAATAGATTACACCGTCTCTGAAGATGGAACTCTCATACTGTACCCTAAGCTATTGAATGAAGAGACCGAAATTAAAGTCTTGGAAAAAACTAGTGGTCGTTTACTTAATGGGCGCTAGTTCTAACAAACGTATTGCTTAAACAAAAGCTAAACTTGAGCTTGATCTAATCAAGCTCATTCTTGTTCTGCCGATATTCAGGATTAGTTTGCTTTACAACACTTCGGACAAATTCGGCAAAGCGTACTTGGGTAAATGGTGTCTGAAAAAGATAGGTTCTGCGATAGCGTGCTACCCGTGCCACTGGTTGACATCAGAAGAGTAAACAGAAAGGTAGAGAGTATGCTGAGCTGCTTCATTGTTATTTCCTAATTAAAATTATAGTTACATACGAGTTTCGAGTAGATATTTTCCGACTTGCCTTTTATTTGAACCGCATCTTCAAAGCTAAGTCCGTTTTGGTTTGAATTAATCGTACCGGATACCAAAACATATTGATTGATGCAGGGCTCAATCGAGGCAAGGTCACGATCAGACAGACCATCGATTTTAATCGAATGGAAGCGATTATTATTAAACGCGTCCTCTCTATTAATGAACAATCTAACGTCATGGTTTTTTTTCAAAAAGCCATAAGTGCTAACACTATGCTGGTCGTACTGACCCGCATTCGCAATCAACGCTACAATTGCAATCTCGGACTGCTCCGATGCCAAACAGCCGCCCAGACAAAGCATTAATAACACCAGCTTTTTACGATTCAATGCCAAAAAAATATCCTCTATTAACGTGTTTAGAACGCTCTAAATCAGTGTTTGATCAAAGCGATGAAAAGACTATATGGCGTGTTGGTGTGTGATGCTTAATGTCTGTGTAATTTTTACTTAATGATTGATAGTTTGTTTTTAATCAACGATATATAGAAGGTACAACGATACCGCCAAGTTAACTCTGGTAACCAGCGTGCTTTCGGCATAATTTTTTGATCAGTAGATATAAACGACATCGATATCCGCCCGAAATAATTAGCGATACAGTTTGCTTGTATTTCCGTTTTACTTTAAGCCATCGCCGGAGTGCGATTCATTTCAGTCGACGGTTTACACTCTATTCAATCTCGGGCGACAGTTGATTTCTGCGAAGAACTATAGAAACTTCAGGTGAGATGCGTTTGTTGCTTGGCAAAGTGCCGGTGCTTAAAATTATAGAGGTGATTTTGTTTGGGCTTAGAAGTTAACTTGGCAATATTGTTTTCGGGAGGAATATTGGCAAAAAAAAATCAGCCTAAGTGGCTGACTTTATTCTTTAATCGTATTGGTGGCTATGGGTGGACTTGAACCACCGACCCCAGCATTATGAATGCTGTGCTCTAACCAACTGAGCTACATAGCCATTACACGATCTTGATCGCTATTAGCGAGCAGGATGCGAAAAATACACGTCTACAGATGCTTCGTCAAGCGTTCTTGTCTAATTTTTGGCGTTGATTATCTTAGTCTCTATGTGGCCGCTCAATTTGTCACCACGGCGCCCCAAAATGCCCTCTTTATTGCACCTCTGTCAGTGCAAGTTTATTAATGCCCGCCCCTAACTTAAGAAATCAATAGTTAGTATATTCCTCGCCATTGTCTTCTTGCTTCACCTCGCGCTTAAAGAACCCGGCGATTCGATTACTCAAACGGTTAGTACGTTGCTGTATGAAAAGCTTTTCTTGTTGACGGTTCATTTCAATTTCATTGATGGCATCTTCTTCTTCGGCTTGCCACTGTGCAACATTCTTCGCAATTGCCTCCATGATTTCAGGTTTTCGATCAAATAATGCGTGCAAGGAGTCACTGCCAATCTCCCAAACGGCACATTCTTCTTTAGCTCGAATAGTGGTTTTCTGAGGGCTGCCGGTCAGTAGAGCCATAAGCCCCAGCGTTTCAAATTCACCGACCGTCGCCATTAAGGTTTCGATGCCATTTTCGTCGACCTGATAAACGTCGGCCGCACCCGAGGCGATTAAAAACATCGACGAGCGTGTTGAGCCAGATTCGATAATCTTCTCCGGCGGGCCGATAATATGCAGTTCAGCAGAACGAGCCAATTCTTCCATGTCTTTAGGAGTCATGCCTTCGAACATGGGCACCTGATTAAAACGCTCTACCAGAGTTCGCCAAGTGGCATCATCATAGGCGGAGTCGGGCAAACTGCGTTTGGCGTCGTCCGCATTAGTAAAGTTCAGTTTACGTTGTTGAGCGAAGCGAATACCGTTTCTAGCAAAGCGGTACCAAACCGCATTCATCAGCTCGTCACTTGCCAACCACCAGTCGTCAAAGTGACGCACATAAAAGTGCAGCCGATATCGCAGGCCTTTTTCGTCGGCGTCTAAGTAACTGGTAAACTGCCAAGGGTGAGGAACTATGTGCGGGCATTCCTTCATTGCCGCCTGGCATTGATCGATTACCACTTTTGGTGGCACATTATACTCAACACGAATATGCAAAACACGCCTTGTCAGCGAGCGCGGACGGTCGAGGTTGCGAATCTTGCTGGCGGCTAACTTGGTATTTGGAACCACTACATTGTTGTTGTCCATATCCAAATAGGTAATGCTGCGCCAGTCAACTTCCTTTACATAACCCCACTCGTCGTTAAGTTGAATTAAATCACCCTTCTCAAACGGAGCATTGATATTGATCGCGATACCGGCGAATACCTCGTCAATAAGCGCGCGAGCCGAGTAGGCAATTATCAGCAAAACGGCACCCGACGCTGTTATTAATCCGGTAATCGATTGACCGTAGATTAGACCCACAATGCAAACCGTCGCGGCTAAATAGATCAGTACGGTGACTAAATACTGCATCAGTAGCGGCACCTTAGAATCACCCTCCCATGTGAGCCTGCGGGGATATACGAAGTGCTTAACTAAGGCATTACAGAAGTAAGCAACACTAAGCCAAAATAGCGCGCCGTTGATTTTCTTTAACTGATCAAGATTAATCCAAGCAAGCTGCTCGACCTTACTTATCTCAGGGGCAATGATTTGATCAAATAGAGTAAACCCAAGCCCGAACGCGATGGCCGCAATTAGGCCGAGCACATTGGAATATCGTTTACTAAAAAAAAGTCGTTGTAGAACCAACGCCAAGAGCGCCAATGCAAGAACCGCAAGCGATAGAAATTTTGTTGTTAGCATGCTGGAAACCGTGATTTAACTGGCCCGTTGCAAGAGTATTCAGCAACTCTCTAAGCTAGTTATAAAGCCTAAAAGGTAGGCATGATTAAATCAGCCTCAACAGCCAAAAATTACTCTCCATAGCCAGTTGAGTCAATCTAATTGTTATCGGTTTATTTCTTCTATAAATTTAATTGTATCGCGACTTGGAGTGCCTATTGTTTGCATGCCTCGCATTCGTGTTTGATCCGACCTTACGAGTAAATACGTTGGTGCCCTTTGATCAATAGCGTTGGCGTATAAACGCGCATTAATATGCAAGGCGACATTTACGCGAGCCTCGAGAAGAAAAAATCTTGCGGCAGATATGACGGTAAGATTATAGATTGCTGAAAGCAATAAAAGGATGGAATACCGAAGCGATTGACTGAGCAGTATGGTCAAAAACTCAGCCCGTTTGTAGACGGGCTCTTGGTGGTAGCGGGGGCAGGATTTGAACCTACGACCTTCGGGTTATGAGCCCGACGAGCTGCCAGACTGCTCCACCCCGCAACATCAAGTGGAGGCGCAATATAGTCAATGACGCTGGCAATAGCAAGAACTAATTCACCTATATCCAAACACCCAACAAATTAAATTTTTAAGCCCGTTTCAGATTAGAAAAGGGCTATTGCCTAAACAGTATTTAGCAATGCGCAGCTAATGCAGCTAAATACGTGTCTTTATCTGACTGCGTCAAGAAACTCGCCTTGAAACTATTTTCAATCAGCGTAAGCGCTTGGGCTTTTGTCAATGCCAGCGACTGATGCAATGCGTCAAAATTCTCATTCAGATAACCATCAAAATACGCAGGGTCATCAGAGTTTATGGTCACCGCGATACCCTGCTCTAGCAATTCGAGCACATTATGTTGCTGCATCGAATCAAAAACACACAATTTAGTATTGGAAAGCGGGCAAACTGTTAAGGCAATTTGTTGTTCTATTAAGTGCGCTAACAAGGCCTCATCTTCGACACATCTAACGCCGTGATCAATTCGCTCCACCTTAAGCTCGTTCAACGAATCCCAAATATATTGCGGAGGCCCTTCTTCGCCTGCGTGCGCCGTGGCGCGATAACCCTGTTCGATTGCCATTTGATACAAACGTTTAAATTTCTTAGGCGGGTTGCCATTTTCAGCGCTGGCCAAACCGATCGCGACAAAAGAACCTTTGTAGGGCTGGGCATCTGCTAACGCTTGAATACATTCATCTTCACTCATGTGTCGCAAAAAACTCAAGATCAACAACACCGACTGGCCCCAGCCCTCGCTAGCATCGCTAATTGCGCGTTGAAAGCCCGACATCATCGTTGCAAATGACACACCATTTGGCGCGTAGGTTTGCGGCTCAACCATGATTTCAGTATGAACAATATTCTGCTCTTTACATTTGAGCAGATAGTCCATCATCAAATGATAGAAGTCGTCTTCATCGATAAGTACCGAGGCACCGAGGTAGTAAAGATCCAAAAAACTCTGTAAATTTTCAAATTGATAGGCCGCTTCTACTTCTTCGACGCTCGAATATGGCAGCTCAATTGAATTCTTTCGCGCCAATGACAAAAGCCGATGCGCTTGCAAGCTACCGTCGATATGTAGGTGTAATTCGGCTTTCGGCAAACTTGCGACCCAATTAGAAAAATGCTGTTGTGACTCGAGACTCATAGTAAAATATCTTTAGTGACGTATTATCGTTATTATAGCCCCAGACCTCAGCAAACCGTCAGTACAAACGCGCAACAATAAGCATTTTATCGCTTGCCCGACTTATTTTTGTGCTCAGCTGGGTTTAGGTTTTGAATAGAAAAATAACTTCAATTGGAGATTCTCAGGTGACTAGTTTAAAGCGTTTTCTCGCAATTACCTTAATTATGGCCTTGGCCCAAGGTTGTGCCAGCACAGTAACACCATTATCTACTGTAGAGTCGCATGCCGCGACGTCGGCGGTAGACCAATCTACCTATTATATTTATCTAGCTGGTCCAGAAGTATTTTTACCTGACCCAATCGGCGCTGGAATTGCTAAGAAAGCCGCCATTGCTCGCTTGAATAAAGACAATAAGTGGCCGTTTACCTTGATCGGCTTATACCCGATGGACAACGAGATTGAAGGTTTCGCTGCAGACTACAAAACCGGAATCAAAATTTACCACGCCAACATTGCATTAATGGATAAAGCCGACTTCATAACCGCCAACATGGTTCGTTTCAGAGGACCGAGTATGGACGTAGGAACCGCGTTTGAGATGGGCTATATGGCTGGCCTGAAAAAACCTGTATTCGCATATTATGACGCAAAGCCATTTTACGGTAACGATGAAAAACCAGGCTTATACGCTGATAGAGTTGCCAAATATTACCCGCTGTCGAAAGAAAAAAAAGGCTTTGATGTGCATGGCCAAAGTATCGAAAATTTTAAGATGGAAGATAATTTAATGATGATTGGGTCGCTCGAGACCGGTGAAAATAAAATCAGCCAGAACTTTGAGTCGGCCATCATGAAGATCGCTGAAATGCTTAAAAAGCGCCAAAACTAAATATATCTATGCGGCTCAATAATGTACTGACGCCTTAGGCTCACGCAGGCGAACCGCTAAGCAAGGAGAAGCAACATGCAAAATTGGTTGAATGAATTCTTTAAAATTAGACAAAATAATAGCTCGATACAAACTGAAGTAATTGCCGGCGTAACAACGTTTCTGGCAATGGCTTACATCACCGTCGTCAACCCGTCGATATTATCTCAAGCGGGTATGGATTTCGGTGCCGTATTTGTCGCCACCTGTATTGCCGCTGCAGTTGGCAGCATCATTATGGGCATGTATGCCAATTACCCTATCGCGTTGGCGCCTGGCATGGGGCAAAACGCGTTCTTCGCATTCGGCATATGTATTGGCATGGGCAATAGCTGGCAAGTAGCGTTAGGGGCCGTGTTTATCTCTGGCGTACTGTTTATTATTATTAGTATTTTGCCGATACGAGAATGGCTGATCAATTCAATACCAAGGTCATTGAAGCTCGGCATGGCGGCGGGTATAGGATTATTTTTAGCGATCATCGCACTCACCGGTGGCAAGGTGGTGGTGGATAACCCTGCAACGCTTGTTAGCTTTGGCGACTTAGCTAGCGCTGGGCCGATATTAATGATGCTGGGATTTGTGATCATCGCCGCTTTAACCGCTCGTAAAGTCACCGGTGCGGTGATTATTGGTGTGTTAAGCGTCACCATAATTGCGTGGCTCATGGGCTTGACCGAATTTAAAGGCCTGGTATCTCTTCCGCCATCGGCCAGCGCGCTACTTGAACTGGATATCGCCGGGGCTCTTAACGTTTCGATGCTTACGGTAATACTCACCTTATTGCTGATCGATGTATTCGATACTGCGGGCACACTTGTTGGCGTAGCAACAAGGGCTGATATGCTGGATGAAAACGGCAAGCTTCCTCGTTTAGGTAAAGCTTTGTTGGCCGACTCTAGCGCCACCACGGTCGGTGCACTATTGGGCACCTCATCAACCACTAGCTACGTTGAAAGCGCCGCCGGTGTCGAAGCTGGAGGCCGTACGGGCTTAAGCGCTGTGGTTACCGGTTGCTTGTTTTTGTTGTGCCTATTTATTTCTCCTCTGGCGCAAAGTATTCCTAGTTTCGCTACCGGTGCGGCATTATTGTTTGTCGCTTGCTTAATGGTTCGATCATTCGCCGACCTAGACTGGGACGACATAACCGAAACCGCACCTGCGATTGTTGGTGCAATAAGCATGCCATTGAGCTATTCGATCGCCGATGGCATTGGCATTGGCTTCATCTCCTATGCATTGATAAAGTTGCTTGCTGGGCGCGCCTCAGAATGCCCAGCCGCGGTATATGTTATTGCCGTTGTATTCGCGCTCAAGTTTGGCTTTTTGTAATGATGATTAATTATAATCAAGATTCTTGTGCCCATGGCTTTTCTGGACTCGACTAGGCAACTCGGCACGCCAACACCATACTTAATAAACATTATTTAGACATCATTATGAAAAAAGTTTTTATTACCGCCGAAGAGCTTCTTCGTGACTCATTTAAGCTAGCTAAGTTAGTGCATGACAGCGACTTCGACCCCGATTTCATTATTGGTATTTGGCGTGGTGGTGCGCCGGTCGGAATAGCAATTCAGGAATACTTAGATTACGTTGACGTAAAGACTGATCATATCGCCATACGTACGTCTTCCTATACGGGTATAGATCAACAAGAGAAAACAGTTCGGGTGCATGGCTTAGATTACATTATCGACAATATCAATGCTGACGATAATGTTTTACTTGTAGATGATGTCTTTGACTCTGGCCGAAGCATCGATGCGATTTTTAAGAGGCTGGAACTCAAAACACGTCGTAACATGCCCCTCAACATCAAAATTGCCTGCCCTTGGTACAAGCCTAGTCGCAATGTTACTGACAGAACACCGGATTACTTTATTAATAAAACCGACAGCTGGTTAGTATTCCCGCATGAGCTGAAAGGTTTGACGGTGGAAGAGCTGGCGGAGGGTAAGCCGTATATCGCCGATCTCTTACCTTGAGCCGCAGGCGCTTCTCTTTAATTTAGCCGCAGGCGCGACACTACGCCGCGGGCGCTTTGCCTTGAAGTTCTTTTCATTTAGCCGCAGGCGCGACACTACGCCGCGGGCGCTTTGCCTTGAAGTTCTTTTCATTTAGCCGCAGGCGCGACACTACGCTGCGGGCGCTTCTTCTTAGCTTTAATTTTATTGAGCCTCGTCCGCTGTATTGGCTGTGGGATATTTAGATTGAGGAGGAAATTCTGGTTGGGGATTCTTAGCTGCGGCATTTGTTAGGCTAATGCTGATTCGCAGCCTGCACCTGGTTATTGCCTCAGGTCAGCTACGTAGAGCTGATAGAGCTTGGGTTCCATTATTGAGTTAACCGGTGCTTCTAGTTTGGCGATGTCTTTGCCGAAAACGGTTGCGGCTTGCATGGTGCTGGCTGTTAACGATTTGGTTTCGATATCGAATGCCCATTGCTCGGGGAAGCCTCGTTGGTTACGGGCCATATGAAATCCCCAGATTCCGAACGACGGTAGTGAGGTCTGATAGCTCGCGGTAGTGTCGAACACGGCCGACAAGGTGCTTTCAATTGACCAGTAGACATTACGAGTGAAAAACGGCGATGAACTTTGCGTTACTAATACGCCATCGGGCACCATACGACGCTGAATCATGGTGTAGAACTCTCTTGAATACAGCTTATTAATCGCCTCGTTATGCGGGTCTGGCATGTCGATGATTACGCGGTCGTACATCAAACCGGGCTTATTAATAAAACTGAACGCATCTTCACCGAACGTGGTTAATTTGCTCGATGCCATGCTGTTCTCATTCAGCCGCTTGAGCATTGGCAATTCAGACGCGATACGCAGCATCTCCGGGTCGATATCTACCAAATGAATCTGCTCAACCTTGTCATGCTTTAAAATTTCACGTACCGCTAAGCCATCTCCGCCGCCGAGAATTAACACATTCTTAATCTCGCCAGGGATCGACAATACCGGGTGAACCAGATACTCGTGATAGCGATACTCATCGCGTGATGAAAACTGGATATGGCCGTCAATATACAAGCGCTGATCGCTGGTTGCCGCTGATCGCGTAACCACTAATTTTTGATATTTAGTCTGCTCTGAATACACTATCTGATCAAAGTATAGTTGCTTTTCAGCAAAACGAGTGATGTGCGTACCATAAACGATAAATACAAAAAGCATCACTAGAATGGTAATGCAGGCGAACAATAGGTTCTGGAAATTCTTTAGATGCTTGCGAAAAATCACCACATTAATGGTCGCTACCAAAATGTTAATCAAGCCGATAGCAAACGACGATTGAACCAATCCAAGACTGGGCAATAACAATAAAGGGAAGGCAACAGAGCCAATTAAGGCGCCCAAGTAGTCGAGCGACATGACGTTGGCGATCGAGTCTCGAACTTCATTTTTTTGTGATAACAACGCCGTCAGAATTGGGATCTCCATACCTACCAATGCACCAATGATTAAGATCAATGTGTACATGGTCAGCTCGTACAGCGGCCGAGCAAAAGGGAATGCCATAAACAGTAAAGTACTACTGATACCCCCGACTAGAGCAATTACCACTTCGATGGTCACAAAGTTACGAATGTACTGCTTGTCAAAAAACTTCGAAAGCCACGAGCCTACGCCCATAGCGAACATAAAGAAGCCGATCGTCAACGAAAATTGATAAACGCTATTACCTAATAAATAGCTAGAAACGGTACCGATGATAAGTTCGTAAACGATGCCACACAGAGCAACAATAAGAATCGAAAACAGCAGCACACCCGCCTGAGCACTACTAAGCGTGGAGACTGGCGATGAGTTATTAGACACAGTAAGGCCCATGGTGTAATGAGCAATACATGCTCAAGGTAAAAATAAAAACGGCCTAAGCAATCGCCTAGGCCTTTAGAAACGAAAGCCTTTAGAAACTTAAGGCCTTTTAGAAATGTAAGACCGTTAGCAACGCAAGCTGCCTATTCTAGTAAAAACTATTTACCGCGCGAATGACTACCTGAGCCAGCGCGAGAGCGTGCAGCTTGGGCTTGCTTGCTAGTCTGTGTTGTCTTACTCGCCGGGTTTGCACCCGAAGCACGTTGACGGCTCAACATACTACCGATCAACATTCCGGTTAGTAAACCTGCGCCGCTAAAGCGCGAATCGCTAACCGCACCGTTGCGACTGGTAGCTATAACACGAGAGTTCTCACCATCAACTTCAATCATGTAAAGTGCCTCTTCGCCGCTGTCGAAATTACCGTTGGCATCGGCATCTACAAACGCAATAAGCGAGGCGTCTTGCTGAGGCGCTACGGTAATTCTCTCCTTATAAATTGCCGGTGTCGCGGCGTTGTAATTAACCGTTAGGTCTTCGCTGAATTTAACAAACGCGGCGTTTTCATTATCGCCTTCGTTAGCCGCAACTAGCTGCGGGTTATTTTCTTCAAAAGCGTAAATGGTTTCTACCGTTACATCCAACACTTGCTTGAGGTCAAGCTCATCATCTGTACTGCTCGGGCCAGAGAAATTGGCATACAAAAAATAGCCAGCTATTAATGCGATGGGTACATAGCGAATCAAGTTATTCATGGTTACTCCGTTTCGGTTTATCGAAACTTTATCTTATTAATGTTCTTCTGTGCGCTTTATTCAATCCGCCAGTCTGACTGATTGGTCTAAATGGCGAATTGCTTATTATTTAGTTGTTCTTTAGTTATTCTTTAGTTGTTAGGGGAGTTCGCCAACACCCTCAAGGTCATGCGAAAAATGCAGTTCGTGAAGACCTTCTTCATAGTAATCCCTGAGCTGACCTACGTATTTGAACCCAACTGCCTGAAGAGGCCTATGGATTAAAACCAAATTAGACGGGAAAGTCAAAAAGATCTTTCGACCTCCCTGCTCTTTTACTGAGCCAATACCAACCTCGAGGTCTTCAGGGCTAAAGCTACGCTTGCCAAAAAAGCCCGCTGATTTCTCTACTATCCACTCAAACGTATAAGCGCCGTCGGTTTCGGCAATTTCGAACAAGCCATTAAAGCGAATGACTGGCTTTTCGTCAGCCACAACGATCTCATCGGACTGCGGTTTAAATTCAAGCCCGAGTATCGTTTGAGACTCGCCTTGATCGTAAAAATCCTCACCAACAACCTCGACTTCAAAGCCAAACGACTTATACATACTGAGCGCAGCAGCATAAATACCGACGCCTTCTTCTTGATAGTCGGAAACTTTGACAAATATCTTCCTAGCATCCAATTCCCGCAAATGATCAAGCACGTGACCAAGCATTTTCTTACCTAAGCCTTGACCACGATATTTTTCGTCTAGATAGGTCCAAGAAAGATAGTAAGTACCATCGCAATTTTCAACTTCACGATAACCACTGATTCCGAGCACGGTTTCGTCGTCGACCAGCACAAATTGCCCTTCAACGCCTTCGTCTTGAAACTCAGCTTCAGCGGCTTCGCCATCGTCTTCATCGTGATCGTTAATTATTTCGATCACTGGCCCTGTGTCACTCATGTACATTGCTCGTACTTGAGTTGTTTGTAATAAATCGGTCACTGTATTTCTTCCCGTTTATGCATATTGGTATCTCACATGCTTTGTTTTTTATTTGTGGGTTTTATATTTGCGGGTTTTACTGACGATTACCGGGGTCCTGCCAAATATCGGAGGGATTAGCCC
>Ga0075467_10000139_pt1 | contig 52111 bp, 37 predicted proteins | sample DEB08_DNA_9_FD_75067 | JGI IMG/M metagenome (GOLD analysis project Ga0075467, IMG submission 75067) | Aqueous microbial communities from the Delaware River and Bay under freshwater to marine salinity gradient to study organic matter... | ecosystem: Environmental > Aquatic > Marine > Coastal ... | reverse complement strand
TTGATCTTAGTGCTTATAAAAGCACGAATAGTATTATTCGTTTCAGAGCGATAGAAGACCCGTCAGGATTTTATAGCGATCCCTCTTTAGACGATATAACTATTGAAGAAACACCTAGTTGCATAGCGCCATCAGGTTTAGCCGCCGCAAATATTACCACAAGTGCCTTAGACTTAAGTTGGACCGAGAATGGTGCGGCCACAAATTGGCTAATCGAATATGTTTCTCCCGGCAATGGTGTGGGCACAGGAACCGTGGTCGGCGCGAGTTCCAACCCTTATAACTTAAGTGGACTTAGCCAAAATACTTCCTATGACATTTACCTCCGATCTTTTTGTTCGGTGGGAGATAGCAGTGCTTGGGTGGGGCCAATTAGTATCACCACCTTATGTGCCGCTGTAAGCACTTTCCCTTACTCGCAAAACTTTGATGCTATAAGTCCTAATAATGGTACTATTTCATGTTCTACCACCAACTTATTAGGTGATTGTTGGAGCAATGAAAGTACTAATGATGATAGTGACTGGATACCACGTAGTAATCCTACGGGCTCTTCTTCAACAGGCCCAAGTAGTGACCATACGGGAGGCGGAAACTACCTTTTTGTGGAGTCTAGTACCTGTTATAATAAAGTATCAACACTTTATAGTGTCGAGTTTGACTTTACTACGAATACCGCCCCAAGAATCTCTTTTTGGAATCATATGTATGGGACGGATATTGGCAGTCTAGATTTAAGCTACTCTATCGATAATGGCGCGACTTGGTCTGCCAGTGTTTTTAATAAAAGTGGCGATCAGGGTGATGCCTGGCAACAAGACGGCGCCTTAATTTTAGCCCTTGCGGGAGAAAGCTCAGTGATATTCCGTTTCCAAGCGACGACGGGATTAAACTTTAGATCTGATATCGCAATAGATGATATTGTAGTGGACCAAGCGCCAATGAATGAAGTGGGGGTAACAGCCGTTACCATTAGCGGTGATGGTTGCGGAACCAATCAGGCCGTAACAATCGATATTAGCAATTTTGGCGCAGCAACCCAAACTAGTTTACCAGTGGCTTACGAGTTAAATGGCGTAACTACCTCTGCTACATGGACGGGCTCGCTTGCGGCAGGAGCAAGTACTCAGTACACCTTCACTAGCTTATTTGACGCGAGTGCTGCTGGCAGTTATAGTATTAAAGCCTACACCGCTTTAGCAACCGATGCCGACAATACTAATGATACCAGCACAACCACAGTGGTAACGCCTGCGTCCTACGCAACCGACTATCGCGTTGATTTTGAATCAGGCTTGGCAGCTGACTGGACTAGCGATGGTAGTACCACGACTGGCCATAATGCTCCTTCAACGGTTCTTTCCCGAAACCTATGGTCTAGTACCCGAAGCTTTGTTACCACGAGTGCGCGAATTGATAATATTAGCGCGGGCGATGTTTTCCGCTTTGCTTATCGTTATAGCAATTATTCCGCGGGAACAGTAGGAACAAGCTTGGGTGCAGGTGATAGCCTAAAGGTTTTAATTTCAACCGATTGTGGCGTCAACTTTAGCACTTTAGATAAGATTCACTCAGGCAATCATATTACCTCGGCTGATATGCGATTGATGGAATATGATCTTAGCGCCTACGCTGGTCAGAAAATAGTAATTCGTTTTGCCGCCGAATGGGGAACAGGCGATTATTATTTAGACTTGGATGAAGTTTATGTAGGTACGCCTTTATCTTCAAATACTTTAGTGAGCTCCAATTATAATGGTGCGCAAATTTCCTGCAAAGGAAGTAGCGATGGTCAAGCAGTAGCGCAAGCCGCTGGCGGAGTAAGTCCTTACACCTTTGAGTGGGATGCCAGTGCGGGTTCTCAGCTTAATGATACCGCATCTGCTTTAAGCGCGGGTAAACACTACGTGACCATTACAGATGCCCAAGGCTATACCATAAAGGATTCCATTACCCTAACCGAACCAGATACGCTGGCTTTAGGGATTGGAACAAGTAAACCAACTTGTGCGCAAAATTTCGACGGTGCAATAAACCTAACAGTAAGCGGCGGAACAAGCCCTTATACTTTTGCTTGGTCGGATGACGCCGCGGTTAGCACAGAAGATCGCACCGCGATTGACACTGGAAGCTATATGGTTACCATAACTGATGCTAATGGTTGCACTTATGTAGAAACGATTAACCTTGTAATTGAGGATACAATTAGCCCTATTGCAATAGCACAAAACATCAACGCGTATTTAGATGCGAGCGGAAATGTTGGTATAAGCGCGGCAGATCTCGATAATGGTTCTACTGATGCTTGCGGTATTGCTAGTTATAACCTTTCCAAAAGCAGCTTTACTTGCGCCGACGAAGGCCCCAATACGGTAATCTTAACCGTTACGGATGTTAATAGCAATCAAAGTACCGCAACAGCGACGGTGACCGTTATAGATACAGTTTCCCCGCTTGCTAATTGTCAGAACATTAGTGTCTACCTCGATGGTTCCGGTAATGCGAGCATTACTGCTGGGGATATTGATAATTCATCTACTGATAATTGCAGCATTAGCTCAAGAAGCCTTAGTACAACGAGCTTTACTTGTGCCGATGAAGGCGTGAATTTAGTAAGCTTAACGATAACTGATCAAGCGGGAAATAGCAGTGTTTGCCAAGCTAATGTTACCGTAATTGATTCAACTAGCCCTGTGGCCAATTGTCAAAACATTAATATTTATTTAGATGGCGCAGGCAATGCTTCTATAACTGCATCGGATTTAGACGGTGGAAGTAATGACAATTGTAGCGTTGCGAGTTTCGTTGCGAGTAAAACAAGCTTTACTTGTGCAGATCTTGGTGTAAACACCGTAATCTTAACCGTAACGGATCAGGCAGGTAATAGCTCTACCTGCTCGGCTACCGTAACTGTTTCAGATACCACAGCGCCTGCGGCTTCTTGCCAAAACATAAATGCCTATTTAGATGGAAGTGGATCTGTAACTATTAGTGATGCGGATGTAGATAATGGTTCGACTGATAATTGCAGTATTAGCACATCTGCTTTAAGCCAAACAGTATTTACCTGCGCCGATGAAGGCCCCAACGCAGTAGTTTTAAGTATTACTGACCCGGCCGGTAACACATCAACTTGTGTGGCCACGGTTACGGTAATCGATACGGTTTCTCCTACGGCTTCTTGTCAAAATATAAATGCCTATTTAGATGGAAGTGGTGCGGTTAGCATTACACCAGCAGACATTAATAATGGCTCAAGTGATAACTGTACTATTGCTAGTATCGATTTAGATAAAGCTAACTTTACTTGCGCCGATGAAGGGGTAAATACGGTAACTCTTACCATAATGGATCAAGCTGGAAACAGCTCTAGCTGCTCCGCCACGGTTACGGTGATAGATACTATTAGTCCCATTGCTTCAAGTAGGAATCTGAGTGTTTATTTAGATGGCAGCGGTTTAGCTAGCATTAGCACGTCAGACCTCGATAATGGATCTTCCGATAATTGCACCATAAGTTCCTTGACGCTCAGTGAGTATAACTTTAATTGTAGCGACGAAGGTTTAGAACCGGTAATTCTTACGGTTACTGATCAAGCAGGAAACGCTAGTACTAGTGTTTCTATGGTAACAGTAATTGATACGATAAGCCCAACTTTAAGTACGCAAAACATAAATGTATACTTAGATGCAAATGGAGCGGCTTCCATTACCACGGCAGATGTTGATAATGGTACTAGCGATAACTGTACGCTGCAAAGTACTACTATTAGTAAGTCTAGCTTTGGCTGTTCTGATTTAGGTCCAAACAGCATTGTGTTTACCGCTACAGATCAAGCGGGCAATGCTTCAAATACTAACCTTACGGTTACAGTAATAGACACGGTTAGTCCTACCATTTCTACCAAGGCTTACACCGCCTATCTAGATGCTAGCGGATCTGCTACTATAGAAGTAATTAATGTGAGTAGTGGTACCTCTAATGCCTGTTCTATTGATACGGTTTTCCTAGATAAGTACACTTTTAACTGTAGCGATGTAGGATTAAATACCGTAACGGTTACAGCACAGACAACGGGAGGTTCGGCTTCTAATACAGCAACGGCTACAGTAACGGTAGTAGATACTATTAGCCCCGCTGTAAGTACTCAATCTTTAATAGTGTATTTAAACAGCGCCGGTCTGGGAAGTATAACCACCACTCAGGTGAATAATGGTAGTAGCGATGCCTGCGGCATTAGCTCTTATGCGCTTTCGCAGAGTAACTTCGATTGTAGTAACCTGGGTGCCAATACCGTTACTTTATCGGTTACCGATATAAATGGAAACACCGGTACTAATACAGCGATAATAGATGTTAGAGACACGATTAAACCTGTGGCTAAGTCGCGCGATGTAACGGTTTACCTAGACAACTCTGGAAAGGCAACCATCACACCGACGATGATAAATAATGGTAGTACCGATAATTGCGGCATCACACCTTCCTTAAGCAAATCCAGCTACAGCTGTGCCGATGAAGGTTTAAATCAAGAATATCTTTTAATTACCGATGCCGATGGCAATGTGGATAGTGTTGACTTCCTCATTACCGTTTTAGATACTATTAGCCCTAGCTTAATTACCCGTGATATTACGGTGCAATTAGGAGCAACCGGATTAGTGTCTATTTCTGCCAATCAATTAGATAGCGCTAGCTCCGATAACTGCAGCAACTTACTCTTCTTCAATGTGAATAAAAGTAGTTTTAACTGCAGTGACCTGGGCATTAATACGGTAATGGTAACAGCCACCGATGTGCAAGGAAACAGTACCACAAAAATGGCTTTGGTAACGGTAGAGGACAATATTGCTCCTACTATGCAAACGCAAAGCGCTACTATTTACCTCGATGCCTCTGGAGCCGCCATGCTTAGCACGGCCTTGGTTAATAATGGCAGTAGCGACAATTGCCAGATCGATAGCATGTGGCTTTCTAAATCTAGTTTCAACTGCAGTAATTTAGGATCGAACAGTGTTCAGCTTTTTGCACGCGATGCGAGCGGAAATCAAAATAGTAGCTCTGTAAGTGTTACAGTTTTAGACACTATATCACCTACCGCATCTGCGCAAGCAGTTAATGCGTATTTAAATGCCAGTGGTTCGGTTAGCGTTTTAGCTAGTGCCTTAAATAATGGCAGTAGCGACAATTGCGGACTAAGCACTTACAGTTTAAATACCAACAGCTTTACTTGTAGTGAAGTGGGAGCGAATAACGCAGTATTTACCGCCACCGACGCTTCGGGTAATTCCTCTTCTACCATGGTGGTGATAAACGTACTTGATACTATTTCACCCACGGCTAGAGCTAAGAATTTCTCGGTTAGCCTAGATGCAAGTGGAAATGCAACGATTAGTAGCAGCGATATAAATGATGGCAGCAGCGATGCTTGTGGTATTTCCACCTTAGCATTAAGTCAAAGTTCATTTACCTGCGCGGATATTGGCGCTAATACCATAAGCTTATTGGTTACCGATAATAATGGTAATACCAGCACTGCTAGTGCCACCCTTACGGTTACGGATAATATCGCACCTAATGCAATGGCTCAAAATCTTAGCCTTTATTTAGATGCGAGTGGTGCGGCAACGATAAGTGCTAGTCAAATAGATAATGGCAGCTCTGATAATTGCGCTATTGCAACGATGTCATTAAGTCAGACTAGTTTTGCTTGCGGCGACATCGGTAATAATGTGGTTATTCTTACTGTTACCGATGCCGATGGTAATGCCAGTACCGCAACGTCGGTGGTGAATGTGATCGACACAGTTTCACCGATGGTATCTGCGCAAGCAATTACAGTTTACTTAAACGCCTCGGGTAGCGCAACAATTAGCGCTAGTGACCTCAATAACGCGAGTACCGATAATTGCGCCATTGCGAGCTACAGCATTTCTAAATCGAGCTTCGATTGTAGTAATGTTGGAGCCAATAATGTAACTCTCACTGCTATGGATGCCTCTGGAAACAGTTCTTCTAGCAGCGCCGTGGTTACGGTAATGGACACCATAAGCCCTAACGTTTTAAGCACCAACTTCACCCTTAGTCTTGATGCGAGCGGTAACGCTTCTATAACACCAAGCGATATTGATAATGGTTCTTCGGATGCCTGTGGCGGTCTAAGCTTTTCTTTAAACACCAGCAATTTTACTTGCGCCAACTTAGGAGCCAACACGGTGGTGTTAACAGTAAGCGACGCTAATGGAAATTCGGCCAGTCGCTCGGCTACGGTTACGGTGATCGATCAGATTGCGCCTAGCGTTGTTACGCAAAACATCAACCTTTATTTAGACGCCAGTGGTAATGCTCAAATTAGCAGCGCTGCGCTAGACGGAGGAAGCTCTGATAACTGTGCCATTAGTTCTGCCACTCTTAGTCAGAGTAACTTTGATTGCAGCGATTTGGGATCTAATACAGTAACCCTAACCATGCAAGATGCCTCGGGTAACTCCGCCAGCGCAACAGCAACGGTTACCGTTCTCGATACTATTAGTCCCACTATGGCAACAGCGCCAATTAACCTCTACCTTAATGCCAGTGGCCAAGCAAGTATTACCGCCGCTGATATTAATGCCGGTAGCAGCGATAATTGCGCAATTAGTTCCTATAGCTTATCTAAGGTAAACTTTAGCTGTGCAGACATCGGGTCTAACACCGTTACGCTCACTGCCGTAGATGCCTCTAGCAATAGCAGCTCTATGACTGCCGTAGTAACGGTAATTGATACCGTGAGCCCTACCGCAGTAGCGCAAAACATTACGGTTAACCTAAATGCCAGTGGTAGCGCTAGTATTACCGCTAGTATGCTTTCCAGTGGTAGTAATGATGCATGTGGAATTGCTTCCCAATCGGTAAGCCCAACTACTTTCAGTTGTGCCGACTTAGGCGCAAATACGGTTATACTTACCATTACCGATAATCATGGTAACAGTAGTACGGCAACTTCAACGGTTACTGTGCAAGACTTAATTGCGCCAACGGTATTAACCCAAAATAAAACGGTTTACCTAAACAGTACAGGATCGGCCAGTGTGGTAGTTTCTGATATTGATAATGGCAGCAATGACAATTGTGCGATTCTAAGCTCTAGCTTAAACATCACAACTTTTGATTGCAATGATATCGGTCAAAACTTAGTTAGCTTAAGTGCTACCGATGCTTCTGGTAATACCGGCGCAGCAGGTGCCATTGTTACCGTTCTGGATACAATCAGTCCTAGTATCAACAACTTGCCAGCAAATATTACCGCTTATTCGGTAGCCGGTCAGTGTGGAGCTACGGTAAACTGGACCGCCATTACGGGTAGCGATAACTGTTCTGTGTCTTCTGTGTCTACAAGCACATCTAGCGGAAGCTTCTTCCCTAAAGGATTAAGCACCGTTTCGGTAACGGTAAACGACGGCAGTGGCAATAGCAGCAGTAGTAGCTTTACCATTAATGTACTCGATACGATAGCCCCTGTTTTCACCAGCGCGGCGACCAACATCTCGGTTAGTCCTAATGCAGGATCTTGCGATGCCACCGTTACTTGGACCGCCCCAACGGCGACCGATAATTGTTCGGCAGTAAGTTATACTTTCAGTCAGGCTTCCGGCTCAACCTTCCCAGTAGGTAATACTACCGTGGTTGTTACGGCCACCGACGCTGATGGCAATAGCCGCAATACTAGCTTTGTAGTTAGTGTAAGCGATATTGTTGCGCCGAGCATCACTAATGTTCCCGCAAATATTACTCAAACTAACGATGCCGGCTCTTGTGATGCCGCAGTGAGCTTTGTGTTACCAACGGTTACCGACAATTGTACAGGTGCTACTTTAAGTAGTAGTCACGCAGTAGGGTCAGTATTCCCGGTAGGAACAACTACGGTAAACTTTACCGCTACCGATGGCGCAGGAAATACGAGTAGCGCAAGCTTTACGGTTACGGTTACGGATAATGAAGCGCCTGTTGTGGTTAGCGTTCCTCCGAGCGACACCACGGGACAATGTGGTGCGGTGTATACCTATCCAATGCCAACGGGTTCTGATAATTGTACTTCTTTGGTTACGGTGCGTCAAACCGCTGGATTACCAAGTGGTAGTGTTTTCCCTCCAGGAGCAACCGTAAACCAGTTTGAACTAAGCGATGCCGCAGGTAACGTGACGCAAACTAGCTTTACCATTGTAATTATTCCGCAAGGTCAACCTCAATTACCAAGTTTATTGGAAATCTGTGAAAACGATAATGCGGTAAACATCACTTTAGGTCAAACTATAGTTTGGTCGGGTAATGGCATTACCAATGGAGGTACCACCTTTAATCCTTCCTTTGCTGGCGTAGGTCGTCACTTGTTAAGTTATGTTTACACAGATGCGCAATCTTGCGATGTTAGCGGTTCGATAACGGTAACAGTATTACCGAAACCGCTTACTCCGGTGGTGAACAAAGTGGGTAGTACTACTTTAAGCACCGGTAATTACTTCACTTACCAATGGTACCGTGATGGTGTAGCTATAGCAGGGGCAAATGCTCAAAACTATACGTACAACTTAAGCGGTAATTACCAAGTTGAAGTAAGCAATACAGTAGGCTGTTTTTCATACTCTAGCGGCTATGTGGTCGGCCAGAGTGGAGGCGGAATAGGTTTATTTGAATTAGACCTTTCCCAAATAGAAGTTTATCCTAACCCCAGTAATGGCCTCTTTAATATTGCCCTGAGCAAACCAGGCCAGGAAGAGTTAACCGTAAGCTTGTATAGTTTAGATGGCAGAAAGGTTTATGAAACAATGGATCGAACTGATGAAAACGGATTGCTCAAATTAGATGTAGGTCACTTACCTACCGCTAATTATATGATCTATATTCGATCGAATGATCAGATAGAGGTTCGCAAAATTTTAATGAAGTAATAAACCTTAAAGAAAAAGCATCATGATTTATAATAGAATTTACAGCACTTTAAGTTTAGTTCTCCTCATATGTTTAGGTCTCTCCGCTCAGCAAAGTGCTGAGCAGGGAGCACCTATTATTCCAACCAAAGGAGATATGCGCGGCTGGAGTATTGGTGTACGAGGCTTGTGGCTTTACGACTTGGAATCGACTCTATACGATGCCGGCTTTAGCGAAGACCCTCGTGGCCTGAATGGTACCAATACCAGTTTCGATTTGGGTATTGATCTGTATGTAGAAAAGCAGTTTACCCCTTTTATGGGTTTACAAGCGGGTTGGCGTACCGGTGGCTTAACCGGCGCCACCACCACCGAGTATTACAGCAATAGCATGTCAGAGTTTCGCTTAGGTTTAAATCTAATTTGGAGTAATCTCGACCCCAATCACGTGCACAGTAAATGGAACTTTTACAACAACGTTGGCTTTTCCTTGGGTAGCTTTGAAGCTGATCGTTTTTTGGTTTTTGATGGTTCGGCAAACGGCAGTACTAACGATAGCTACTGGGGGATTAATATGGGGGGCGGTATCATGTACGAGCTAGCCGCTTCGTGGCGACTCGAGTTACAAGCCGACTATAATGTAGTTCGGAACGATGGTTTCGATGGCTTTAATTACGCCACTGGCTGGGATCCTTATTTGTCAGTAGGCCTCGGTGTTGCTTATACTTTTGGAAGCACAGAGAAGCCCGCTATGTACGCTGGAAACTACTTCGAAGTGCCTTATTCAGATTTAGCCAATGCCAAAGCACGTCTTTCGGAACTCGAGGGTCGAGTAGGAAACTTAGAAGCGGATCAATCGCGCACTAAGCAAAATTTAGAGCAAGGTTTAGCAGAAGCGGCAAAACGCGACAAAGATCTTAGCGATACGGATAACGAAATGAAGGATCGTCTCACAAAATTAGAGGCCAAACCCGATTTAATGTCGCAGCCCGCGAAAGCTATTGTGTTCTTTGAATTCGATTCGGCAGTATTGAGCAAGGAGGCTAAAAAGGCCCTTCTTAAAGCCCTTTCGGGAAATAAAGCCCCGGTAGTTCTTACCGCTTACGCCGATGCGATTGGCAGCGAAGAGTATAATAAGAAACTTAAGGACGAGCGTGCCGAGGCAGTGAAGGCCTTCTTAATTGAAAATCTAAGCTACACGGAGTCTATGATTGGTATTAAAGACGCCCCCGAAAACAGTCAGAAAGAAAACTTCCTCGCTCGCAGAGTGGAGTTGAGGTAGAGTGGATAGTACTAAGTACTCAGTACAAAGTATTTAGTACAATGTGCGTCTCTTTTTAAACATTTAGTTTATTTATAATCTCTAGTGCTTTTTTAGCGCTAGAGATTTTTTTGCTTCAGGCGAATCCTTTTTTGTCTGAAAGGAGTATTCTCCTAAACCAATATCCATAGCCACGGGATTTATCCCGTGGTGCCATGCGATTTATTGCGTCTGACCAGCAATTATCGATTAACCAAATATTTACTGAATACACAAAATTTGCAGATGCTCCTTCGTATTCTGGGGCAAGGGGCAGAGAGAAATAAAACTACCGAAAACAAAAAAGCCGATAACTTTCGTTACCGGCTTTTGCGCTCCCTCTTGGGCTCGAACCAAGGACCCTCTGATTAACAGTCAGATGCTCTAACCAGCTGAGCTAAGGAAGCATTGTATTTCCCTCAAAAAGGGGCTGCAATATTAGTACCTTTCTTTAAAATAAACAATCTTTGCTGAAAATATTTTAGCATAAATAATGAGTTTATTAATTGTAGGCACAGTAGCCTTCGACGAGCTAATCACTCCTTGGGGCGAATCAGGTAGAATTATCGGAGGATCAGCAACTTATGCTTCGCTCTCAGCAGCGAACTTTAAAAATGATATTTCCATCGTATCCATCATTGGCGAGGATTTTCCCGAAGCCAAACTAGAGTTGATGCGTAAAAAAGGCATCGACACGAGCGGAATTAAGCGAGTGGAGGGTGGGAAAACCTTCTTTTGGAAGGGAAAATACCACCAAGACATGAACACACGCGACTCTTTAGAGACCGAATTAAATGTATTGGCCGACTTTGATCCCATCTTACCGGAAAAGGCAAAAGATGCGGAATACCTTATGTTAGGTAACCTAACTCCGGCCGTACAAATGACAGTACTAAAGCAAATGAAGCAGCGTCCCAAATTGGTTATCATGGATACCATGAACTTTTGGATGGACATAGCTATGCCGGAGTTGAAAGAGGTTTTAAAAAAAGTGGACCTTCTTACTATAAACGATGAAGAAGCGCGCCAGCTTAGTGGGGAGCAATCCTTAATGAAGGCCGCTCGCAAAATCTTTACCATGGGCCCGAAATACCTTATTATTAAAAAAGGAGAACACGGTGCAATGCTCTTTCATGGAGAACAGAAATTCTTTTGCCCCGCTTTGCCTCTCGAGGAAGTATTTGACCCAACTGGTGCAGGCGATACATTTGCGGGTGGTTTTATCGGACAAATCGTGCGCGAAGATGATATCTCTTTTGAAAATATGAAACGCGGCGTAATTTACGGTTCGGCGATGGCTTCTTTTTGTGTAGAGAAATTCGGTACCGAAAAACTGCTCGACGTTAGCGCCAAAGACATTCATAAAAGGGTTATGCAATTTGTTGACTTGGTGGACTTCAACATTAATTTGAAGAATAATTAGCAATAACCCAACTTACTAATTAAGGAAAGCGTCATCATCCCACAGAGTGGGGGTGGCGCTTTTTTTAGTTGAAAAATTAAAGGAAGAATTCTTTACTCTTGCATAGAAACCCTTGTATTTAGTACTTTGGTGCTTTGTAATTAGCAGAATGAATATAGACCCCCAACTTATAGAAGCTTGTAAGCGTGAAGAGCGTAAGGCCCAGTTTGAGCTATATAGGTTGTGCTATGGAATTTTAATGTCGGTTTGCTTTCGCTATGAACGCAATAAAGAAGATGCGGAGTTTTTACTAAACAAGGCTTTCTTGAAGATTTTAAAAAATCTGGAATCCTATGCGGATACGGTTCCCTTTGAAGCGTGGATAAGAAGGATCACGATTAACACAGCCATCGACGAGTATCGTAAAAACCAACGCTCTAAAATTGACTATGTAGAAGAGCCCATGCAGCTAGCAGGGCTTACAGAAATGGATTATAACGAGGCGGATAAGAATTTTGATGCTGAAGAATTACTGGCCTTGGTGCGCAAACTACCGCCGGCTAGTCAAAAGGTTTTTAACCTGTATATTATTGATGGCTATAACCACAAGGAAATAGCTGAACAATTAGGGATGAGTGAAGGTACCAGTAAATGGCACCTCAGCAGCGCTAGAAAGAAGCTGCAAGAGATGATGAAAAAGATTATTAATAACGTTGCTGTATTTCTGTTATGACGGAAAAGGAATTACATAAACTCTTTGCCGACAAGCTTAAGAGTAATTCTTTTCCCTTCAATGAGAAGGCATGGGAGTCCATGGAGCAAATGCTCGACCCACAAGAGCCACTTTCGGAGATGGAGTATAGCAAGCTGTTTAAGGATAAGCTTTCCGCCGCAAGTTTTGCCTATAACCCGGCAAACTGGGATGAAATGGAGCTGAAGCTTAATGAAGCCCAAGGCGCCATGAGCCAGGAAGAAATGAAAAATCTCTTCCAAACGAAACTCCAATCTCAAAACTTCAAGTTCAATCCCGCTAACTGGGAACGCATGGAGGCGATTTTAGATACTAAAGCTAAAAAAACGCTCTTCTACTTTTGGCGCAGCGCTGCCGCAATTTTAATTTTTGCCGCTTCCGTTTTAGCTTTTAATTATACCCAGCAAGCGCCGCTTATCAGCAGCCCTTCTAAACAAAATATATCCCTTAGTCCGAAGCAAAATAATCCCGCTGTTTCAAGTCCCCAAACTGAAATGCCCGCCCAAAGCCCAGAGCTTAGTCCTCAGGCTGAGGAAATAGCCACTACTAATTTACATCCTACTTCTGCTTCTGCTCAAATTCCTGTGGCTTTGCCTGCTAAGGCCATCTTGCCACCGAGCAATACTAATACAAGCGAAAATTTAGCTTCACTTGCCGCTGCAGAGCTGGCTACTAATCTCGTTTCACCCTTTACGGGAGATGCGCCACAAGAAGAAACTTTGTTAGCCAATAATGCGGGCATCGATAACCGCGATTGGCGTGATTTAGGCATAAATCCAGCAAGCATGAGTTTAACGGAGCAAGCCCCAAACAATGCTTTTAACGTTGCCGTTCCTGCCTCAAAAGATGTTTACGTTCCAATGAACTATTCGAAAATAAGCTTGCAAGGTGGCCCATCGGTAAACCCCGCTTATAATGGCACCACAGGTACAGGTTTCTTCGCGGGCTTAGAATATGAGTATGGCTTTAACGAGCGCATCTCAGTAAGTGCTGGGCTTATTTACAATTATGGTGGCGACATGGGTATCGAAAGCATCAGCGACAGCACCTTTTTCGGTTTGGCTCGCACCGATGTAGAAACGCACAGTCACTATAAAAATATGTCGGCTCTGCGCTTGCCCATTAGTTTTAATGTGAAATTTAATTCTAAACACAGCTTTAGCGCAGGTGCTTACGCAGATGCGGTAATAGCAGTGTCTATGGATCAGCAAAAAACAACCACCATTTTCAAACAAGACCCTAAGGTTGAAAAAATGAGCGGACAAGCACCGGATAACAGTTTTACAAACTATAGTGGCGGATTGCATCTAGCTTATACGTATCAGTATTCAAAACATCTTAGTATTGGGCTTAGCCAGCAATACGGCTTGGTAGACCTTACCAACGATCACCAACAAAACTTTAGCAAACACCACCAAACTAGCCAGACCAATTTAGTATTGAAATATAGTATTTGGGAGCAATGAAAAAGACAGTAACTTCCCTTTTGGGAGTAGTCTTGATAGCAGCGGCTTGCAGCAAAGATTCAAGTTTAGATCAAGCAGAATATAGCGATAATCCACTCTTTTATTTTAGCGGATCGGTTAATGGCTTGCCTATTAATATTCAAGCAGGAAAAGATGGTTACGCCATGTACACTAACTATTATTTGAAAGATAGTGTACTACACATGGAAAGCCTTTTAGCGATTGATACTCCATCCTATCGTGAGGCTTTTAAAATTGATATTCATGGAGGAGAAACCAGCGGTACCATTGTTAATGCGAGTTATTCTACGAGTTTAATTAATGGCCCTATCGCTTTGGCCGATGCTTCAGGTTTTCCACGTCGCCCCCATGTTTACGATTATATTTTTACGAGCGACTCTTTAAACGGGGATATTCCATTACAATGGACGACTCCAAACGGAAGTCATTATGGTGATAGCTGTAATTATTTGGAAGTAAACGCTTTGAGTCAACAAAGTTTTAAAGTAGAAATGCAATCTGCAGGGCCTTTGTCTTGTACGCCTCTTGTAGCACATACCATTCTCACGCAAGGCGACTGTAAAGGAGAAATACACATCTTAAAGAGCACAAATTCAGTTTTAATTGCAGAAGCGCGTAGCCGAGTGGGTCTTATCAAATCGATTCAATGGTCGGTTAACGATCAGAACGTAGGTACGGGACTTACTTTAAGCTATGATGTATTAGGCTTTTCCCCTGGTTACCGATTAAAAGCAAAAATTGTTTTTGAAAGTGGTTGTATCGAAACAATCGAAAAAGTTATTCTAGCGGGTTCACCGCAATGTGATATCAATTTGAACTACCAAAAATTGCCTCATCGCGATTATAACCCGCATAATTTAGGAACTGTTTCAGTTACTTATTTCGATGCGAATGGCAAAGAGTATAATAGTCACTATGCTTACAATACTGGGCACTTTAGTATCGAGGCCATTGCTAATTACAATGAATCAATGAGCTCAAGTACCCCGGTAACTAATAACCACAAACGCTACAGCTTTTCGGGAGATTTGGTCCTGAAAAGTAGCGACGGAAGTAGCGTTCAGCTAGACAATATTTTCGGAATTTTCGCGGTACAACACCCAGACTAGGCCTGGAAAGAAATCAATACCTGCCCTTTTTCTACGGCAGCACCAATGGTGCAGTCAATGCTTTTAATAAGGCAATCGGCTTCGGCTTTCAGTACGTTTTCCATTTTCATAGCCTCTAATACCATTAGGGCTTGCCCCTTTTTTATACTATCGCCGGGAGCAACTTTAACTTCTAAAACTAAGCCAGGCATAGGAGCTTTAAGATCATTAACCGTTGCTGCGTTTAGGTGCTCCATACCCAGATCTTTTAGCAGTAAATCGAAGCGATCAGCTGCGTTTACATGGTAAGATTGGCCATCAATTTCAATCAAAAACTCTTTTTGTTCGTAGTCTGCTTCTAAAACCTGTACCTCATAACTTTTGTTATTACGGATCAGGCTAAAGCCTTTTTCTGCGTTTCCTAATAGGTCAAGCGTATAGTCTTCACCGTTTAAAGAGCCTGATTTTTTTAAGGCATTTGCTTCAAGCTCAAAGCTTTGACTATTTACCGTTATCTGAAATTTTTCGCTTGCCATGTTTACGATACTTTTGCGGAAGCTAAGTTAAGAATAAGCCATGCAACGCGGTATACTTTTCCTCCTTTTTCTGTTGAGCCTTCTTACCCTTTCTGGGCAAAGTACCGACTCGCGCATTGAATTGTCTTTTCAATTTAGTAGTACCGAAGAAATAAGTTTTAAGGCCTTAGCCCGACCTTCAAGCTGGTCTTCCAAAACGGTGGTTAACCTCCTTCAGGCAGAAAATCTAGAAGTGTATCTGTTTAAAGCGGGCAGTCGTAAAAAGCTCGATTTCACTTACGATGGCGCACAAGTAGTAATTTCCTTCCAAAACTTGCCACATCCCTTAGCACACTTAGAATTACACTACACTTTAAGTAGAAATAACTTAGAGGAAAGGGAAGCTTGGCACTATTTACAAGAAGGTTTTAGTCTTAATGCTTCAAGACTTTCGGGCGAAGGTGCTTTTAATGCCCAATTGGGCTTTGTTTTCCCTTGCTTCAGCGCAGATCCCCATCAGTGGGCACTCAACTTAATAACAGCCAAAACGTGGTCTATTAGCACTCCCTTTAAGGAAGACTTTCGTGTTGATTTGAACAACGAAATGGCGCATTATTACGCATCTGCGCAAGCGCAAAAACCAGAAGCACTATACATTTTAGCGGGGCCATTTAAAAGTTCGAAGGAAGAGAAGCAGTTAGAGGAAGTTGTGGAGAACGAAAGAATTGAAGCGATAGCAGAACTCAGTACAGAGGAACGCGCGATAGCTAAAATGCAGGAAGATTTCCCTGAATTACTGGCTTTTATGGCGAAGAAAAGAGGAGAGATTTGGTCGCAAAAAGACTTAGAAAAACTAATTAAGCCAAGTAAAGACCTTAATCAGCTTTACTTAAAATACGAAATGTTAAATCCAGCGCTTAAAAGCAGATCTGATTTTTTAGACGATCAAAGAATCATCGTAAATGGTGCGAAAAGCATGCAGCAGGCGAGTTTATGGCAAGAAGAGTATTATCAAATTTCATTGGGAGAAGATTATTTAGACGCCTATCTGCGGCAGCAATACGAAGCGCAGTTGATGCACGATAAACACAGTTGGTATTTGTTCTTGCAGCGCTATTTGGCTCCGCAAAACCTTTCTTTGGCCGACACCATTAATTTAAAAGACACCACTCTTTCTTTGTCGCAGCGCGAGTACCTTTCCACCGCCGCTGTTTTGTATAAAAAACGGGCCCCTCAAACTCTTAAGCTCAGTTATCAATATTCCTATCCGCGCAAAGCCATGCGGATAAGTGTAAGCCAGCCCGACTCCAGCTTATTCGGACAAATAGGGTTAAGCGCCTTGGCCATTAATGCAGGGGATAGCATCCATGGAAATTTTAACTTTTACTTTAATATTAGCGATACAATATGGTGGCCTTTAGAAGGCGCCCCCCGTAGTATTTATCTAAATCTGCGAAGTGAAAAATGGAATTTTTTCAACCTAGATGAAAGACGCCCAGAAGCGTATTATCTTTTTGACTTTAGTCAATCGAAAGATCCGCTACTAAAGCGCAAAGCCTTGCTGGCTTTGTTGGAGACTAAAAATGCGAATTTATTGGCAACTGTTATGGGGATTGCAATTGATAGTGGCGAACGAGACTTGCAATTTTTGGCCTTAGCGAAGACCGAAAAACTTAATGTAATCGGTAAACAAAAACTGGCGGAAAGCATTAAAATATTGGCCGAGCAGAGCGAGGATGTTAAACTAAAGCAAAAAGCAACCGAAGCCTATAAAATCATCGTGCCTTAAACGGATTGGAATGAGTAGTTTTGCCTACTTTTTACATTAATAGATTAAACATCCCTATGGATATTTTTATACAAGCCTCACAATTTTTATTGAGCCTTTCTTTACTAATCGTTTTACACGAGTTTGGCCACTTTATTCCCGCCAAATTATTCAATACCCGCGTAGAGAAATTTTACCTCTTTTTTGATCCCTACTTTTCGCTTTTTAAGAAGAAAATTGGCGGCACCGAGTACGGTATTGGTTGGTTGCCTTTAGGCGGATATGTAAAAATATCGGGCATGGTAGACGAAAGCATGGACAAAGAGCAATTAAAAGAGGAGCCCAAGCCATGGGAATTCCGCTCTAAACCAGCTTGGCAGCGTCTTATTATTATGGTAGGAGGAGTAACGGTAAACGTAATTCTGGCTATCATTATTTACGCTGGTATGATGATGTACTACGGCGAGAATGTCCTTCCCCTAGAAGGTATTAAAGACGGCTTGATGGTAGACGATAATGGCAAAGCCATTGGCTTGCAAGATGGAGATTTAGTGATTGCTGTGGATGGAGAAAAAATTGAGCATTTTTCGGAAATCCCTAAAGAAATCGTGCTGGGCGATACCATTAGTGTTTTACGCGCTGGTAAAATCATCGATTTATCCCTTACAGACGACCACAAGAAACTTTTAATCAAGGATCAAACGCCCATTGTTGGTTTGCGTTACCCTTACATAGTGGGAGCATTTACCGACACCTCAGTAGCCGAGCCCGCGGGCTTAATGGTAGGTGACAGTATTGTGAGCTTTAACGGTAATACGATTAAGTATTACGACCAATACTTAGACAGTATTCCAAAATATGCCGGTCGTGAATTAAGTTTTGGTCTATATCGCGCTGGTGATTTCCAAACGGTAAGCATGATGGTGCCCAAGCATGGCAAGATTGGTGTTTACCCTGGCGGAAAAAGCCCCGCTTCTTACTATCCAGTGGAGAACATTAAGTACGGTTTCTTCGCTTCCATACCAGCGGGCTTATCTAAAGCGTCTTCCGTACTTAAAGATTACATCCGTCAGTTTAAACTCATCTTCAACCCCGATACAGATGCTTATAAGCAAGTAGGAGGATTTATTGCCATCGGTTCGCAGTTTGATACCGTGTGGAACTGGGAGCGCTTCTGGGGCTTCACCGCTTTCTTAAGTATAATGCTCGCTTTCCTTAATATTTTACCCATCCCTGCCTTAGACGGCGGCCACGTTGTATTCGTCTTATGGGAAATGGTTTCAGGTAGAAAGCCTTCCGATAAAGTATTGGAATACGCGCAGGTAGCTGGCTTTGTAATCCTACTTTCCCTTATCGTATTAGCCAATGGCAACGATATCTTAAAACTCTTTAATTGATTAAACGGTTTTTGGCATCCGCTTTAAGCAGATGGGAAATTAACCAGCTATTCGGCGGCAAGGCGGCTGAGCTTTTATAAATTTGTTTTCTCTCAAAACACAAGACTATGTACGGCAAATTGCAAGGACAATTACAGGCAGAACTCGAGCAAATCGAAAAGGACGGCCTTTATAAGCGCGAACGAATTATAACTGGCGAACAAGGAGCGGAAATTACCGTGCAAGGCGGTAAAAAAGTGCTTAACTTTTGTAGTAACAACTACCTCGGTTTATCTTCTCATCCTAAGGTTGTTGAAGCAGCTAAAGCCGCTTTAGATAGCCACGGCTTCGGCATGTCATCGGTGCGCTTTATCTGCGGAACTCAGGATATTCATAAGGAATTAGAAGAAAAGATCGCACAGTTTTTAGGAACGGAGGATACGATTTTATACGCCGCCGCTTTTGATGCAAATGGTGGTGTTTTCGAGCCCTTACTTTCGGCGGAAGATGCGATTATTTCGGACTCTTTAAATCACGCTTCCATTATAGACGGAGTGCGCCTTTGTAAGGCACAGCGCTTCCGTTATGCCAATAACGATATGGCTGATTTAGAAGCACAATTAATAGAAGCCTCCAAAACCGCCCGCAACAAAATTATCGTTACCGACGGCGTTTTTAGCATGGATGGCTATGTGGCGCAGCTCGATAAAATCTGCGATCTAGCGGAAAAATATGATGCCTTAGTAATGGTAGACGAATGTCACGCTACGGGTTTTATTGGCAAGACAGGCAGAGGTACCCACGAACTGAATAATGTTTTAGGCCGCATCGATATTATTACCGGTACTTTAGGTAAGGCTTTAGGCGGCGCCATGGGTGGTTTCACTTCCGGTAGAAAGGAAATTATTGACCTTTTACGTCAACGATCACGTCCTTATTTGTTTTCAAACTCACTCGCTCCCGCCATTGTAGGTGCTTCTAATGCAGTATTTGATTTACTAAGCGAAAGCACCGATTTACGCGATAAATTGGAGACCAATGTGAAGTATTTCAAGAAGGAAATTAAGGCAGCAGGTTTCGATATTAAGGATGGCGATTCAGCCATAGTTCCGATTATGCTTTACGATGCGGCTTTATCACAAAAATTTGCTGATGCCCTTTTAGAGGAAGGCGTTTATGTAATCGGCTTCTTTTACCCAGTGGTGCCGAAAGAGCAAGCGCGTATTCGCGTGCAGCTTAGCGCCGCTCATAGTGTGGAGCATTTAGATAAAGCAGTGGCGGCTTTTACCAAAGTAGGTAAGGCCCTTGGCGTTATATCATAAATTCTATTGGAAGCTAAGGGCTTCAGTAATACGATTTTCAATTTTAGGCTCCCACTGGGGGCCTAAAATTTTTCTAGCACGAGCTCTTCGTTTAAGTAGAGCAGCATTTTCTCGGCTACTGTAAAACCAGCTTCTTCAATAAGATGGGCATATTCTTCCACTTGTTGGCGATGTTCTTCTTGTCTTTCCCCCGTTTTATAGTCAATAATGAAAGCCTTACCGTCGATTAATACTACGCGATCGGGGACTTTACGATTGGCACCAGGAATTAGGATGCTCCTCTCATTTAACACCTCTGCCTGAGCGCTAAACAGGTTTTTTAATTCGGAATGCTCGAGCACTTGGAGCACTAAGTCTCTTATTTCGTTCAGTTCTTCGCTGCTAAACCAACCTTTATTTTGGGCGTTTTTAAGGGCAAACTCAAGATCAGTGCTTTGTTTTATTTGCGATAAAAGTTGATGTACCTGATTGCCTCTAAGGCGCGCGGCTTTACCACTTTGTTCCCAGTTTTTCGGCGCGGAGCTCAAAACGGCAATAACCTCCTGCCAAGGTCTAACGCTAAAGTTGTCGGGGCTTTTTAGGTTTTCAGAATCAGTGAGCTTTCCATCTAAGTGTAGCTTTTCGCCGAAACTATAGAAACCTTCTTGCTCGGGCTGAAGCTGCTGATACAATAAACTCTGCCAGTACTTACCATCGGCATTGTCGCTCTGCTCATGGGCAGAAAAGATATAGAGTTCTTTTTCGGCGCGGGTATAGGCAACGTAATAGCGATTAATGGTATCCAGAAGCATCAACTTATCTTCCTCGTCCAAGTCTTTTAAATATTGATTGAGATAGCCGCTGGCGTCTTTGTGGGGTGTAAGTAGATTAACCAAAGAAACGGGCAGTTCCTTAAAGCTTTCCTTTGCGGGCAATTGCAACCAGAGCTTCTCCCGGTGTTTTTTATTAATTAAGGCGCCTGCGCTAAAAGCGGCAATTACCACCGGAAACTCCAGACCCTTGGATTTATGAATAGACATCACCTGAATAGCATCTAATTCCTGCGGCATTTGCACACTTTCCGACTGTCCTTTTTCGTACCACCATTCAATAAAGCTTTCCGCTAAGGGGCTTTCGCGACGAATGAAATCATCCACTTGGTCAATCAATAACTGCAAGTAAGGGTCATTCTCTAGCTTTAGGTCAAGCTGATGAATAAGGCGATAGACCTTTTGCAATAGATCTAAGCCATCCCAATTCTGAAAGTTAAAGCCAGGGATCTGTTCTTCTAGAAAAGCGGTTTCTAAGCTAAGTTCTTGGCGACCGTGAATTTTGAAGTACTCATGTCGGTCAATATGCTGGCCAAATATTTCATAACTTAATAAAAGCCAGTCTTTTCGAATTGAATAGTCTTTGGGGTTTTCCAACATATTTAAGAAGGAAACCATCGCTTTTACCTCGGCAGAAGCACCGATGTTTAAACTATCTACACTAAGTAGTTTTAGGTACTCACCTTCGGGTAGGTCAAGGCTATCCTCATTTTGCAGAAGAAAACGCGCAATAGCTCTACCTTGCGCATTGGCTCCCACAAGGATACAGATGTCTGATTGTTTGAATCCGCGTGCCAAACTGTCTTTAATAGTTGAGGCAATATGTTCAAATTGAGACTTTTGATAGTCATCTTTCTCTAAGAAACGCACTTCTACATAACCACCATCTTTGGCGCAGGCAATTTGTCCACTTTCGCTGTAAATGCGTCGAAATTTTTCATCGCTAAAGTTATTCGCTAAGGATTCAAAGAGCTGATTATTAAAGCTGACAATATTTTTATGCGAACGAAAATTCGAGTCTAGGTTAATGGTTTCCCGCGGATAAAGTTCCTGCCCGGCAAAGCGATTAGAATCTTCCACATTATTGTAGAGATCAATAAACAGCTGCACCTCCCCGTTGCGAAAGCGATAAATACTCTGCTTGGCATCGCCTACAATCATGGCGCTGCTGCCGCCTTCGGCGAGGGAGTTATTAATGAGAGGAACCAAGTTTAACCACTGTAAGGTTGAGGTATCTTGGAACTCATCAATAAAAAAGTGCTGAAAGCGATCGCCTAGCTTTTCGTAGAGAAATGGCGCGGGTTGACCGCGCAGGTTATCGCTAATAATCTTGTTAAACTCCCCAATGGGAATGCGATTACTCTCTTCTTTTACGACTTCAAGTTGCAGGGCAATTTCTTTCAAAACCGCTAAGCCATACAAGCTTTTTAAGGTCGATTTTATGTAGAGATACTCTTCGTAGTGATCGGCTAGATATTGATGGATACCAAGAATCTGGACTTTGAAATCCTCTTGGTATAGATCCATCAAAGCTTTATCGGCAGGGGCAGCATTTTTAGCATAAAGGTTTTGACCTGCTTCTAGCACGGGATGAAGACTGGTTTCGGTAAAAAAACCAAAACCTGTGGTCATTCCCAGAGTACGATTCCACAGGGTGCCGCGGCTAAAGCACTTCACGTGCATTCCGCGCTCCTCGCCCCAACTTATCGCATCTTGCGCAAGCTTTTTTTGCCCCGCTTCGATTTGCTTTAAGCGTTTGCTTAGTTCCTTTTCGATTTTTAAAAAGTCGGCTGTACTAAGCTCTTCTAGTTGCTGCAGGTAGGGTTGGGCCTTTTCCTTAAAAAGTTGACGCGCTGTATCAAGGAGAATGTTTTTGTAATTGGTTGAATTTCCATCATTTAACTGTCCTTCTACAAAGCGCAAGAGAACTTTGGTATGATCAGAATTAGCTTGCAGTTCGCTGAGCATGCGATCAATCGCTTCCTCTAAAATAAGTTGGTCTTCTAGTTCAACTTGGTAATTACTACTCAGCTTTAAGTCGCGACTAAAAGAACGAATTAAGCGGTTGGTAAAGCTATCGATGGTGGAAACCGAGAAAGCGGAGTAATTATGTAAAATCCGTTTCAGACTATTTTGGGCGCGATAAGCTAGTTTTTCGGGCGCCACCTCTAATTCTTCTGCCAAGGTGTGGCAATAATCAAGGCCTTGCGGGTCCAACTTGGGATAATTACTTAGTAGAAAAAGCTGCTTTAGCAACCTTTGTTTCATTTCTTGCGCGGCCTTTTTGGTAAAGGTTATCGCTAAGATGTGCATAAAACTGCTGGCCTCATCTTGCGCTAAGCAAAGCTTTAAATACTGCCTAACAAGGCTATAGGTTTTTCCCGCTCCCGCAGATGCGTTATAAACAGTGAAAGGTGCGCGCATAAAAGATTTTGCCCCTAAGTTAAGCAAGGAAATAGATTGAGCAAGTAGCCCCTTGCTACCTTATTTGTATTTTTCGTCCATGAAAAAGAATTTCAAGGGAAAAGTAGTTTGGATAACGGGTGCTACAGAAGGCATTGGTCGCGCCTTGGCGGAGGCTTTTGCCAAAGAAGGGACGCAATTAATTTTATCGGCTCGTAGGAAGGATAAACTGGAAGAAGTGGCAAAATCGTGCCTTGCAAAAGGCGCCATTGAAGTAAAAGTTTTGCCTTTCGATTTGGCCGATGAAACTGGTACAAACGAGGCTTGTAAAATTGCAGAGGCAGCATTTCAGGGTATAGACCTGCTACTTTTAAATGCGGGCATTTCCCAGCGTGCCTTTGCGGCAGAAACCACAATAAGCACATTTGACAGATTGATGAAAATCAATTACTTATCAAATGTACGTATCACCTTAAGTGTTTTGGTAACTCTATTAAAAAGAAAGGGGCAAATAGCCGTAGTTTCTAGTTTAGTCGGGAAATTTGGTAGTCCTTATCGTTCAGGCTACGCCGCTTCAAAACATGCTTTACATGGTTTTTACGATAGCCTGCGCGCCGAGCATCCCGGTCAATTAGAAGTAAGTATTATTTGTCCCGGTTTCATAAAAACGGAGCTTTCCTTACACGCCCTCAAGGGAGATGGGAAGGCATTGAACGAGATGGATGAGGCGCAGGCGAATGGTATGCCTACAGAAATTTTTGCCGCTAAGGCTTTGGCAGGACTAAAGCGAGGCCAGGCCGAAATGTATATTGGCGGAAAAGAACGCTTTGGAGTTTACTTAAAACGCTATCTCCCGGCCGTATTTCGACGAATTATTAGCCGGGCGAAAGTGCGCTAATAGCTTTGCATTATAAGACTTAATCAGAAATTAACCCAAAAGCTTGGTGGGAGAACTTTCTGCTGCTTAGATTTGTTCTACATAATACGTTAAACACAAACACCATAAAATTCAATAACATGGCATTCGAATTACCAAATTTACCTTACACACACGACGCATTAGAACCCCATATTGACGCCAAAACCATGGAAATCCACCACGGTAAGCATCATGCAGGATATACCTCTAAATTAAACGCAGCGCTAGAAGGCAGCGATTTAGTTTCTAAATCTATCGAAGATATTTTAGCGAATGTTTCTGCAGCCGGTGCTGGCGTAAGAAACAATGGCGGAGGTTTTTACAATCACAGTCTTTTCTGGAGCATCATGTCACCCAATGGTGGTGGAAATCCAAGCGGCGAATTAGCGGAAGCGATTAATGCAGCTTACGGATCTTTCGAAAAGTTTAAAGATGCATTCTCAAATGCTGCCGCTACTCAGTTCGGTTCAGGTTGGGCTTGGCTATCGGTAAAGGCTGACGGAAGCGTTGAGGTTTCAAGCACGGCTAACCAAGACAATCCTTTAATGGATGTGGTTGAGCATAAAGGAACACCAATTTTAGGTTTAGACGTATGGGAACATGCTTATTACCTAAATTACCAAAACCGTCGCCCCGACTACATCGAGGCTTTTTTCAATGTAATTAACTGGGAAGAAGTAGCACGCAGATTCGCTGCAGCGAAGTAAATTCTTTTAGCATAATTTTGAAACCCGTCCAAGTGGCGGGTTTTTTTATGGTCTATAGCCAAGATGTGTTTTTAATTGAGCCTTTAGGATCGAAAAAGAACGGCTCATTAATTATATTCGCAGCATGCAGTTGCCTCCCAACAAGAAAATCTATTTTGCCTCTGATCAACATTTAGGCGCACCTAATTATGAGGCGAGCTTAAAGCGTGAGAAGCATTTTGTGAAATGGCTCGATCAGATTAGTGCTGATGCGGCGGAAATTTTCATCGTCGGCGACCTCTTTGATTTTTGGTTCGAATACAAAAAAGCGGTTCCTCGTGGCTTTGTAAGGGTTTTAGGAAAACTAGCTGAGTTGAGCGATGCAGGAATCCCTATTCACATCTTTACCGGTAACCACGATATGTGGATCTTCGACTATTTGCCGCAAGAAATTGGCGCTAAACTCTACCGTGAACCCATTGAAAGAGAGTGGAATGGCAAAAGCTTTTATATTGGTCATGGCGATGGATTAGGTCCGGGCGACTACGGCTATAAATTTATCAAACGCATTTTTGCCAATCCTTTTTTACAATGGTCTTTTGCGCGTTTACATCCCAATTTCGGCATTGGCTTAGCTGATTTTCTATCGAAAAGAAGCCGCGCAAAGACGGGGCATAAAGACGCCATCTTTTTAGGCGAAGAAAAAGAATGGCTAGTGATTTATTGCCGCGAAATTTTGGCCCAAAAGAAGATGGACTATTTCGTTTTTGGTCATCGCCACTTACCCCTAGATATTCAGCTGAAGCCGGAAGCCGCCCGTTATATAAATCTCGGCGATTGGATCACTTATTATACTTACGCCGTTTTTGATGGCGAGGAGCTGAGCTTGGAGAAGTTTACGATGGGGTAAAAGGTTCCGTATTGTAGCTAATTCCGCATAGCCCTGTAGTAAACCAGGCTGTATTAAATTATTAGGATAATAAAATGGTAAGAGATTTCCATTAGCTTTATTAGTCCTGCTGATTCCGATCTTCGCAAAGGCGCAAATATTCAAGGGCTCAAATCAGCAAATCAGCCCCAATCCAAGCGCAGTATGCTGTTAGCGGCTTTAATATTCGCTGCAGTGAATTACGCGGACGACATCGCATGGGAGTAGATTTAGGTTTTCGTTCCTCATATTGCGATGGTTATTCTGTGCATGGTGATACGGGCATTGCAGGCTTCTATGTCGATAAGAATTTGTAATTACAATTGTCAGGCTACAAGCTTTGGCAGTTCATTCGATTGCATTTTTAGTAATGGCAATGGCTTTATTTCGGCCCGGCCCTTTTTTCGCTATTGGTGGTATACTAGTAAACAATTGGCCTACGACAATGTAGAAGACTACGGCTTTAATGGTTTAAGATCGGAAAGTAACCGAGTTTTAGGAATTCGGTTATTCATTGGTGGCAGTCGTTTTTCTAGGATAAAGAAAGAACATAAGGAAGCATGGGGATATCTCTAGGCCCGGGCATAATGTACCGATGGATTCGCTTTACTATCCACCGAGGCTTTGTCGGAGAAACTTGGTATACGATCTACACTGAAAATAATCAAGGCTTGGTACATCCCGTTTTCATGTAAGACTAGATTTCACTATTAGCGTTAAAAAGCGAGGGGATTAAGGGAGATTTAAAAAGGCTTGCATAAGTTATAGGCGTCCTTTAATAAATCCAAGAACTAAAATTTCTCAGCTATAGTTTCTGTGTTATGACGGAAAACGAATATTCGAATAGATCGTGAAATGCAGCCTTCAATAATACGACTGGCTTACAAGAGCCTATGGTTATTAGATCATTAAAATGGCGCAAATCATAGTCTAAGTATGGCTCTCAAGTTTTGATTTTGTTTGAAAACCATTTGGGTAGATGGTTTTAGCCCTATCTTTGCACTCTTCAAAATTGGTATATTCCACAAGACGCTTCCTATGATGTCATATGTCCAAATTGCCGCAAGAGCATAAATTTATTGATCTTTCAGATTACGGAAGACCAGTTGCTAGGCTTATCGCAAACTCACTCGAGAAGACTACTTTCACCCCCATTCACGTTACTATTGGCTTTATAATATCGGGTTTATTGGCCATACTCTTTATCCTCCAGGGTTATTATTGGTTAGCGGCTTTCTTTTTAATTTTCAAGTCTATTTTAGATGCTGCTGATGGTGAGTTAGCACGAGTGAAACAAACACCTTCTTATACTGGCCGCTACCTAGATTCTGTGGCAGATATTATTTTAAATGCCATGTTTCTCATTTCCATTTGGCATATTAGTCAATCTGCTTTTTGGATCTTTCTGTTAGCATTTTTTGGAATGCAGCTGCAAGGCACGCTTTACAATTATTACTACGTTATTTTACGCAATAGGGTAGACGGCGATACTACCAGCAGGGTCTTTGAATACGAAACCCCCATTGCCTTAAAAGGAGAAACACAGAAAAGTGTAAATATTCTTTTTGCCTTGTATAAAATCCTATACGGTGCCTTCGATAGAATCATTTACGCCTTGGATGCTAATGCAGACCAAGGTAAAGCATTGCCAAAGTGGATGTTGACCCTTCTTTCAACCTTTGGATTAGGTTTCCAGTTATTGGTTATCGCTGTTATGTTAGTGTTAGGTTTAGAAGCCTTTATTCTTCCTTTCTTCCTATATTACTCGCTGATGATAATTGTTTTAACCGCCATGCGGAAGGTTTTTTATTAACCTGAGGTCGGCGTAAAATTATAGGTTTGAGACCAAATTTTAAATTGAACTCATTTTATTAGCAAAGCTTTGTTATACAGCACATTAAACTAAAGTTTTAACCGCAGTCCAAGAATAGCGGTTCGCGGTTGTAAAGGCCCATAAATATAACTAGCATCTCGCTCCGCCCCGCGGTCGAAGTCGCTTTGATAGGCGTTGAAAATATTTTGTACCCCCGCATTAAGCTCTACCTGCCAATCATCACCTTCTAATAGTTGAAAATCGGCGATAAGGCCAAAATCGAAAAAGTCGTGACTGCGTTTTAGCACGGTACGCTCCGTCTCGGCATCAATCACGTGTGGCACTAGCATCGGCCCGCTGTAGCTAAGATTGGCCTTGAAATCGAGTTTGGGATTGAGGCTGTACTTGAGGTTGAAGAAGCCATAGGTTTCGGGGCTGCGCAGCATATCTTTTGTTAGTACTTGTTCTTCGGGTCTATCTGGGTTTTGCCAGATTAGCTCTGCTTCTCGATAACGATTTCTTTGCATACTTAAACCGCTTCGTATTACTAGCCAATCTGCATAAGCGTAATTGTATTCTAGATTAATTCCATAAACCATAGCACCTTCGCCATTGCGTTTGGTGATAAGAGCGGTGCCATTACTAAGTTGACGCTGTTCACTGAGAATGAAGGGGTTTTCTAATATAGTGTAGAAGCTTTCCACAATAAATTGCTGCTCACTCTTCTTTCCTTCTTTTTGTAGGCTGTAGGATAAATTGAAGCTATGGCTAAACTCAGTTTTTAGATTAGGGTCTAATACTACAAAAAGCGCAGCGCCACCTACGGTTTCAATATGAAGATCTTCGTTAAAGGCTTGTGGTGCCCTGAAACCGCGGGCATAACCGCTCCTAATACTGCTATGGGGGTTTATGTCGTACTTTAAATTAAGACGCGGCGATGCGATATTGAAGTTTCGCTCCGTAGTATGGTCGCCTTCTACAAAACGGTATTGTGAATTAAGTTGCAAATGATCGAAACGCATACCCGCCAGAATCTCCAGTTCGGAACTAAGAAACCATTGACTCTGAAAAAAGGAACCTATGGAATTTACGCGCTGGGAAATATTGCGATTGTAGCCGGGCATTTTATCGACAATGGCATTGTACTGTTGTTCTGCACCAAGACTTATTTTTAGCATGGGTTTTACCTGGTAGCTATACTGAAAACCGTTTACCCAATTAATGTCTTGGGAATTGCCATAGGCATTGAGCGCTAAAATATCGGTGCTGCTCAGACTATCATTAGGCCCTAAAACCCGGCCACCAGCGCCGTAGTAACTATCACGAAATACTTGTTGAGCCGAACTGTAGATAGAAGCGAATTGCTCTAGTTCTTCATCGGCACACTCGTAGGACAGTCCCGCTCCTAAGATTTGATGTTGAAGATCTTCCGCCACTCGGCTTTGATGGGGTAGCAGGTTAAAGTCACTTCCGCCACGACGCCCCTCTTGCATCCAAAAAACATTATAGCGTAGCTTTTTACGACTGCTCGCTTTCCAATAGGCATCGAGGCCAGCGCTGATGTTCTCTAATTCTGGAAGCTCAGAAAAACCATCCTTATTGGCATCAAAATGGTCGCGCTTCCGCCGAAAGGCAAAAAGATAAGCTCCGCTTGAATAATCTTTATTGACGACACTCGCTGCCATTTGTTGGTTTTGCTCGAGGGCAGATCCGCCAATTAGTTTGAGTCCGGTAGAAATATCGATACCCTTACTTTGTGCTTCTTTGGTGATAATATTTAAGGTGCCGCCAATGGCCGAAGCCCCGTAAATAGCGGATGCCGCGCCTTTCACTACTTCCACTCTTTCGATCATCGAGGGAGGAAACATTTCTAATCCGTAAACCCCCATTAAGGCGGAGAATATCGGACGAGAATTGACCAATACCTGCGAGTAGGCTCCATCTAAACCGTTAATCCGCAACTGGGTAAAGCCACAACTCTGGCAATTATTTTCCACTCTTAAGCCCGGACTGAAACTTAGTCCTTCGGCGAGACTAAGCGCTTGCACGTCTTGTAAAAGGCGATTGTTTACCCGGTTTACAATTATGGGCGCACGGTGAGCGGCGATGGCTTTTCGATTGGCACTAATTACCACTTCTTCTAATCCAAGACGATCTTCTTTAAGCTGTAAGATGCTGTTTTTTAGTAGTGTGTATAAAGGACGGTGCAAGGAATGAAAACCAATAGACTTGATTTCAATAAGGCTGCTATCCGCGAGTTCTCTTATGTCTAATTTGAAATTCCCTTTTTCATCACTTAGGCAGCCAATCTTGTGCTTGCTCGAAAAAATTTCTACTCCACTAAGCGCCTCTCCTACAGGGTTTCGTACGGTTCCCGTAAGATAATCTGGCCTTTGCGCTTGCAAGGAAGATAAGCTGAAGAATAGCAGGAGAATCGTTTTATGCATACCGAAATATAAATTTAGGCAAATCTAAAAATGATTTTAGTAAATTCGCGAATAAATTTAGAGGACTGTAATTTTTATGACTAAGCTTTCTTTAACCGAGGAGAACTATTTGAAGGCCATCTACTTTATCGGGGGCACTTCCAATCAGCTCGTAAACACAAATGCCATTGCAGAGCGGCTAAATACCAAGGCTGCTACTGTGACTGACATGCTGCGAAAATTAAAACAGAAGGATTTAATTGAATATCAGCCCTATAAGGGTACGCGTCTTAAGTTGGAGGGGAAGGTACAAGCCATTGGCATCTTGCGTAAGCACCGGCTATGGGAAACTTTTTTAGTAGAGAAATTGGCATTTGGATGGGAAGAGGTACATGAAATGGCCGAGCAACTAGAGCATATTCAGTCGGCCGAATTAACGGAACGTTTATCAGCGTTTTTAGGTTTCCCCGAATTTGATCCACACGGTGATCCTATCCCTAATAAAGAGGGAGTTTTCCCGAGGCGCGATAATGTTACCCTCGATCGGGTGAGTCCCGATACCGCCGTGATGGTACAAGGGGTAAAGGATTCGTCGACCGAGTTTCTAAATTACATCGCCAAGTTGGGCATTCAATTAGGCGATCACATTGCGGTAAAAAGCGTGGAGGAATTCGACCGAAGCTTAGTGGTGGAGCATAAAAACCAGCAATATCGTTTAAGCGCCTTAGCGGCTGCAAATCTTTACATCAAAGAATTATGAGACAGGGCTATTTTGCTATAATCGCAACTTTATGGTTAGGGGCCTGTTCACTTCCCTCTCAAAAAAGCTCAAGCAATAAGGTGGTTTGCACAACTGGAATTATCGCCGACGCGGTACAGGAGCTGCTGCAAGGACAAGATAGCATTAGGGTTAGCGCCTTAATGGGGCCAGGTGTCGATCCGCATCTTTATAAAGCCAGCCAAGGCGATATTAAAAAGTTAATGGACGCCGACCTGATTATCTACAATGGTTTACACTTAGAAGGTAAAATGACAGAGCTTTTTGAGAAAATGCAGCAACATACTAAACTTGCTGCCGCAGAAGCCATACCTAAAGACAAGTTGATTAACAGTAGCAACTTTGCCAGTGCCTATGATCCGCACGTTTGGTTCGATTTGAAGCTTTGGTCTATCGTTGTATCGGCTATGGCAGATAAACTTCAGGAACAATATCCTGCTTTAGCTTCCAAAATTGGCGAGAATGAGAAAAGGTACCTGAAAGAAATAAATAGTTTGCACGAGACGCTTTCTAAAACAGTGAGGCAAGTTCCTAAAAATCAGAGGGTATTAATAACCGCCCACGACGCTTTTGAATATTTTGGGCGCCAATATGGTTTTGAAGTTAGGGGTTTACAGGGAATTTCTACCAGCTCAGAATATGGCATTCGGGATGTAAGTAACCTCGCACAGTTTGTTTATAAGCAAGGTATAAAAGCAATTTTTATTGAAAGCTCCATTCCTAAAAGGGCGATTGAAGCGGTACAGGCTGCCGTGGAAGAATTGGGAGGTTCGGTGAGCCTAGGCGGACAATTATACTCGGATGCTTTGGGTGCAACTGATGGTCCGGCGGGAACTTATTTAGGCATGGTTCGTACGAATACCAATACCATAGTGGAGGCCCTCAAATAATGCAAATAATGGAAAATCAAACAGCCTTAGAAGTACATAACCTTACGGCCAGCTATCAGCGTAAGCCCGTTCTGTGGGAAATTGACTTTAAGGTTCCTAGTGGTCATTTGATTGGCATTTTAGGCCCGAATGGTAGCGGAAAAACCACCCTTCTTCGCAATATTATGAACTTGATGGAGGCGGATAGTGGCTATGTGAAAATTTTCGGCAAAGACCTCGATGAGGTGCGCAGTCGTTTAAGCTACGTACCACAGCGCGAAAGCGTTGATTGGAATTTTCCTGCCAGCGTGCGTGAAGTGGTAGAAATGGGGCGTTATCGTCCGGGTAATTTACTGCGCCGCTTAAAAAGTAGCGATAAGCAAAAGGTAAAGGCGGCCTTAGAAAAAGTGGGTATGCTCGCTTACGCAGATCGGCAAATTAGTGAGCTTTCCGGCGGCCAACAACAGCGGGTTTTTATAGCCCGATCTTTAGCGCAAGAGGCGGACATTTATTTAATGGACGAGCCTTTTGTGGGCGTTGATGCTGCTACGGAAGAAGCGATTCTTTCCTTATTATCAGGCTTACGCGATGAAGGTAAAACCGTCTTAATCGTTCATCACGATTTGCAAAGTGCCTACCAATACTTCGACTGGATGATTCTTCTGAATACGCGTTTAATTGCCGCGGGACCTAAGGAAGAGGTCTTCAACAGCACGTATTTAAGAGAGGCCTATGGAGGGAAATTAAATCTTCTTTCCAAGTTGGGGGAAATTATTGCTCGCGAGCAATTCCCGCTGCGTGAGCCCGATTTCAAAGAAAAAGAAGGTAGCGGCGATGAATGACGTTTGGGCCTTTTTCAGCTTTAGCGATCCTACCGTAAGGATTGTTAGTTTAGGTACTGTTTTTTTAGCGATGAGTGCCTCGGTGGTGGGTACTTTTGCCTTTCTGCGCAAGCGCGCCCTAGTGGGAGATGCCATTGCACACGCGATATTACCCGGTATCGCCATTGCTTTTATGCTTAGTGGCACTAAAAATCCGGTAGTTTTAATGATGGGGGCTTTAATTAGCGGTTGGCTTGCTACTTGGGCCATGGAATACATTACCGAAAAAACCAAGCTTAGCAATGACACCGCAGTTGCCTTAGTATTAAGTGTGTTTTTCGGTATTGGAATAATGCTGCTCACCCATATACAACACAGTGGCTCTGGTAACCAATCTGGCCTAGACCAATACCTTTTTGGAAAGGCCGCTGGCATGACCGAGCAAGACCTTTGGACCTATTCGGTAGTGGCAGTATTACTTTTAACGGTGGTGCTTAGTCTTTATAAAGAGTTAAAGGTTTATTCCTTTAACCCTGATTTCGCCGCAGTATCGGGTTTGCCTGTTAAAGCTATTCGCAGAATTTTAAATTTGGTAACTGTTTTAGCCATTGCTATTGGCATTCAGTCGGTGGGCGTAGTTTTAATGGCTGCTTTACTTATTACACCTGCCGCTGCGGCTCGCGCTTGGACAAGCTCCCTAAAAATTATGCTTATTCTCGCCGCTTTAATTGGAGGAATTTCAGGATTGAGCGGATCTTTAATTAGCTACTTATCACCCGCCATGCCAACGGGTCCGTGGATTGTAATGACACTTTCTATAATCACTTTGCTTTCCTTGTTTTTTGCTCCAAAAAGAGGAGCGCTGAGCCGCCTATTAAAACAGCGCCGTCACAGCCAAAAAATCTTAAATGAAAACCTATTAAAGGTCTTTTACAAACTTTCTGTAGAAAGAAAATTAGAACAAGTGGGGCTTAGCGTAGACCAATTACAAGCCGAAAGAGCGATTAATAAATCTGATTTTGCCGCGGCCATAAGGCGCTTGAAACGTAAAAACTGGCTTTTAGCGGAGGGTGAAAAACTTAAGCTAAGCAGTATCGGTTTGGTGGAAGCTAAGCGGGTAGTGCGTTTGCATCGTCTGTGGGAGATGTACTTAAGTCAGCGCCTTAATTTAAAGGAAGACCATATTCACCCTAATGCAGAAAGTATGGAACACATCATTAGCCCTGAGCTGGAGGCCTTGCTTTTAAAAGAGCTCGACTTTCCTACCCAAGATCCGCATAACAGTCCAATCCCTTACGCAAATTAAGATGGAAGCAATTTTCATCATCGCCACCGGTGCTTTAGTAGCTATGACTTGCGCCTTATTAGGGAGCTTTTTGCTCTTGCGTAAAATGGCTATGTTAGGTGATGCTATTTCGCATGCAGTTTTACCGGGTATTGTTTTGGCCTTTATGATATCTGGCAGCCGAGATAATTTTAGTATGCTCATCGGCGCAAGCCTAGCCGGACTTTTAGTGACCCTTTTAATAGAGCTACTTCACAAGAAAATACACTTGCAAGAAGACGCTTCCATTGGCATTAGTTTTACTTGGCTTTTCGCCATTGGGGTAATATTAATTAGCGCCTATACCGAGCAAGTAGATTTAGATCAAGACTGCGTTTTATACGGTGAAATAGCCTACGTCCCTTTCGATTTGATTTATTTTTCGGGCGGTGAGCTCTTCTTTCCGAGGGCCACTATAATTTCGGGGCTGCTCTTTTTGCTAACCCTAGGCTTCGTTTTGGTCGCTTATAAAGGTTTGAAAATAACATCCTTTAATAGTGATTATGCTAAATCGTTGGGTATTTCCACCTTGGCTTGGCATTTAGTATTTATGAGCATGGTTTCTATAACCACCGTACTTTCTTTCGAAATTGTGGGAGCCATTCTCATTGTAGCTCTATTGGTGGTGCCCCCTGCTACCGCTTATTTACTGACCAAACGCTTAAAGCAGATGCTTCTTTTGGCTTTAATTTTCGCGCTCCTTTCTGCTATCGGGGGTTATTATTTAGCCGTTTTATTAGATGCAAGTATTGCTGGTGCCATGGTTTCTTTGGCAGGCTTTTTCTTTCTTCTAGCGCTAATTTTTAGTCGTCTTCGTTCTCGCTCACTCAAGGTAGATGCGTATTTAAACGAGTAATCATTTGTAAATGAGAGCTTTGAGTTTTTAAAATGACAGTCTAAAATTAAGTTTATAAAAAGTTTAATTTAGATGCAGCAGCGTACCATATTAGCGGGACAAGATGCATATTTGCAGCGCAAAAAAAATGGTTCAAACCAATCACCAAAAAGATATATTAATTATGCCTACCCCAAAAAACAGTACTCCTAAGCGCCGGGTTATAGTTGATTATAAAAACGTAACTCAGGACATTCTTGGTCTTTTTGCCGATCGCTACCCTTATGGTTATGATGATATGGATATCGTGAAGTTTCAGAATGCGCAAGGAGCTACCGTTAGAGCGGTGCCGATTGAAACTATGGATACTAAATACTTAGTAAAGGTAAGCGTAGAAATGGACCGCAAGATTGAGGCCTTCATGGATGATGAAGATGACGCGGACCTAGATTTAGGTGATGACGCGGCCCTTGATACGCCCGAGGACGACTTGGATGATTAATGAAGAAAACTAGAAAAGACTATTTTTTTGTGGGATTACAAATGGTGCTTTTTGTGCTATTTGTGATACCTTTTCAACTAGAGCAAAACCTGCCCCAATTACCCCAATGGCCGGCTCAGCTAGTTTTAATAATTGGTCTAATAGAGGTTGTATGGGCCTTTATGCAGCTACGGAATTTTATCAGTGTTTGGCCCACTCCTAAAGATGATTCTGAATTAGTTACTTGGGGCTTATTTGCTATCGTGCGTCACCCAATTTATAGCGGAATAATTCTGGTTACGGCTGGTTACGCATTTTATAAGACAGACCTATATAAGCTACTTATCTGCTTGGCCTTATGTATTCACTTCTACTTTAAAAGTTCCTACGAAGAAAAGCGACTTACAGAGCGCTTTAAAGTATACCCGCGCTACAAAGCAAGAGTAGGGCGGTTTTTTCCAAAGCCACTATCACTTAGGGCTAAGCCATAAGAGCGGGTTTACCGCATTTTGATTACTCCAGATTTCGAAATGTAATTTCGTCTCAGAGTTAATGGGGTTGGTATATGATTTTCCTAAAGTCTGATTCTTAGTTACTTTATCACCCTTGCTCACGGTAATGTCGGTAACGTTCTGGTAAACGCTGAAGTAATTTCCGTGGGTAATTATGAGCGCTAATTGTCCAGTAGGCATGCGGAACATATTTAGTACTTCTCCGTCAAAAATCGCTCTAATTACGGCGCTCTTTTCGGTAGCGATATCAATTCCGCGGTTGTCGATAATCACACTTTTAACCACGGGGTGGCGCTGCGGACCAAAGTTCCCCACCACTAAACCTCGTTCTACTGGCCAAGGTAAACGTTTGCGGTTGGCCTCGAAATTGGCCGATAAAACGCGATCTTCGGGAGTTAACTCATAACTAGGAGCGGCATCGGCGACTATCACATTAGCGGCCTTTAAGGCTTTTTCTTTCGCATCAATTAATTCTTTAATACGGTTATTGCTAGTATTACTGCTAAAGTCTTTACCACGTATTAAGCCTATTTCAATCGCTCGGTCCTCCAATTGCTTGCGGGCCGCTTTAGCTTTTGCCTTGGCAATTTCAGCTGCGATAATGCGGCTAATTTCATTTTCTACCTTTTGAGCTTCTTCCTGTTTTTCCGTTAAGGATTTTTTCAGATTATCCTCCATTTCCTTAAAGGCAACAATGGCTTCTTCCTGGCTGAGTCTTTCGCTACTAAGCTTATTCTTTTCTAGGTTTAGCTGTGTGCGTACGGCGTTCTTTCGTACCTTCTGAACGCGCAGCTTTTCCATTTCTTTCGATAGCTCTTCTTCCTTTTTCTCAATCTCTTTTACCTGCCTTTCGCGGTAAGCGCTGTATTGTTTAAGGTATTCTATTCTGCGCAGGGCCTGGTTAAAATCTTGCGAAGAGAGAATAAACATTAGGCGACTGGTGTTTTTACGGCTTTTATAGGCTTGCTCAATCATTTTGGCATAAGAAGCCTTGAGTGTTTCTATGCGCACCCTTAAGGTATCGGTGCGTTCTTGCATCGCGTTTTCCTCTTCCACTATTAATTCTATTTCGCGGTCGAGAGTGCGAATTAAGCGCTCGCGCAAACGTAGCTTTTGCTGCACAGTTTCGATATTACCGATGGAATTAGCGCGATCTTTTTGGGTTTCTTTTAGGATGCGGTTGGCCAATTCTATCTCATCCAAAAGTTTAATCTTTTGAGATTCTAGTTTTTGACGCTCCGTCTCCTGACCTTGTACACTAAGGCTTAGAGCAAGGCAAATTAAAAGGAATAGTATTTTAGGGCGCCAAGTCATACTGAGAGGGAATGCTGTAAGGAGTGCTTAGTTTATCGCTTTTTTCCACGCTTTTTATTTCTAAAATCACACGCGTGCTTTCGCTAGATAGGAATTCAATTTCTACTTGAGCAGGAAATTTGAAATCGGCAAAATCTTGATAGTCTTTATAAATCACCCGAAAGGTTTTGCCAGCGGTTGGTTGTTTAATTTCTAAGTAATTAGGCCGAAATAAAGTGCTATTAATTTCTTGATTTACAAACTCATTTTGCGCTTCCATAGCTAGTGTTTTACCACTGGGGTCGTAATTGTGAATGAGGTAAGCATTGGCAATAAAAGCCTGGAATCGCTCGTCATTCATTTGCCAATAGTTGGCACCCAAAGCAGCCATTAAGGGTGCGAATTGAAACTCTATACCCAATTTACTCGCCATGCTTTTCGGGTCGCCTTGTGCGTAATTTCGCTCTAAACGATTGTAATAGGAAAACCCTTGCGGACTTAATATTCCGCGGGCTACTTTTATTCCAATAAAGGGATCGGAGATATCGACCCAAATAAGGCTGTCTTTTAAAATGCGGATTTCATAACGAAAAGACTGATTAAAGCCAGGGCTTTGCACACGCCCTTTGCCTTTTATGCTTAACGTTTCATAAACAAAAGCAGCGTCTTGAATTTTTTCTTCAAGCTTGGCTAATTTCAAATAGCTTGGCGCACCTTTCGGCAGATTGCGCTTCAAGCCACAGCTTACCACTAAAACTGAAAGTATTAAAAGCGAGAGGACTTTTCTCATTGTAGGGCGTCTATTTTTTGCTGAAGACTTTTATTGGCAGGGTCTTTTTCTAGGGCTAGTTTGTACTGGGCTATTGCCTCTTCAAAGCGCTTATTGGCTTCTAAAATTTCGGCATAATGCATAAGAACTTCCGCATCGTGTTTGTTTGTTAAACCCAGTAATTCTTCCATTTTTTTAAGCGCAGCGGGGTAGTTTTTCTGCTGGAAAAGCACCCAAGCCCAAGTATCAAGAAAAATAGGATTATTAGGACTTAAGCGATTACTTTTTTGAGTGAGGCTTAGAGCCTTCTCTAGCTTTTCGCCTCTTTCGGATAGGTAATAAGCGTAATTATTTAAGGCAGTGGCGTTTTCACTATTTATGGTCAAAGCTTTATCGAAGTAAGCGTCACTCTGTTGATGATCTTTGGTAATATGATAGGCGGCCGCCAATTGTAAATAGAATTCGAGCTTCAGGTTGGGGTTTTGCACCACATAGTTAAGGCCATTTTCGAGGTAAGAAATAGCTTCCTCGCTCTCCTTCGCTTCATTAAAGGCAATGCCTGCCAAGAGGTAAGGGAAAGCTTGATTAGGGTAGAATTCTAGTGCAGCGGGCGCATCTTGGCGCAAGCTATCAAAAAGCCGATTTTGAATTTCAATTAAAAGAATTTGCTCCCAAAGTTGGTATTTCTGCTCAATGTTAAGCGCTTTTTTATAGAATCCTATGGCCTCGGCGTCTTTGCCATCGCGGCTTAGATAGTCGCCATACATGGCATAAATGCGTGGATCTTCCACCTCGCTTTTTACTATGTCGTTAAGCATTATGTAGGCTTCTTTTGCAAGAGTACTATCTTTTAAAGAAGCAGCGAATAAACTAACTAAAACGCCTATTTTACGTTCCACATCAAGGCGTGGGCTTTGCATGGCTTTACGCAAATGATGCAAGGAAGCTTCTCTATTATTAACCTGTCGGTAATAATTGGCGAGGTCCAAATGGGGGCGTGGATCGTTGCTATCTAGGTCTACCATTTTGTGGTAAATTTCTAGAGCTTCGCTATCGCGACCATTAATTTGGTAAAGCTGTCCAAGCGCTCCGTAGTTATCGAGATTATTGGGGTCTTTATCAATTAGTTGTTTAATGGCCGCGGCCGCACCATCAATATTATTCGCTTTGAGGTGAGCTATTTTTTTAAGTTCGATTAAGGACTCTAAGGGCCCGAGCGTATTTTCTATCGTATCAATATGTGCGAGGGCTAATTCCATTTGGTCTTCCTCCAGGTAAGCCTGCGCCAGTTCATAGCGGAAATCTAAATTTTCACGATCGCTCTTGAGTAGCTTTTGATAAATGATAAGCTGCTCATCATGCAATTGGGCTTGCTTGTAAATAGCCGCACAAAGAAGCATGTACCAGTGATTTTCAGAATCGAGTTCCATCGCTCTTTCCGCATAAAAAAGAGCATTATTTTGGTCTTCGCGGGCAATGGCTAATTGGGCTAGTTCATAGCAAACGGTGGCATTTTCAGAATCGATGCGATAGAGCTCTCCAAAGAGGGCTTCCGCTTTTTCGCTTTCGCCGCGCAACTTGAAGTTTTGCGCTGCAAAGAAATTTTCATTAAAAAGCCTAAGCCTTTCCCCCTTGAGCTTACTCTGGGCAGAAAGGCTTAAGCTAAATGATATAAGAACTAAAAGGAATAAAGATTTATTCCAAAACGCTGTAATCGCCAATAGATATTTCTGTGAAGTTGCCATTAAACTTGGCTTTATTTCCAATCATTGAGTTTTTAAGCGTGGCATTGATTACCTCGCTATCTTCTTGAATTAAAACATCTTCGAGGTGCGAATCTTTAACTACGGTATTTTTACCAACGCTTACACGTGGCCCTACAGTTGAGTTAATAATTTTCGCGCCAGCAGCGATATAACAAGGCTCAATAATTTTACTATTTTCAATAGTAGCCTCGTCGCTCACTAGTTTCTCATCATCTTGAATAAAACCGAGAATTTTACCATTCGTTTCTAGGGTAACCGCTTTATTACCGCAGTCCATCCATTCTTTAACGGTGCCAGAGGTAAACTTGCTACCTTTAGCTTTCATGTTTTCTAAAGCATTGGTAAGCTGATACTCGCCTTTGTCTTTAATGTCATTATCTAAAAGATATTGCAATTCGCTGCGCAGATATTCACCATCATTAAAATAATAAATACCGATAATGGCTTCATCGGAAACGAAAGTTTCGGGCTTTTCTATAAAGTCGGTGATAATGCCTTTATCATCCTTTTTCACTACGCCGAAAGCCGCTGGGTTTTCTACTCTTTTGGTCCAAATAACACCATCGTTTTGTACGTCTAAGCTAAAATCGGCACGGAAAAGCGTATCTGCGAAAGCAACTACTACATTACCACTTAAAGATTCTTTTGCGCAAAGAATAGCATGTGCCGTTCCTAGGGGTTTATCTTGGTAAAAAATACTGCCTTTTGCACCCAAAGAAGCAGCAATATTTTTAAGATCGTTTTCAACGGCCTCGCCAAAATCACCAATAATAAAGGCGATTTCGTCTACTTTTTGTCCCGCCACTTTAACAATGTCCTCAACCAAACGCTGCACAATAGGCTTGCCAGCAATAGGAATTAAAGGTTTTGGAATGGTTAAGGTATGAGGTCTTAAGCGGCTGCCACGGCCGGCCATTGGAACGATAATTTTCATTTTCTAATTCTTTGTTTGAATGTAATAAACAATGTTAGTTACAAAAATGCAGTTTGCCTAAAAATGACCCATATTTTATTAGTAAAAATTTGGTCTTATTTATGGCCTGTGCTGCCAAAACCTCCTGCACCACGACCGGTTTCATCCAAGCTTTCGCTTAAGGCCCATGTGATGCGACTGTATTGGGCAATTACCAACTGGGCAATTCTTTCGCCTGGGGCAATACTAACTTCATCATTGCTGAGGTTTACCAAAATCACCCCAATCTCACCGCGGTAGTCGGCGTCAATTGTCCCTGGGGCATTTAAAACGCTAATGCCTTGTTTATATGCCAAGCCGCTACGCGGGCGCACTTGGGCTTCGTAACCTGGTTCAAGCGCAATATAAAGCCCGGTTTTAACTAAGGCTCTTTCTAAGGGTTTTAATGTAATTGTATCTTCTAAAACCGCTTGTAAATCGAGGCCGGCAGAGCCAGCCGTTTGGTAACTAGGCAAGGGGTAGCCCGACTTATTAATTACTTTAACTGTTGTCATTTTTTCGCAAGTTTAAAATAGCACGTCCGTCTATCCACAGCATGTAAAGGAGATAGAGACTAAAAGTAATAAGCCCAGGCCAAAAGCGGGCATCAAACACATAATAGCTTAAATAAGCGCCAATTAAGGCCAAGCCAAGATACATGCTAATGGTGCGCACGGGATATTTTATGGGATCGTGTTTTTGATTGAGATAATAGGAGTAGGCAGTCATGGCCGCATAACTAATAAGGGTGGCCCAAGCCGCCCCGGTATAGCCATATTTAGGCACCAATAATAGGTTGAAGCTAATGGTAAAAGCCAGTCCGAAAAAGGAAATATAAGCCCCCATGCGGGTTTTATTTTTTAACTTATACCAAATATTGAGGTTGAAGTTAATGCCTAAAAGTAAGTTTGCAAAAAGTAGAACGGGCACAATATCCCAGCCTTCCCAGTATTTCTCATCAATAAAATGACTCCATTTTAAAAGGGAAGTAAAACTTACCAATCCTAAAAAAATCAGCGACTGAATCATTACGAAATACTTCAGTACACGCGCCATATTGTTTTTTATATTGCCTTCGCCTGAAAAGAAAAACGGTTCTGCGGCAAAGCGAAAGGCCTGAATAAAAAGCACCATGAAAGTGGCAATTTTCATCATGGCTCCGAAAACCCCCATGGCAACATCGTTTTCCCCTTCCGGTAGAAGGTATTTCATAAACTGAAACTGGGCTTTCTCATTACTTATCCCGGCAAGGAAACCAATAACTAAGGGGCTAGTATAAATAAGTAGCTCCTTTAAAAGCGCGGGCTTAAGCTTAAAGCGGATTTGAAAATAATCGGGTAAAAAGAGCAAAATCATAAAGCCATTACCAATTAAATTGGCAATAAACACATAGGCTACGCCCCAGTCGGGTTGATATAAAAATTGCAGCGCTTGGGGAAGGAGTTCACGCTCGTTAAGGTAGGGTAAAAGCAAGAAGAAAACTAGGTTTAAGGAAACCATAAGGGCAATGGCACCTAAGCGAATGGCCAGAAAACGCAAGGGTTTGTTTTCGGCTCTAAGTTTAGCAAAGGGTACGGCCGCCAAAGCGTCCATCGCTACAATTAGCAACATCCAAAGAACAAAGTAAGGTCTATCGGCAAACTGCAAGGCTTCTGCAATGGGCTCTAAAAAAATGACGGTTAGGGCGATTAAAATAAGGGAGAGAACGAGAGTGAAGAGCACGGTATGGCTAAAAATATCGCGACCAGCGTACTTTTTGTCGTTGTAAAAACGAAAGAAAGCGGTTTCCATCCCGAAAGTTAAGACTACCATTAAAAAGGCAATCATAGAGTAAATGTCGTTTAGTACTCCGTACTCGGCCTTTTCAATAATCCCTGTATGTAAGGGAGTTAAGGCAAAATTTAGCAAGCGCGCCAGAATGGTGGTTAAACCATAAATTACCGTTTGTGAAGCGAGTTTTTTAAGTGTCGACATTGCTTTTGCTAGAAGTGTAAAAGTATATTTTCACAAACGGAATTTTGCCTGTCATTAAGCTATTTCTGAACCTTTGTATTAACAAAAGATTACCCTTTGCAATTCTTTATCTTTGGCGCAAATTAAAATACCTATGATAAGAAAGATTGCTCTCTTTATCTTGATTGGCTTCGGCTTAAATGCGCAGCATCATGAGTGCTTTGAATTACCGGCCTCTAGTTTAGAAGATATAAAGAACGATGTATTTTATTTAGCATCAAATGAGCTAGAAGGACGCCTTCCGGGCACCACCGGCGAAAAGTTAGCCCGCCAACATATTTTAAGAGTTTTTAAATCGGCCGCTTTAGAGCCTGCATTACTTGGCAGTTTTGAGCAAGAATTTAGTGTGCCCAATAGGGTTGTGCGCATGGAAGGCCTTAACACCTTCACGTATAAAAAAGAGGCACTAAAAATTGATGAAGACTTTTACCCTGTGGCTTATTCTACTAGCGGAAAAGTAAGCGGTGAAACCGAGTATGTCTCTTTTGGTATAGAAAGCGAAGAGCTGAAGCGCGATGATATCGACGATAAAGATGTGAGAGGCAAAATTGCCGTTTTAGAAATGAGCTCCCCCGATGGGATTCATCCTCACTCGAAGTATATGCAGTGGCACGACATTGCTAAGCGCGTGAAATTGCTCAAAGAAAAAGGCGCAACCGCGGTATTGTTGGTGAAAACCAAGGGTAATGCGAATTCTCCTGAATCGGAGTTTAAAAGCCTTGAGTCTTGCGGTTTACCCGTGATTTACATTCGCAATGAAAAAATCGCCAAGAAATTAAGAAGAAAACGCTCGGTAAGCCTAGAAGTGCGCTTAAAAGAGTTTCGCGATATCACCTATAATATTGCCGGCCTGATTAATAATGTGGCTCCGCAAACTATTATTATCGGCGCTCACTACGATCATTTGGGTTATGGCGGGCCAAGTTCACGCTATCGCGGAGATGCGGAAGAACAAATTCATAATGGGGCAGATGATAATGCTAGTGGCGTAGCGGGATTACTAAGCTTAGTGCGTTTTCTGTCAAGAACTGAAGATGCTAGTTTAAGGGCTTTTAATTATCTATTTGTGGCTTTTTCGGCCGAAGAAATGGGGCTTTTAGGATCGAAATACTTTACCCAGCAAATCAATAAAATACCCAATCTGCAGTACAGCTATATGATGAATATGGATATGATTGGGAGAATGGAAGATAATGTGCTGGCAATTAACGGAGTAGGTACTTCTCCTTTGTGGTCGGAAATCATCAATCCAATTACTTGCGATTTAACACTGCAGTTAAGCGAAAGTGGTGTAGGACCTAGCGATCACACCAATTTTTACTATTTAAATATGCCGGTATTGCATTTCTTTACGGGCACGCATGAAGATTATCACACACCCGACGATGATGCCGAGAAAATTAATGTAAAAGGGATTTTTAGTACACTAAACTTGATGGCCTCTATTATTCGCAATAGTCCAGTAGGATCAACTTTGCCCTTTACAACTACTAAAGTGGAAAGCACTAAGGCACCAAAATTTTCGGTAACCCTAGGGGTGATGCCCGATTACCTGTATCAAGGTCAAGGAATGAAGATTGACGGGGTAACCAAGGGAAAACCAGGGGAAGGCGCCGGATTACAAGCAGGCGATATTATTACCCAACTAGGAGAAGTTCAGGTATCTAATATGCAAAGTTATATGGAGGCCCTTTCTAAATTAGAAAAAGGCGAAAGCGCCACATTACTCTATAAAAGAGGCGCAGAAGTACTTAGTGCTGTTGTTCAATTTTAAGACTTAAAAGATGAATATTGCCGTAATAGGAGGAGGAAGCTGGGCAACTGCCTTGGTGAAAATCTTCACTGAAAGTAACGATTACGTAGGTTGGTGGATGCGCGATGAAGCCAATGTGATGCACATTAAAAAGTATCACAACAACAATAAATATCTAAGCTCGGTAGAATTGCAAACCGAGAAAATCGATATTTCTACCGACATCAACCAAATCGTAAAGCAAGCAGAAATTCTAGTCTTTGCCATTCCTTCCGCTTTTCTTAAATCTTCACTCAGCGGCTTAACCATTGATATCAGCTCTAAAAAAGTTTTTAGCGCCATTAAAGGGATTGTACCGGATGAAAATCTCATTGTAGGTGAGTTTTTTCATCAAAAATACGGGGTGCCCATAAATAGTATTGGTGTTATTACCGGCCCCTGCCATGCCGAGGAGGTAGCCTTAGAAAGGCTGAGTTATTTAACGGTGGCAACCCAAGATAAAGAACAAGCCGCCGCTTTAGCCAAGCGTATGGACTGTGACTTTATCAAAACGACCATTTCCGACGATATTTATGGTACCGAGTACGCAGCCGTGCTTAAAAACATCTATGCTTTAGCGGCAGGTATTTGTCACGGATTAGGCTACGGCGATAACTTCCAGGCGGTATTGGTAAGTAATGCTATCCGCGAAATGAAGCGCTTTATTAAAGAAGTACATCCGATTAAGCGCGATATAAATAACTCGGCTTATTTGGGCGATTTATTGGTAACCGCTTATTCGCAGTTTTCGCGTAATCGCACCTTTGGAAATATGATTGGCAAAGGCTACACGGTACGCAGTGCTATGTTAGAGATGAATATGGTGGCGGAAGGTTATTATGCTGCGGCCCTAATTAGAGAGGTTCGGAAGGAGAAGGAAATTAAAATGCCCATTGCCGATGCGGTGTATAAAATTCTTTACGAGAATAAAAACCCCAAAAAGCTAATGGCCAAGCTTACCAGTAAGCTTAATTAAGAGCAACGTTTAAGCATGGAAAAGGAATCTTCAGCGCCACATTTTATCGCCTATAAAAGGACGAAACCCAGCTTTAATTCCATCTTGGAGGAAAGTAACAGCCTGAATGATCTTTATCAAGAACGTCGCAGTTGTCGCTATTTCTCATCGGAAAAAGTAGAGAAGGAGGTGATTGAAAATCTCATTCGTATTGCCGCATCTGCCCCGAGCGGTGCCCACAAACAACCCTGGTACTTTGTGGCGATTAGCGACCCCATCTTAAAAAAGAAGATTAGAGAAGCAGCCGAAAAAGAGGAGCGTGCCTTTTACGAAGGGCGGGCTAGTGACGAGTGGCTAAAAGATCTAAAACCCATTGGGACCGACGCCAAAAAGGAGTTTTTAGAAACTGCGCCGTGGTTAATAGTAGTCTTTAAGCGCAGTTATGATGTATCCCCGCAAGGCGAAAAAGCGAAGAATTATTACGTAAACGAATCCGTGGGTATTGCTAGCGGTTTTCTCATCAGCGCCATTCATCATTTAGGCCTATCAACCCTTACACATACCCCCAGCCCAATGAACTTTTTAAGCGAAATTTTGGAGCGCCCTGTCGAGGAAAAGCCCTTTCTTTTACTGCCGGTAGGTTACGCTTCTGCAGATGCGCAGGTACCCGATTTGCAGCGAAAAGGACTAAATGATACAAGTGATTTTCGCTGATTTACAGGATTTCAGCTAGGAATGACACTTTTTTTCGCTAGGTTCTCACCTCACTTTCTTTTAATTATCATATTTGAAAGTTGATAGGGGGAAAACAATGATTGCACAATTAAGCAAATACCAAATAGGGTTCTTTATAACGGCGGTTGCGCTGGCTTCATTAGTGGGTATTAATCAATACCATTTTGCCATGTGGAACCAGTATATTTCCTTGCCTTGGCTTTACGACATAATCAATCCTGCGCTTTACCAAAACGATTTATTGGTAGATCAACAAGTAAATTCACCTACCTTCTTTTTATACGGATTAGCGGCTTTGGCGCCTTTGTTTTTACAAAAAATTCCGCTACTGTTTTTTAGTCTATATAGCTTAACTTTAGTCTACACAATTTATTCATTCTACCGCTTAGGCTCGGGCCTTTTTAAGGATAAGCGTAGCGGGGTTTTGACGGTAGTTTTATTGGCCTTCGCATTCCCGGTAATTGGCGATGTGAGCCTGTGGGATAGTCTTTTAATGGAGCGTACTATTGCTCTTCCTTTTTTATTGATTTCCATTTACAGTAGCTACAGTAAAAAGTATTGGCTTAGTATTGTCCTGCAGGCGATCGCTTTTAATATTCATCCTTTATCTGCCGCATATATTATTGCCGCCACTTGGTTGGGCGTGCTAATCGCAGAAGGCTTTAAAAAGGAATACTTTCTTTACGGGGCGGCTTTGTTAGTCTTAGTTTCTCCTGCTTTATACCTCCGCTTCACCAGTCCCAGTGAAACAGCGTACGGTGCCGCTTTAACCGCCACTTGGATGGAAGTAATGCGTCTTCGTAATGGACATCACACCTTTCCTTCGGAGTTTCCTCTCCTCATTTTTGTAAAATCACTCTTAATAGCTATCACCTATTTTGTGTTGGTGCTGCAAGGTGGTTTCAAAATGGCCCAGAAAAAGTATTTACTAGCTTTTGGTTCTCTTATTCTTTTTATGCTCTTGCTAGGAACGGTTTTCACAGAGCTTTATCCCATAAAGTTGATTATACAGTTACAGTTTTATCGTGCCTATTTATTCCTAGTCATTTTAACGATTGTGCTTTGGTCAGGTTTAATTATTACCAGGCCTAAACCCTTGTATTTTCTTTTGGCTAGCGCCATTCTCGCCCAGTATTTTTACGGCGAATGGTCTAAAACGGCCACCGCCTTAATTTTTGCGCCTGGCGCTTGGTTCCTTTTGCGTTTTTATGGTCTAAAACTGCAAAGCACGGTTTTATTAAGCACCTCATTTTTGGCCTTGGGTTTACTGGCCTTTGTTTTAAGAGGTGGAATGGACATTACGCAAGGGGAACAAGAAAAAGACTGGTATGCCGTGCAGGATTGGTTTCAGGCCAGTACCGATATCAATAGCTTAGCCATTGTGCCACCAGCCGAAGCAGGCTTTAGAGTACGCAGTAAGCGCGCTTCCTACGGCGACTGGTTTGATGGGACCAAGGCATTTTTCAGTGAACACTACGCGGCTTATTGGTTAGATCACATGAAGAGCCTTGGCTGCACCGACCCCGAAACACTAAAGGAAGATTATCGCACCCTAGGGAAAGAAGATTTTCTCGCTATTTGGGAAAAAGAGCAGGGTAAATTTAGCGAAGCTTACGCAGTATGCTATGCCGATGAAGCTATCGAAAACTGGAATCTCGTGTTTAAAAACGGACGTTTCGCAGTGTACCAATTGCCTTAATTAAAACGACCACTTCAAGCGTAAAAAGCTCGTTGCAGATAACCACTGTAACGCATCATTTCCCAAAGGATTTTGTGTGCTAAAAGCTTGCACAGCAAAGAGTAAATCGAGGTTTTTACCGAGGGAATAGCTTAGGCTAGGGTAAACAATAAGGTTCCCAAAATCGGGACTAAACATCGTTCCTAAAGAGAGCGTAAAGAGGGGATTAATATTATAATTGGCGCTCAGAAAAAGGGTATGCTTAAAGAGGAATAAGTTACGGGGGCTCATTACATTATCAGCCCCGAGCCGACTGAAATCAGCAAAATTCGCATCGCCGCTACCTTCCTCGTTAAAGAGATAACTCCCCTGGACATAAAGCCCATTCTTAAAAATGTAATCGAGGGCAGTGCTAAAGAGAAAAGCGGGTTTATCACTATCGAAAGGGGCGTAGTAATTATACTCACTCTTAAAACCTACAGTGCCCAAGCTACCAGCAAAGGCGCCACCTAGTACTAAATCTTGTTGATAAACTCCCGCTAAAAATTGCCAGTCGTACTGCCAGCGATTAAACTTATACAGCAGAGCGGAAGTAGAGTTTTTAAGTTCTGTTGCAGGTGCCAAAACGAGCTCCCAGCTATTATTGTAAGTCGGGAAATACTGAATACGCAAGGCATCACTGCCTAGTCGCTCTTCGTAGTCGAAATCGAAATAATTATACTGATTGAAAATGTCATTGGGGTTCCACACCGTATTTACGCCCCAGTTTACCCGCTGCCTTCCCAAACGAACAATCCACTTTTCGCTTTCCCACTGGGCGTAGAAGCGATCTATACTGGTGTGTAGGGCTAAATTCGGATCGCGGCCATAAAAGAAATTGAGGTCTACTAAGCCTGCGTCGGCCTCAAGGCTATTAAAAAAAGCAGAACCATTTTTTAGTTGACTGCCAGCAAAAATACGATTGCGGGCGCTGAGTGCAAAAGACCAAGAATCGTTACTGCGGTATTTGAAATTCAGGCGATTATGGAGTAAATAATCTGCGGTTTGCAAATCTGCGGAAGCGACATTGGGGCCGAAAAAACTACTGTTGGCCAAGCTGTAGCTGCCTAAAAACTTTAGGTAGCCGGATACTTTTAGCTTACTCGGGCTTGGGTTTTCTTGCGCATCTAAGCGAAAGCTTAAAAACAAAAGGAGTAAGAAAAGGAGCTTAATGATTTTCCTTAATCTGTCCATCTTCAACGTAAATAATGCGTGAAGCGCGATCAATTACGCGCTGATCGTGGGTAGAAAAAATAAAGGTGATGCCCTCTTCTTGGTTCAGCTTGTGCATAATGTCGAGCAGGTCTTCCGTGCTTTTCGAGTCGAGGTTTGCTGTGGGTTCATCCGCTAAAACAAAGCTGGGCTTCGAAGCTAAAGCGCGCGCTACCGCTACTCTTTGTTGTTGTCCGCCACTGAGCTCTGCCGGACGTTTGTGCATTTGCGCTTCTAGGCCCACCGCCTTTAAAAGCTCTTGGGCGCGTGTTTTTCGCTCGCGGGCAGATGCGTTCTGAAGGAGCATAATGAACTCCACATTTTCTTGGGCACTTAATACCGGGATGAGGTTGTAGGCTTGAAAAACGAAGCCAATATGCTGCAAACGGAAATTTATAAGCGCATTATCTTTTAATTTATGAATGGCTTTTCCATCCACAATCACCTCGCCTTCGGTGGGGCTGTCTAAGCCGCCAATGAGGTTTAGTAAAGTGGTTTTCCCTGAACCCGAGGGACCAACAATGGCGGTAAATTCACCCGCTTCAATTTCTAGGTTTACCTTATCTACCGCGTGTATAATATGGTCTCCATCTTGGTAAAGGCGACTGAGGTTTTTAGTTTCGATAATTGCCATGGTAGGTTAAATTGTGCGTAGGGTTTCTACGGGGTTAAGTTTTAAGGCTCTGCGAGCAGGATAAATGGCCGCTAAAAGGGTCATGATAAACACTAAAAGGGTGGTGCCCCAGTAAAAGCTCGTAGGCAGGGCAGGGTAAATAACGGAGTCGATACCGTAAGTGGCCAGCCCATCGCTAAAGGCAGCCAGGTCTAAACCACTTTTGCTGCCTTGCCAAACGCTGTAATAGGCGAAGAGAATGCCGAGCGGCCCGCCCAATAATGCGAGGTAAAAGGTTTCGACCATAATCATGGAAAACACTTTAGTCCTGCTCATGCCCACGCACATCAGCATGCCTAATTCTTTGCGACGCTCAAGCACCGCCATTAGCATGGTATTTATAATGCCGAAGGAAAGGGCGAGCATTATAATGCCAATAATTATATAGAGCATTTGCGTCATAATTTCATCTGCGTAAGCGAGTTCTGGACTAATTTGCTTCCAGCTTTGAATGGCCAAAGCAGGAAAATTGGCTTGCAATTCCTGCTGTAAGATTTCGATATCTGCATCTTCTTTTAGCAATGCGGCAATTTCATGCACTTGCACCGACTCAAGGCCGAGAAGCGTTTGTAAATCGCTTTGCCGTACATAGAGATTGAGCTCTTCCATCTTAGAAGAAACATCTTTATAAAGGCCTTTTACCTTAAAGGCAGATGAGATAATGTTTCCTTGCCCGTCGCTGAAATTAAGGATGATACGCGAGCCAATTTTAGCTTCCAATTTTTTTGCTAAGGCGCGACCAATCAGCACGGGATTACGTCCTTTTTCTGGGAAATACTCTCCTTCGGTAAGCTTCTCTTCGAGGTTACTTAAAGCCGCTTCGGCATTAGGGTTTACGCCAATAATTTGCGCAGCACCGCTGTAATGTGCCGAGCTGACCATGCCGCTGGCTTTACTGCGCGTGGCATAGGCTTTAAGACGCGGATCTTTATTTAAATAGTCATCTACGGCAGTGGCCGAAAAAGTATAGGCTACTTCCTTTTGATCGAGCCAAGTGCTATTATGAATTTGTATATGGGAAATCTGATTACGAATCATGCTTTCTTTGCGCTGCTCGTTTAGGCCGAAGCTAAAAGCGCTTACAAAAATTCCCGCCCAAATGCCCAAGAAAATGGAGCATACCACCACCGCACTTCTTAGTTTGTTTCGCCAGATATTCCGCCAGGCAATTTTAAATACAGTTTTCATTGTCGCATGGCTTTAACGGGTTGTAGGCGGTACACAATAAGCACTGCGTAGAGGCTTAAAACCAGGCAGATAAGAAGAATGGCGCCGCCGTTATTGAGCCAAATACTGGGGTCGAGGCTGAAAGGAATAATCGGTTCCATGCCATAATCTTCCATCATTTTGTCCATACCATCACCCAATTGAATTGGATTAACATGGTAGTACCAAGTGATAGGGAGGGCGAGAAGACTGCCACTTAAAACGCCTAGCAGGGCTAGTAAAGTGGTTTCCATATAGGTGGTGAAGGCGAGGTGAAAACGACTCATTCCCAGGGATATGAGAATGCCGAATTCGCGCATGCGCTCGGAGGTGAGCATCAAAATGGTGCCGAAAACGCCGAAGCCAATTACGAGGTAAAGAATAAACAGCATGGCTAAGCCACCGGCACTATCGGCTTCCATGGCTTGAATAAGTTCGGGCATCATATCGCGCCAAGTTAAAACGGCATAGTCTTGCGCATCTAGCTGCGACTGTAAACTCTGCTTGAGAGCATAGAGATCATTTTTATTTTCGGGAACCACCACCAAAGCGCTCAGGCGTTGGTAGGCACCCGTAAGTTCTTGTAAGTCCGCCAGTTTTAGATAAACCGTGCTTTTATTGGCTTTGGGGTTTTTTAAATCGGCAATGCCGCTAATTAAAAATTTGCCGTTGGCGCTCATGCCTTGGTAACCCTGACCAATAATTACGAGGCTATCGCCCACTTTTAGAGCGAGGTTTTCGGCCAGTTTCTCCGCTAATACTACCGCACTTTGCCCTGGCTTAGGGAAGCTACCCGCCACAATTTTTTCGTGCAAACCGAAGTATTCAAACTCTAGTTCTTGGTCAATTCCGCGTAAAAAGCCCGGTCTGGTTTCGCTCTCGGCAGATGCCAATAATCCAAAACTTTCTAAGCGAGGCAGAAGCGCCTTAAGCTGCTTATTTTGACGGAGCTTGATTTGCAGGCTATCGCTTTGGAGGATGCTTTTTTCGAGGCTCTGTTTTTCCCAGTAGCCCGGTGCTTGAATTTGCAGATAACCGGTAGTAGCATTAATTACGCTGGCGTAGGCTTGATCGTAAGTGCCCAGTTGCATGCTACGCATAATGAGAGCGAAAAATAAAGCGAAAGCCACGGAGGCCATGGTAATAAGGCTACGTCTTTTATTGCGCCAAATGTTTCGCCAAGCGATTTTAATTAGCATTTTATCGTACTCTTTTCATGTACTGGGTAGTGAAATATTCACGGGGAACAGTAGTTTCGAAATCGAGTGTATGATACTCGAGGATGGTCATGTTACCGGGCTCGGCCACCGGTTTCATAATGGTGATGGTGGCAAGAGTGCGACCGCCAATTTCGCGGATGTTTTTGCCTTCCATAAGGTTAACCAAATCACCTTCTTCATCGTAAAATTCGCTGCGCAATTGGATGTATTCCGCTTGGTCGATATGGAGAATGATTTTGCCCCACACTACGGCCGCATCGGTTTTAGGGAGCAGTTCTATTTGCCAGCA